>Ga0180433_10000011_pt1:0-212500 | contig 306413 bp, 257 predicted proteins | sample SS_ome_8_FD_132980 | JGI IMG/M metagenome (GOLD analysis project Ga0180433, IMG submission 132980) | Hypersaline lake sediment archaeal communities from the Salton Sea, California, USA - SS_1_D_1 metaG | ecosystem: Environmental > Aquatic > Non-marine Saline and Alkaline >...
AAGAAATCGCTTGAATCGGACTATCCTCAGCCAGAGGATGAGGCTTTTCGCCCGATTCATGGCGTTGCCAACGCGATTTCAAAAACCAACAGCAGCGGCAAAGCCCTCTGTCAATGACCACCAAAGGTGGTGGGTTTCTACATCACACTAAAACACAGTGGTTGTGACTTGAACACCTGAACACTTTAATACTACCACTGGTAACTGTTCACTGATAACTGAGTCTATTATTCCGTCTGCTCTGCCGGTTTCTTCAGGATTAACCGAGACATCACATACAGAATAATTCCGATACCGAGTGCTGAAAGGACCGTTCCCAGGACCGGTGAGTATTCGATGCCGAGTCCCTGGATTTTTTCGCCGCCCTTCGCAGCTACCCAGGCAGCCAGTCCGACGCCAAGCAGCCCTTCACCGCCGACTAAACCTGAGCCGAACAGGACACCGCGTTCCCGCCGGCGTTCGGCTTCTTCTTCCGGCTGGTTCCGGGTCAGGAAATAGCGGAGGAAGCCACCGAGAAAAACAGGCGCCATGGTGCTGAGCGGAAGATAGACACCGACCGCAAATGCCAGGACCGGTAATTTCAGGGCAAAGGCCACCAGTGCAATTCCAACACCGGCAAAGATAAGCACCCAGGGAAGATTTTGGTCGATCACGCCGTCGATGACAAGTTGCATAAGTACGCCCTGCGGTGCGGGGAGTTCAGCGCTGCCGACGCCGAAACTCTGGTCAAGCAGGATAATTGTCAGGCAAACAAATCCCGCAGAGGTAATCACGCCGATTAGCTCGCCAATCTGCTGACGCGCTGGCGTCGCACCAAGAATAAACCCGGTTTTCAGATCCTGGGAGGCATCACCGGCGATGGAAGCGGCAATACAGACGCCGGTGCCAACCATTAACGCGGTGGCTTTCCCTGCCAGATCTGTCCAGCCGAGCAGATAAAAGATGAAACTCGTACCGAGCAGTGTGGCGATGGTCATCCCGGAGGTCGGATTCGAGGTGACCCCAACCATACCGACAATCCGGGAAGAAACTGTGACGAAGAAAAATGCAAAGATTGCGATGAGAATGGCGGAAATGCCACGCACCAAAATAGAATCGATATAGCCGAGAATCCCCGGGATAAAGGTAAGGACGAGTAAAACGACCAGAACAATCACTCCGATGATCTTCATCGACAGGTCTTTGTCAATCCGGGCTTTGTCCGCATCTTCGATCTGCTTACCGATTTGGGCGACGCCGAGTTTGAACGACTCAATCATCGTCGGAATGGATTTGATAAGGGTGATAAATCCGCCGGTCGCAACCGCCCCGGCACCGATGTACCGCACATACCGGTTCCAGATATCTCCGGCGGACATATTCCGGATGAGCATTTCTGTCTCCGGGTAGAACGGAGTCGTCAGTCCACTGCCCCACCAGTTAATTATCGGGATGATGATGAATGCCGAGAGTGCCGCGCCGGAGACCATCACTGTGGCAATCCGTGGACCGAGTATGTACCCAACGCCCATCAACGCCGGAGAGACTCCAATGGAAAGCTTTGCCTTGAACCCCAGCAGGGTCTCGAATTTTCCGCCAATGAGTTTCAGCCCGTCGGTCACCCATTTGACCAACATCCCGAATCCGAGTCCCCAGAAGACGCTGGTTGCCTGTTTTCCTCCGCCTTCGGAAGCAACCAAAACTTCGGCGCAAGCCATACCCTCCGGATACGGTAGATTGCCGTGCTCGCGTTTAATCAGATAGCGCCGGAGCGGGATCATGGAAAGTATGCCGAGCACGCCGCCGACCATTGCCAACAGTGTCAATTGCGCCAGACTTGGTTTGAGATTCCAAAGAAAAAGCGCGGGGATAGTAAAAAGTACGCCGGAAGCTACAGATGAACTTGCTGACCCAATAGTCTGAGACATATTCGCTTCCAGGATAGAGTGGTCGGTACCAAACACCTTTAGAAAGCGAAAGAGGACGACGGTCAGGACTGCCACCGGAATGGAGGTGCTGATCGTCAACCCCGCTTTTAATCCAAGGTAGGTATTTGCTGCACCGAACAGAATCCCCAGCAAAATCCCGGATACGGCTGCCTTGATAGTAAACTCCGGGATCCAGCCGCTGTGTATGTACGGGGTATACTCTTCCCCTTCGTCTATCTCGTAGGCGTTTGGCGGAAGTCCTTTTTTCTCCATGCAAAAACATCTCCGGTTTTTTTGCGTTCAGAACGATTGGCGGTGGATAAATTGTTTGAAGCAAAAGATATAAGAAATTTGATTGGAACGCATGGAGAAATTCGGAGGAATAAAAAAATGCCATCCCGTGTTACGGGATGGCATTCTGGTAATCCTCCCCGTTAATCATCCGGAAGGATTTTAACCGCCCGGTAAGTTACGCAATCTCAGGCTCATCCGTTTTCCCTGTGAAGTAAAGCGCCGCTGCCATCATGGCAAAGTCCTTCAAAAACCCGGTTACATTTCCCTGATTTCCGGCGATCGCTCCCGGGAGGTGCACCGTAAAGGCGGTCAGAAACAAAAAGATGCCCAATCCCCAGGCAGCCCAGGTGACATACTTATTGGCTATGAAGCTAATGGCAGCAAGGACAAGGGCAATACCGGTTACATAGACCCAAAAGACTCCGCCTGGAATTGGCACTATACCAGCCATCTGGCTTCCACGCATAAAATGAAAAAGCCCAAAGACGAGAAATGGAAGCCCGAATAATATTCTTGCCACTTTATTTATTGTTGTATTCATAAATCACTCCTTCGTTTTCGTTTTAGCCCATCATTTCCACATCAATGAAAATGAATTGTGACTCTCGGTTTACTTTGATTGTGATCTTTTCTTCTTCAGATACACGCGCCTGATCTTTCGCTGAAAAGGTTGTGCCGTTGATATCCAATTCGCCCTCGGTGACATACACGAATACACCGCGTCCCTCATCAATGGTAAAGTCGAATTGTTCCCCGGCATCGAAGCGTGTCCGATAGATCGTGGTATTTGCAGAGATGTCGAGCGCGCCTTCATCATCTTTATTCGAAACAACCGGCTTCAGCGTATTTCTGAAGGATTCCAGGTTGAACCGCTTTTGCTCGTAATCGGGTGTCAGTCCCTTTTCATTCGGCAAAAACCAGATCTGGTAGAGAGTGACCGGCTCATCCCCTTCGTTCTTTTCCGAATGTCGGATACCGGTGCCCGCCGACATCCGCTGAATTTCCCCCGGACCAATGGTGATATCATTCCCCATGGTGTCCTTGTGAGACAGTTCACCACTCATGACAATGGTGACGATCTCCATCTCCGAATGGGGATGATAGGGGAATCCGGAATGTTCCTGGATCCAGTCGTCGTTGAAAACCCGCAAGTTCCCAAACTGCACGTTATCAGGGTCGAAATAATTGGAGAACGAAAACAGCCAGTACGTTTTCAGCCAGTCCATTTCCGAATAATGGCGGTCATCCGCCGGAATTTTCTGTATCATTTTTATACTCCTTCTTTGTTCCAGGATTGATTTTCACGGTTGAATAACGCATCAATGGACCGCTCCCATTCACCATCAAATGCGATCTCGTTCAGGGGCAGCCGGGACCTGGGGCTTTCCTCCCTTGCCTGGAACGATGCCGGAAGTTCCTCAGGATCGCCGGGATAGCCTATCGCAGTGATTGTCATCGGTTCAAATCCATCCGGTAGCTCCAGTGTATTACGAATTTGCTCTTTCGAAAAGCCGCCCATCTGATGCAGGTTGAGTCCAAGCGTAGTGGCTTGAAGGGTGAGATGCGCGACCGCCTGACCGGTATCGTATTCGGCATAGCTGTTCCGACCGTAGTCACCATCGAAATCGGTTTTACTTACTGCCAAAATCAGCACTGGCGCCTCACCCGCCCACTGTTGGTTTTTCTGGCTTAAGCTCTCGAACAGCCGATCATAATCCTCCGGCTGATCTTTCGTCGCCACCACGAACCGCCACGGCTGAGCATTCATGCTGGACGGCGCCCATCGTGCCGCCTCCAGCAGACTGCCAATAACGTCCGGGCGGACAGGTTGACCCGAAAACGCCCGGCTGCTCCAGCGCTCCATAAGCGGCTGGTGCAATGGAAAGCCGACCTGCGCCGGCTTATTCTTCCCTGCGAATGATTGTTTCAACTGCGTTTCCATATTTATCTCCATATTAAATGTTTTAATATTAAAGTATATATATAAAAAATTTTATTGCCCTGCTTATATGTTCTGAATATTTGTCCCAAGTTTTTTCGCCAATTGTCCCAGATTTTTTTGCTCTTCTCCCGTTAACGTATTCATCATCTCCACAATTGCTTTTACGTGCGGCGGCAGGATTTCCTCAATTTTTTCCCGCCCTGCATCCGTCAGCGAAACCCGCAGAAACCGGCGATCCGATTGGTCGCGTTCCCTGGATACATATCCCTTTTTCTCCAGGTTATCGATCACCATGGTGATATTCCCGCTGCTCTTGAGAATTTTTTCTCCGATGTCTTTCTGACACATAGTCCCCAAGTGATATAACGCTTCCATGGCACCGAACTGACTTAGTGACAGATCTTTCAGAGTTTTCAATTCCGTCAGCCGGGCATTAATCGTATCCGACGCCCGCATCAGCTTGATGTAAGCATTCAGTGCCCGGATTTCGTTGGTAGTTCCCTCGTAATGCGAAGGCATTTTCCTCTCCATTAGTTCGACATTAAACTAACCTGCCGGTAATATTGGAATATTCTTTTTTATTGTCAAGCAAAAAACTTTAACATTAAACTATTTATTCCGAACAATACTACTCGCTTTTCGGGCGGTCTTCATTTTCTGAACGCTTGTCATAGGGTATCAGATTATTCACGGTATAGGTGAGCAATGACGCGAGAAAAATCACCCCCAGAGTCATCAGGGATTTCCAGACAAACTCCGTATCAATGACCACCTGCCAGATAGCCAATATAGAAATCGTTGTGGCTATGACAATGCTCAGCAGCGAAATATACAGGGAAACTCTGTTCAGATGTTTCATAGGTATTACCTGGTTTGTTATAAGAGGAATTCCAACAAATCAAAAATATTATATTCAACAGGCTCTTCACCGTACTTAAACACTCGCGCCGACTTGTCTCCGATCAGTTCTATTGTATCGCCCTCAATTCTCAGCAAACTCCCCTCCCGGAGTCCGACGACATAAACATCCTGATTGACCTCGATGAATTCCTCAATACGCTGTTCTCTTGTTTCTCCTTTGTGCTCCTCCGGATTGGCATCGAGGTAATGTGGATTTATTTGAAACGGAACGAGATGAAAGGTTTCAAAATGCGGTGGTTCGATAATTGGCATATCATTGGTGGTTTTCAGGGAAGGGCACGCCACATTCGATCCAGCACTCCAGCCGATATACGGTATCCCGTCCTCGAGGACCCGCCTTCTGACAACCTCAATGATACCGATCCTGTACAGATGATATACGAGGTGAAAGGTATTTCCCCCGCCAACCGCGAAAGCCTCGGCCTGTTCCACTGCCCGGACCGGATTTTTTACCGTATGCACTGAACGGATACCATACCCCAACTCACCGAACTTCTTCCGTGCCTTTTCCGCATAGTCATCGAAGGAAAACGTAACAGCAGCAAACGGGATAAACAGCACTTCAGACACAGTATCGCCCAAAAAGTCCCGGATGTTATCTTCCGCGTGCTCCAGCCAGCCCTGGCCGTAATTTGTAGAGTTACTCAGCAGCAATAACCGCCGTTTCGACTCACCCATTTCGCTCTCCGGTTATATCACAAACATGACGAGATGACTATTTCAATATAAGAAGGCCAAGATATTAATCCCATTATTTCCCACATCACTCGTTCGCCATCCAGGTTCGGTATCGATCGATATCAATGCATACGCCAAGCGCACAGGTCAGCCGGATTTCTCCCTCGTATTCCTCCGTTTTTGTGAAAATTTGCTGGACATACTCGTGTCCGAGCGGATTCTCAATCACGATACTGTCACGCCAGTCTTCCCGGCGGATATTTACAGACTCGTCAAAGAAAAACCGGCGTTTTACGTCTCCGATCGCAATCGGCAATCCGAATTCCATTGCAAACATTTCGAGAAGTTCCAGCGGAGAATACTCTTCAATGCTTTCGGACAGGGAAGGAAAAATTTTCCATGCCATCTGTACCTTGAGCTCGTCATCAGCTATTTGTCCGTTTACCAGCAGATAATATGGATTGGGTATCTGGGGGAAATATTTTTGGTGAAATCCAAGGATCAGGCCATCGATCTCGTGGGTCTCCTCAGCATCGTGATGCAGGATTGCATCAAACACATCTTCTGATTCGATACCCAATTTATCCCTGAGTTCGTTCTGAAATCGTTCCGGAAAATGTATTCTCATAATGTCAGACCGGTTATTTCGCTCGAATTATCTGGGTGGAAAATACAAAATTACGGAAATGGGGAGTGAGAAAAAAATTTTCTTCTGATAATCCGGGGAAAATTATCCCGCCGCTGTTGCTCCACCGTCAACGGTTAGCACACTGCCGGTTATCCATGCTGAGGCATCACTCGCGAAAAACAGCGCTGCGTTTGCGATATCCACCGGTGAACCAATTCTTTTCATCGGTAATTCCTCGGGCACCTCGTCCAGGACTGTCTCCGGATTTGGAAAGGCAAACCGGGAATTTTCATATAAATCAGTATCTATGGGGCCCGGTTGAATCAAATTTATCCGGATTTCGGGGGCATAATCTACTGCCACCTGTTTTACTAAAGGAGGCAATGCCCCTTTTGAGGCACAATACGCGGCGTGATTTGAAAATCCTTTGTGGGAGGCAATTGATCCGATAAGCACAATACTTCCCCCCTGTCGTTTTTGTAATTCAGGTATACCGGATCGCAGGAGATAAAAAACGCCGTTTAAATTCACATCAATCGTGTCGTACCATGACTCCAGAGAAACTTCGGTGATTGACCCCAGACCAAGAATACCGGCATTCGGGACAAGGATATCCACGCCGCCAAAGTTCTCAACAGCCTGATGAATAAGATGTTCGTTTGATTCCGGACTGGCGACGTCGGCCGGAACAAACATGGCATGTCCACCAGAGTCGGTTATGCTTTTCTCCAAATCGTCACCGGCATCCGCATCCCGACCCGCAGCAACAACCATTGCACCCTCAGATGCAAACAGTTCGGCGATCTCCCGCCCAATTCCGCGGGTTGCACCTGTAACTACCGCAACCTTGTTTTGCAGTGTTCCCATTGGGACAATCCGGGGTGACCGGCTCCTATCCTGAGTTCGTATCCTGTTTTTTTCTATCCCGATTTATTACCACAAGGAAATAGACCAGTGCTGGAACCGTCAACAGGAACAGAATGGGAATGACCACAAAAAACAGTGGTCCGAGGAACGGCAGCCCAATCAGCATTAACGAGGCTATAATTACTAGTGTATATGCCCATCCGGCGTTAAACTGACGTGGTTTCCTGTTCTCATCTATTGTTGGGTTTCCTACCATTGTTCTCTCCCTTTCGTTGTTAACAAATACGGGGTAACTGTTCCCCCGGGAGCATATCAATGATTGTTTCCGCTCCGAGTCCGGTTAACACCGTAACCCGCCCATCATCGCCGGGTACAACCTCGCCGATAATCATCGAGTGCTCTCCATGCGGATAGCTGCGAATGACATCGAGTAAATCCTCTGCGGATTCCGGCGATACGATTGCCAGCAATTTTCCCTCGTTGGCTACATATAAGGGATCGAGGCCTAGGATTTCACAGGCACTCTCTACCGCCGGGCGCACGGGTATGGCACTGCTGTCCAGGCGAATGCGTTTTTGCGCAGTTAACGCGAATTCGTTCAGAGAGGTTGCCACGCCACCCCGGGTCGGATCACGCATGACCCTGATGCCGTCCGGTGCCGTATCTAATAAATCGGAGACCAAATCGTTCAGAGCAGTGGTGTCTGATTTCACCGGATTTTCCAGCGCCAGGCCTTCCCTGCTGGACAATATAGTGATCCCGTGATCCCCAATATACCCGGAAATGATCACTTTGTCACCGGGCTGAATTTTATGCGGGGAGAGTTCAAGATAATCAGGGATCACACCGATACCGGTTGTATTGATGAAAATTTTATCGACGCTGCCCTTGTTCACCACCTTGGTGTCACCCGTTACGATATAGACATTAGCCCGTCTTGCCGCAACCTCCATGGAGTGCACAATCCTGTTCAAATCCTCAATAGGAAACCCTTCCTCAATTATAAATCCCACACTCAGGTATTTGGGAGTTGCTCCGCCGACTGCCAGATCGTTGACTGTTCCGTTTACAGCCAGATCACCGATATCTCCGCCCGGGAAAAATATCGGATCAACCACGAAGGAATCCGTGGAAAATGCCAGTCTGGACCCATTGAACTGCAGTTGTGCCTGGTCCCCCAGTTGATTCAGGATCGCATTGTCAAATCTCGGCAGAAACAGTTTTTCCAGCAAATCATGAGACATTTTACCACCGCTTCCGTGGCCGAGTTGCACGGTTTCGTGTTTCATAATCGGGACGGGGCAGGTCAGAACCTCTGAAATTTCTTCAGTCATGTATATCCTTACGACAGTGTTAAAGTGTTATTGTGTTATAGTTGATACTATCATGAGTCATGTGTCGAGAGTCCATTGTCTAAAAAAATATCCTGTTGGTAGTTTCTGCTTCAGCGGATTTCATTTCTTGTTGTTTTTTATCGGTTCTCTGCGAATTCTTCGCGTTCTTAGCGGCTCAGCGGTTCTCTTTTAGTTTTTGAAGCGCTGGTACCGGTAATACGCCGCACATGCGCCTTCACTGGAGACCATCGTCGCTCCCAAAGGTGTTTCGGGTGTGCAGGTCGTGCCAAAGGCCTGACATTCGTTGGGGCGTTTTAATCCCTGCAGGACTAATCCGCTGATACATTCTCCTGATTCCTGAGTTTTGATGCTCCCGACATCGTATTTTTCCGCGGCATCATACTGGCGGTATTCCTGACGAAGTTGATATCCGCTCCCAGGTAACTCCCCGATTCCCCGCCATTTGCGATCGGTGATATCAAACACCTGCGTAATCAGCTCCTGTCCCGGCTTATTGCCTTCCCGCGCCACGGAACGGGCGTATTTGTTTCGGACACCGTATTCGCCGGCTTCCAGCATTTCGACGGCTTCCAGAATCCCCTCCAGGATATCAATCGGCTCAAAGCCGGTGACCACTATCGGCATATGATATTGTTCCGCAATCGGTTCGTACTCCCAATACCCCATGATGGTGCAGACATGTCCTGCGGCAAGGTAACCCTGTACCAGATTATCGGGGGATTCCAACAACGCCTTCATAGCCCCGGGTACCGTTACATGTGAGACCAAGATGGAATAATTGGTGATACCTTCGCGCTTCGCCTGATGAACTGACATGGCGTTTGCCGGGGCGGTTGTCTCGAATCCAACAGCGAAGAAGACCACTTCCTTGTCCGGGTTTTCACGAGCGATTTTTAGTGCCTCAAGCGGAGAATAGACGACCCGGACATCACCACCCTCGGACTTTACCATAAACAGGTCTTTTTCCGAGCCGGGGACCCGAAGCATATCGCCGAATGAGCAAAAAATTACATCCGGTCTGGAGGCTATCTCCAGCGCCTGGTCAATCATTTCCAGCGGCGTCACGCAGACCGGACATCCCGGTCCGTGGACCAGCCGGATTTCATCCGGAATCACCTGATCGATGCCGTTTTTAATGATACTGTGTGTCTGCCCGCCGCAGACCTCCATTAAAACCCATTCCCGGGTAGTGATCTCGTGGAGTCTGTTTATTATACGCTTCGCAATCTCCGGATCGCGAAATTCGGTGAGATATCTGACCATGTTAAAACCGTGTTATGCTGTTAGAGTGTTATAGTGTTAAAGTTAAAATCGTCAAGATCCCTCGGTCACCGGTCCAAAGTCGACACTCAGTCTACAGTAAACAGTAATCAGTTGTCAGACTGCCCAGTGAGACGTGAGATGTCAGACATGAAAAAAGCACCAGTTCCCTATTCCTTATACCCTATACCTTATTTCCTGTTCTTGGCTCTTGGCTCTTTCTTCTTGGTTCTTGTCAGTGCCTGAACTCCTCATCAGTAGAGGGATTATTCAGCGTATTGCCGAATACCTCTTTTTCCGCTTTTTCCAGTTCCTCCCAGGCCTCCAGAGATTTTTGTGCCTCTTCCTCATCCAGTACGGAGATCGCAAATCCTGCGTGGACGATCGCATATTCATCTACCTGTATATCCGGGACATACTCCAGACATGCTTCCTGTGAGGTACCACCGTAGTCGATCTTCCCCATTTTCAGCCCATTCGAATCATATATTTCCGTCACTTTTCCCGGCACTGCTAAACACATATTTCCCTCGTTCTATTGATAATTAACACCAGATACGTTCGCATTTAAAATTGCCTGCGCTACGGCTGCCTGTCCCAGTGAAATCCCACCGTCGTTGGTGGGCACGTCAGAGTGAGTGATGACATCAAAACCCCGCGACTCCAGCCTGCGCTCCAACCGTTCAAACAGATAGGCATTCTGAAACACACCGCCACTCAGAGCGACCTTCTTGATACCGGTTTCCTCCCGGGCAATGGACGCTACTTCGGTAAATAGTTCCACCAGCATTTCGTGGAACTGATAACTCACATCACCAAGAGTGGCGCCCTTTTCCAATGATGCGATTGCGCTCTTCACTATTGGAGGAATTTTGAACTCATACCGTCCACCGATTTTTTCTATTGCGTATTCCAATGATGGCAGATCCGATTGCCGCATGTGATGCTCAAATTCGATGGCTGACTGGCCCTCGTAAGAGATGTGAGTACTGCCGCCCGCAATGGCAGATATGCCGTCAAACAGTCGCCCGCAGCTGGATGTCTCCGGCGAGTTGATCCCCTTCTCCAGCATTTGAAAAATTTGATCGGTCGGTAGCTCTTTCCATACTTCGGAGATGTACTGTTCTGCCTGATCGCCAAACGTATGATACAAATAGGACAATCCCATCCGCCACGGTTCGCGGATAGCTTTGTCGCCGCCCGGCTCGGGGACATATTCAAAATGAGCGAACCTGTCGATATTCGTGTAATCTCCGACGAGTACCTCCCCGCCCCAGATCTTACCATCTGTCCCATACCCGGTGCCGTCCATAATAAGGCCGATGACGGGTTCCTGGATCTGATGTTCCGCCATCACGCTCGCCAGATGGGAGTGGTGATGCTGAATTCCAATCGCGGGCAATCCGGCTCTTTCTGACTCTTCCAGCGCCCATTTTGTCGCCAGATATCCCGGATGGAGATCATAGGCAAGAACGTCGGGCTGGATTTCAAGGATAGTTTTCAGATGCTCCCGGGTATGATGAAAAAAATCCATTGCCCGGGTATTGGAGAGATCGCCGATATGCTGACTGATGAACGCCTTATCATCTTTGGTATAACAGAGCGTGTTCTTTAACTCGGCGCCCACAGCCAGGATATGCGCAGAATCGCGTAATAATTTCACCGGACGAGGCACATAGCCCCGGCTTCGCCGGATGAGCCGGGGTGTATCGTTTAAGACTATCGTCACTGAATCATCGACCCGTTGCAGAATGTCCCGGTTATGTACGAGAAAATACTCAGCAATCCCTCCCAGCCGCTGGATAGCATCCTCGTTATCTATGCAAATCGGTTCCTCACTGAAATTCCCGCTGGTCATCACCAACGCGTCCAGAGCACTGGAAAATAACAGGTGGTGCAGTGGCGTATACGGAAGCATCAGGCCAATGCGTGGATTACCAGGGGCGATATTCGGGCTGAGTTCCTTCCGCTTTTTTACGAGCACTATCGGCGCCTGCTGCGATGAAAGTAATGCAATATCATGGTCATTAAGTCGAGCATATTGCTGTGCCGTTTCCAAATCCTTTACCATCACCGCCAACGGCTTTTCTTCCCGGTTTTTGCGTTTGCGCAATTCCGCGACGGCCTGCTTATTGTGGGCATCACAAGCCAGATGAAATCCGCCGAGTCCTTTGACGGCGAGTATTGCGCCGCGCTTTAGAGACTGATTGGCAAAAACTACCGCATATTCTTTCTCCTGCAACTTGTTCCCGGTATTGTCCCGCATCTCAACCCAGGGTCCGCAAGTTTCACAGGCATTGGGTTGGGCATGGAACCGCCGGTTTGCCGGATCGGTATATTCTTTCATGCAATCCGGACACATTTGAAACTTATCCATAGAGGTATTCGGCCGGTCATACGGGATGTCGAAAATGATGCTGTACCTGGGCCCGCAATTAGTGCAGTTAATAAACGGGTATAGGTAGCGGCGGTCTATGGAATCTTTGAGCTCGCCGGCACAATCGTCACAAACGGCCATGTCCGGTGAAATTAACGTGGCCATGGCCTGCCCATTCTGTGACTCACGAATATCGAATCCGTTGTGCGTGGTTACCTTAATCTCTTCGGCGAACACAGAATCAACCTGGGACAGTGGAGGCGGCGAATTCTCCAACACATCCAGGAATTCACCGATATCGGACTCGTTTCCCTGCGCTTCTATAAAGACGCCATTTGAATCATTCCCCACAAAGCCGGATAGGTTTTTCTCCTTCGCCAGGTTATACACAAACGGACGGAATCCCACGCCTTGTACAATTCCCGATACCTGTATTTTGAGACGTTTTTCCATTGAACGGTAGTGTTATAGTGTTTAAGTGTTCACGTGTTCGAGTCTCGGCGGTCCTGTGTCCAGAGTCCACCGTCTCCGGTTAAAAACTCCCTGACTGGATTCCTCAACCTTACTTTCCCGGTGTTAAATTTTTTTTCTTGAACACTTGAATACCTGAACACTTTTGTTACTCCTGTCTTTGCGGATTTACCCACTCCAGCCAGGTATCCATCCCTTCGCCTGTGGTGGATGAGAGCTCGAAAAATGTGATGTCGGGATTCACCTCGCGGGCGTAGTCTTTGCATTTTTCAACGTCAAATTCCACATGCGGCAGCAGATCGATTTTATTGATAATACATACATCAGAGACGGAAAACATCGTCGGGTATTTCAGGGGTTTGTCTTCACCCTCCGTCACTGAGATAATCACGACTTTGTGTCGTTCGCCAAGGTCAAACAACGAGGGGCAAACCAGATTCCCGACATTTTCAATCATCAGAAAACTTTCATCGGGCATGTCCAGCTTCTGGATGGCATCGTTTATCATACTAGCATCAAGATGGCATCCCTTGCCGGTATTCACCTGGACGACATTGGCACCGGTCTGTTCAATACGGTCCGCATCCTGCATGGATTGCTGATCGCCCTCGATCACCGAGATCGTGACCTCATTCTCGAGGGACTTAATAGTGTTTTCAAGCAGGGTGGTCTTCCCGGAACCGGGGGAACTCACAAGGTTAAGCGCAAAGATTTTTTTTGCCTGAAAGAAGCCGCGGTTCCGTTCGGCCAGTCGGTTATTCTCCTGCAGTACGTCCGTTTCCACATCAATGGTCGTGGTCTGCCGCGGTTCATGCGTATGATGGTGGTCATGGTCGTGATCATGGGTATGGGCATGTCCGTGATCATGAGAATGTTCAACACCTTCCTCATGCATTCTTGCATGTTCGCGGGCTTCCGCCGGCGTTTGAATTGTGGTGGTTCCTTCACCACATCCGCAGGTATCACACATACGTCAACTCCTTCATATCACATTTATTCAACTTCAATGGATGTTACCTTTAATTCCTGGCCACCGACCGGCTCCAGACCGTATTGGCCGCATTCCGGACAAAGTGCGAACACTTCCCGCATGGGGGATTCAGTGCCACATTTTTTACATTTCCCCCTGCCGGGTACGCGTTCAATCTCCAGAGTCAAATCCGGATATCTCGACGATTCCTTCAACGCTTTAAAGCAGAATTCCAGCGCCTCGAATTCAATGCCGGCCAGTTCACCAATACGGACTGATATCGAGAGCAGATTCTCGTGTCCGTTCATGGACTGTTCTGCAATATCAAGGATGCTGGTAGCTATGGACATTTCATGCATCGCGAATCATCTTCTCCGAATCATAACAAATGTACTCTTATTCTGTATATTCTTCGTCTTACTACAATTGCAAAACCTGTGCCGCTGGAAATGCTTTTATATCAAAGGATTGAGCCAATACGTATTTTCAAAACTGAGAACTCGACTTATCAGTTGAGAAAAACCGATAGTCCCGGGAATGAGTTAGAACCATTGAGAGACAGTCTTTCTCACCAAAGATCCCTGCGGGGTTAGTGAGGAGATGCTTCCCGTCTCATCAGAGACTCTTACGGTAGGCGTCCTAAGGACCTCCCGGAGGCAAGAGTAATCCGGAGCGACAAGCTCAGTGTGACTTCCATCGGCTTTTTTCGAGTTTGTTAAAGGATAGGCGCCGTGGCATCGAACCTTAATTTATTTCTTTGTTAAAAAAAACCTGTGCCATCTCAGGAAAAAGATGGCACAGGTTTCCGGGGATCGGATTGTCCGACTGTGAAGATCGGTTACCCTATCGCCTCCTGTAACTCGTCGTGATTACGGGTAACCCACACGCCCCATTGTACCAGCTGTCGGACGACACCATCCAATACCTCCTCGAATCTTGCCGTTATTACCGGTGATAACCCGACTTCCACTTCCATGGCATGCGGCTGTATGCCTATCAGACAGATTTCCCGGGGCTGAATATCCAGGAGTTTCGCAGCGCTGAGTACGTCGGTGAGCCCCAGATGATGCAGAGACATTTTATCCTGCAGCTGTGCATTGATTTCGTCGTTTTGCAGTTTGATCATACTGCCCGGTTTCAGGTCAAAATCCACCGCATCAACAATGAGTACCTGCTCCCGTTCATCGATTTTGTCAATGAGTTCAAGGCCTGCGGTACCGCCATCCACGATGTCAACTTCGGGATCGAAGGCGTATCGCTCGGACAACACCCGGGCGACGTGGACGCCAATGCCCTCATCCTGCATGAGCAGGTTGCCGACGCCCAGTACCAGGATTTTCGGGTTCTCAGATGCCGCAGGTGTTGGTGTTGACACGCGTAATACTCTCCTTTTTGTCATCGTAGAGATGAATAGCACACGCCAGGCAGGGATCAAAGGAATGGATCGTCCGCAGCACTTCCAGCGGTTTTTCCTCAACGGCAACCGGGTTCCCGACCAGCGACGCTTCGTACGGTCCCAACTCGTCGTTCTGGTTCCGGGGGCCGGCATTCCAGGTTGATGGAACGACTGCCTGGTAATTTTTAATCTTTCCGTCTTTAATCACCACCCAGTGGGAGAGCGTCCCCCGCGGCGCCTCATGGAAGCCAAATCCGGTCTGTGTCCCCTTCGGAAACGTGGGCTTGTTGAACGAATCCATGTCACCGGATGCGATATTTTCGACGAGCATCTGGTAGTTCTTTTTCAGCTGCTCGTACAGTACTGCCGTCCGGACGGCTCGGGCGGCGTGGCGACCGATTGAAGAATGCAGTGCTTCGATACCGACTTTTACGCCCGCAATAGCACTCACCTTTTCCAGCGCCAGATCAGCGTATTTGACCGTGGCCGGATCACCGGCAGCGTACATTCCAAGGACATTTGCGAGGGGTCCCACCTGTGCCGGTTTCCCGTAATAACTCGGCGATTTGACCCATGAATATTTGCCGTTTTCTTCAAAGTCCGTATAATTCGGAATCGTATCTTCGTCGTACGGATGGCGGGTCCAGTCGCCGTCGTACCAAGAGTGTTTGATGCTCTCCTTTACGCCTTCCTTGAAGAAGTCATCGCGAAAGGATTTGATCGGCTGGAATGTGCCCACATCACCGTTCTTGATGTAACCGCCAGGCGTGCCGAATTTCGTTCCGGCGGGATCGATGGGAAAATCGGGGACGCTCAGATAATTCGTGACGCCCGAACCGTAGTTCAGCCAGTCCTTGTAAAACGCCCCGACAGCGGCCACATCAATCAGGTACACCTGCTCGATGAACGAGCCGATTTCGTCGATCATGCTTTTTATGTAGCTCAGGCGTTCCATATTCAGCGCGTCCTCGCTGTCCGGATTAATAGGGTTTGCCACGCCACCGACTGCCAGGTTCTGAATGTGCGGCGTCTTGCTACCGAGGATGGAGACAATCTTGTTCGCCTTCCGCTGGTAATCGAACGCCTGCAGGTAATGAGCCGCAGCCAGCAGATTGACTTCCGGCGGCAGGATCATTGCCGGATGACCCCAGTAGCCGTTGGCAAAGATACCCAGCTGACCGGAATCCACAAACCCCTGCAATTTTTTCTGCACAACCGTAAACTCTTCCACCCCATTTTTATCCCACCCTGACAGGCTCTGCGCCAGGTTCGAGGCTTTTTTCGGCGAAGCCTTTAGCGCGGAGACCACGTCCACCCAGTCCAGTGCGGACAGGTGATAAAAGTGCACCATGTGATCGTGAATCCCGTGGGCGGCTATAATCATATTCCGGATGTACTGCGCGTTCACCGGGATTTCCATATCCAGCGCATTCTCCACGGCGCGGACGGACGTAATAGCGTGGACGGTTGTACACACGCCGCAAATCCGCTGGGTGTAAATCCATGCCTCCCTGGGATCGTGCCCCTGGAGAATGGTTTCGATGCCGCGCCACATTTGTCCGGATGACCAGGCATTGGTCACTTTGCCGTTATTCACTTCGCAATCAATACGTAAGTGTCCCTCGATTCGGGTGACAGGATCGACAGTGATTCGTTTGGCCATGTTCTATTCCTCCTCAGAGATTATGCTTTTTTGAAAACAACTTTTGGTAGAATCGGTAACCGTTTCACGACAATGAGATAAATCATGATTTCAAAACTGATCAGCCCGATGGTGATGAAAATTTCGGAAAACGCCGGAAAGTACGTCCAGCCAGGCGCCGGGTCAAACCCAATGAGATAGGTATTGAACCGGTAGATGGCTCCAGCAAGTACGATTGAAATTCCGGAAAAAAACAGGTTGACCCGTTTGTTCCTGGCATCTTTGGAAAACAGGATTATCATTGGAACGATAAACAGCAGGTTTTCCACGATAAACGAGGTGCCTTCCAGCGGATCCTGAAAGAGCACGCCGAACGCGCCCTGGTAGACAAGGTCCGCGAACCGGATAACAAGATAGACCAGGATGAGATACGGAACGAAGCCAGTGAGTTTCACCAGCAGCCGCTTTTCCAGCCGTGTGTTGAGAATTTGCGAAGCAGCAAACGACTCAACCACCACAGAGGCATATCCCATGATGAGGGCTGTAAACAGGAAGTAGAACGGGAGCATCATTGACTGCCAAAGGGGAGAAAGCTTGTCGCCGGCCGAAATCATCATACTGCCCAGCGATGACTGATGCAGCGTTGGCAAAAGCACTCCGAATGCAATAAATACGAAGATCACCTTCTGCAATCTTCGGCGCAATTTGCTGTTGCCGTAGCGTTCCAGAAACGCCGGCGAGACTTCCACTATCAGTACCAGCGTGTATGTCGCCACACTGATCGCCACTTCCATCATAATCGAGGTGGTAATATTCGAGTATTGCGGCAGGAACATATTGATGAGGTTCCAGTATCGCCCGGTATCGATGACGATGGAAACCCCGGCAAACAGATACCCGAGGAACGCCGTCAACAACGCTGACCGTACCAATGGATCGTATTTACCTTTATTAAATATGTAGACCAGCAGCGCCATGGCATAACCGCCGCTTCCGATGGCTGTGCCAACGACCACATCGTATGCAATCCAGATGCCCCAGGGATAGCCATGGGACAGGTTGGATGTGGCGCCGAGTCCCAGCAGGAAGCGCTTGCCCATAAAAAACAGGCCAATGGCAGCGATCACCATGATGACCTTGAACGGTGTGGTCATAATCGGTCCGCCGATTGGATAACTTTTATGCAGGTCGGAACCGGCGGAGCCGCCGCCGACCACTTTGATCTTACGATTTCCTGAATCTTCGTTACTCATCGGCCCCCTCCTCATCTGATCGGTTGTGATATTTCACGCTCTGATGGGCGGCATAGAGCAGTCCTACAAACAGGGCTGCCGGGGCGATCATTCCTTTATACAGCGAATGCTGCAGTTTTTCCGTTACTGATGCATTGGAATGATCCGGGAGGTTCGGTAATCCTAGTTCACCGAACGGAACCGCAGAGAGAATCAGATATTGTGTACCGCCGCCCTCGCTCTCACCATAGACATAATTCACGTACTCATGTACTTCATGCGAGGCCCGATCTTTTGAATCGACCATCCGAACCGGAAAATCATAGGTGGTGCCCGGCGTCATATCCAGTCGCTGGTGCGCCTCGTCCAGAAGATCGTGTACATTGCCATAGATAGAGGCGCCGGTCGGACATGCTTCGCAGCAGCCCGGGATACCGCCTTCGGCGATGACGTGGCTGCAGAGCTGGCATTTCTGTATCTGTCCCAGCGGATCGTCGTATTCGAACTTCGGTATAAGATACTGGCAAGCAATCTGGCAGTAGCGACATCCGCAGCAGCGGGTTTCATCGTAACTCACAATGCCAGTCACCGGATCTTTGGTCAGTGCCGTGACGGGACAGACGGAGACGCAATCCGGGTCGGCACAATGCATACACGCCCGCTTGATGTAGGAGAATCCATCCTTTTCCCGATCCTTCACTGAGCCATCACCGTCTTTGTAGAGTTTAATTTTATTGAGGGTTTTTGCATCCAGATCATCCGGCGAATCCCAGACGTTTTTTACCTCAAACTGGTCGTTCACATAAGAAGATGATGACGGCATATCATTGTACTCTTTACAGGCGACTTCGCAAGCTTTACAGCCGATGCAGACGGTGGCATCATACAGAATGCCGACCGCGTCCTCTGAGAGCGCAGTCCGGGCTTCTGAACGCACTGTTTTGGCTGTAGTAGCCGTCACCGCACCCGCGGAAATCACCTTCATGAAATCTCTGCGTTCCAGCTTCATGATTCCTTCCTTTCGTTGCGGTTATTCGGCTTTTTCATTGGTTTGTTCGTCCTCCTCATCCTGCTTCCGCAAGTCTTTCGCCATCATCGCAGCAGCGCCTCCAGCGACACCAGCGGCTGCGCCCACGACTGCAGCAGCACCGATTGACAAACCCTTGCCTTTCTCTTCAACTATGTGCGGATAAAATGCCGGCGGAACGACCTCGGCAACTGCCGCCTGCTGATGCAGCGGCTTGGTAAAAGCCACGTCTTCTTCTGTGCACCCGAAGCACGGATGTCCGGTACCAACCGGCCACGCACCTGAGCCGACATCGCCGTATAAAATCGACGGGCAGTTGGCGTGTGTCTCAGGTCCTTTGCAACCGAGTTTATACAGGCACCACCCCTGGCGATGACCGGCGTCGCCGAACTGCTCGGCAAATCGTCCGGCATCGAAATGCGCCCGGCGTTCACAGTTCTCGTGGATAATACTGCCGTACGCGAATTTGGGACGGCCCTTTTTATCCAACTCAGGGAGTTTATTCATTGTGAGATAATACACGACTGTCTGCATCAGATTGTATGGGCTCGGCGGACAACCCGGCAGGTTGATCACCGGGGTCTTAGCCTCCGGCATTACCTCTGTGACACCTTTAGCGCCAGTCGGATTCGGGCCGGACGAGGGAATGCCACCCCACGAGGCACACGAGCCGATTGCCACAGCGGCAGCCGCTTTCGGGAGTGTTTCCTCCAGGATTTGAACTGCGGTCTTATCCCCGATCTTGCAATAAATACCACCATCCTTGGTGGGAATTGAGCCTTCCACCACGAGAATAAACTTGCCTTCGAAATCATCGATGGTCGCTTGCTTTGCGGCTTCTGCCTGGTGGCCCGCAGCAGCTAGCAGGGTCTCGGAGTAATCCAGAGAAATAATATCGAGCACCAAGCTCTCAACAGTGGGATGGGTTGCCCGTAATAAGGTTTCCGTGCAGCCGGTACAGTCCTGAAAGTGCAGCCAAATGACCGGTGGGCGCGCCGGATCGGTCACGGCAGCCGCAATTCTTTCCGCAAAGGTGAACGGCAGGGTAAGCGCTGCAGACATCGCTGTACAAAATTTAATAAAATCGCGCCGGGATACACCGCGTCTGTCCATTTCTCCGGTATGGTACTGACCGATATTCCTATGGATTTTTGTCACGTCTGGTCTGGACATGGAAAGCTCCTCCTCTGTTAATGGAATACGTTCCAATTATGAAACAAGAATCCACTCGTTCCGGGTAACAAAACCCCTTTGACCCAGGCATTGTTGCCAAAAGTCCCTTTTCGGAAACACCTGCGTAGCAGCTGGTTACGAAAACACTCGATACCCAATTGTAACTAACTGTGTTAGTTAACTTCCGAGTGTAAAATTCATGTTATTCTATAATCAAAAACTCCGTTCACGAAGATGCGGAGTTTTTAAAGAGCTTTCGCAGATAGGTCTTGTTATGCACTAATTCTTTAATGTTATTACAATCAAAATGGGCACGGTAGACCTGGCATGTGTAACAATTTTCATCCCGGCAGATAGGGGGTTTATTTTCCAATGCCCAGCAAGGTTTACTTACCTTTTCAAAAGCATCACAGTTTTCGTAATACTCCTTGGTGCATTCAGGATTGAGCCCCCAACAGGGAATCATGGAACACAACCGTTTGATTCCTGCGAGATTTAATCCCTTTTCCCCGATCATTCGCCGTATGCATTGCAGTTTCTCCACATCATCTTCCGAAAACCTGCGGTGCCCTGCTTCTGTTTTCTGGGTCAGGATAAGCCCCTCGCGTTCGTATAAGCGGATTGTATGTTCACTGACATCCAGCATTCTGGCGACTACTCCAATCGGGTAAATAGGCTCAAACTCCTTTTGAGTCGATAGCGTTTTCACTTGTACCTTATATTGAAAAATAAAAGAAAGGTTAGATTTTCAAATATAGGTTACAATTCACGTGCCAGATATCAGGACATCCTCGAGCGCGGGCAACGATAATGATGAGATCCCCGGAATACTGCTATTTCCTGGCATTTGGCTTACAAGCAGGTAAAAAAACCCGAAAACGTGAAGTTTGTTGAATTTTTCAACAGAAAAATCGTGCGAGTATTAAAAATAAGAACACTTTTTCCAAGTTTTTCTCAGTATTTGGAATTTTTTAAATAAAAAATGTAACAAATTTCAACGCTTAAATAAGATTTTTAAGTCTGAATATCGGGCATTTAATACCAGTAATCGGATTAGTGTTCTTGCAATAAATGTATGGTAGCTGGTCTGTCGCTGAACATTATATATGAATCGTTTTGTAGATAATCAGCATACCCATTGCCATGGTAAGGATCCCAATAATAATTTTCAGGTGGTCTTCATTCGACTTATTTATGGCAAAGACAGAAAACGGCACAGACATCAGCGCCCCGGCAACCATTGGGATAATAATTCCATAGCTGATGTATCCGCCTTTCAGCAGAAAAAGGGTCACGGCTATTAGGCAGGTAAATGCCTCCGCGAAGGAGGTTATACCTACTGCTGCCTTTCCTTCCACTCCACTCAGAATTTGTCCGCTGGTGACTAACGGACCATAGCCACCACCACTTACGGCCTTGTTAAAGGAGGCGACCCCCGACAAGGTCAACATTTTCCAATTACGGTATTCGAGCACCTTACGCGATAACAGTACGACGAAAAATCCTGACACCAAAATGATGCACCCAATAACCGTTTTCAATATATAGTCCGGGATATTCAGCGCAAACAGCACCCCTGCTGACACACCAACAAGACTACCCCCGGCCAGTAAGAATGCCGGTTTCAGGTCCTTACCCTTGCGACGGAAGTCCACATTGTTAATCTCATTGTGAAAAAATGATGCCGTGAATCCGCTGAATAATTCCGATAACAGAATGGTCGGCACAATATCCGCAGGCTGATAGCCCACAAGCAACAGGGTTGGTGTCAGAATAGTCCCGTATCCCATCCCCAGACCACTGTCTATTAATTCACAGGCAAAACAGACACTCAACAACAGCATTGTTTCTCTCGCGTCCAGCTTTCCATATACGATGCCAGCTATTATAAACAGAATCAGGATTAGACTTATCCATACAATGCTTTTATTTCTGTAACTCATACGCAGCTACGCTCAGGCAATACTTTACAATTGATTACAACGTTTTATATAAACGGAAAAGAAGTCTCATTTGAATACAATTTGGGGTAAAAACTCGTCCAATCCAATAGCAAGTTATCGGTACAGCAAAAAATACGAAGACACCCGTATAACTATTGTATCAGGTAGCCGGAGGCTAATTCCGTATACTGGTCCACCTGGGTTTGTTGCCACTCGCCTGAGCGGTCCAACTCATCGGCCAGGATACCTGCGACCGCAGGAGCCATTTTGATACTTCGGCTGGCATCCAGTACGAGCATCCTAGTGCGTCGCGCAAGGAAATCAATGACAGTCCGGCACATCTCTTTGCGGGCTGCCCAGACAACCTGTCCCTTCACGATATCAGTTCCGGGGATCAGAGGTTCCGACAGTTCCGAATTGTTGCAGAGGACTTCCAATTCAGGTGCGTCGGAACCATACCCGGCAAAGTCGCCGAATCTTTCCGGCGTCCGGTGATAACCATGGATCGGCAAATCAGCCGTGACCGGCGGTCGTTCCTCCAGCTGGGCAAGTGTCGCTGCCTGATTCACGGTATCCTCAGCCATCTTGCGATAGGTCGTCCATTTTCCGCCAGCGATGGTGACCAGACCGGATTGAGATATGTGGAGGGTATGATCCCGGGAGATTTCCGAGGTGTTTTCGGAATCCCCGGAGCGAACCAGTGGTCGAATGCCTGCAAAAGTGCTCAGCACATCTGACTCCACCGGGTCCTTCGTCAGATATTTCGCCGCATGAGTGAGCAGAAAATCCAATTCTTCCGATAACGGGCGCGGCTCAACGCTCACCTCATCAATGGGGGTATCCGTCGTACCAACAACCACCCTATTATACCACGGGATGGCAAATAGTACCCTGCCATCAGCAGTATGCGGGACCATTATAGCGCTATCACCAGGTAAGAACGATTGATCCAGTACGATATGTACCCCCTGGCTCGGCTGTATCATTTGCTGCCCACCAGCATCATCCATTTTTCGGACATTATCGGTGAATGGGCCGGTAGCATTGACAACCACTTTCGCCGGGATTTGGTATTTTTCGTCTGTTTCAACATCCGTGGCAACGACTCCGGTCGTCATCCTGTCGGACTTCAGTAGCTCCGTTACTTCCATATAATTTATGACCGCCGCTCCCTGCTCTGCAGCCGTTTGTGCCATATTAATGGCCAGGCGGGCATCATCGAATTGCCCATCATGATAGATCACTCCACCAAGCAATCCGTCGGTTTCAATCGTCGGGATGCGTTCTTGTGTTTCCTCAGTCGAGAGCATTTTCGAACGTCCGAATCCATGTTTGCCAGCCAGCATATCATACAGTTTCAGTCCAATACCGTAAAACGGCCCTTCCCACCAGTCATAATTGGGGACCACAAACCTCAAGTTGCTAACCAGGTGCGGAGCATTCTGATGCAACAATCCGCGTTCTTTTAACGCTTCGAGCACGAGCGATATATTCCCCTGCTGCAGGTACCGGACACCGCCGTGAACCAGTTTGGTGCTCCGGCTGGAGGTCCCCTGTGCAAAGTCTCCTTTTTCAAGTAACAACGTGTTATATCCCCTGGAAGCCGAGTCAATAGCGACTCCGAGACCGGTGGCTCCACCCCCGATTACCAGAATATCCCACTGACCGTCGTGCGATGCGACCCGTCGTAACATTTCACTGCGTTTCATGAGGTATCCTCCTTCCGGGATTGCCAGTTCTTCGACCGCTCAACGGCTTTTTCCCAGCCCGTTCGGAGTGTCCGGACTTCATTCTCCGATAAACCGGGTTCGAATTTTTGGTCCTTGGTCCAGTGCTGGGCAATGTCCTCCTGACTCTCCCAGAAATCAACAGCCAGTCCGGCCAGAAATGCTGCCCCCAGTGCGGTGGTTTCATAGACTTTCGGCCGGACAACCGGCACCCGGAGGATGTCCGACTGGAATTGCATCAGCATGTCGTTCACGGAGGCACCCCCGTCCGCACGCATCTCAGGGATGTCGAGTTCAGCATCCGCCTCCATGGCTTCGAGAACGTCCGCGACCTGGTATGCAATGCCTTCCAGCGCTGCTCGGGCGATATGTCCTTTTTCAGTTCCCCGGGTAATGCCTGCGATAATTCCACGGGCATACTGGTCCCAGTGTGGAGCGCCCAATCCGGTAAACGCTGGCACCATGTACACGCCGCCATTGTCCGGCACTGAACGCGCCAGCGCCTCTACATCTTTGGAGGATTTGATTAATTCCAGTCCGTCCCGTAACCATTGGACTACCGCCCCCGCAACAAAAATACTGCCCTCCAGCGCGTAACTGGTTTCGCCGTCAATACGCCAGGCGATGGTGGTCAGCAGGTTATTCTCCGACCTGACTGCCTCCTGTCCGGTATTCATCAGCATAAAACTGCCCGTTCCATAGGATGTTTTCACCATCCCACGTTCCGTACACATCTGCCCGAAGAGCGCTGCCTGCTGATCACCGGCCATACCGGAAACTGGTATCGGTAATGCAAATATCCCGTCGGACGTTTCACCATAGATTTCGCTGGAGTCTTTCACCTCAGGCAATATCGCTTCAGATATACCGAAAATTTCCAGCAACTCGTCGTCCCACTCATTGGTATGAATGTTATAGAGCAATGTTCGTGAGGCATTACTGACATCGGTGACATGGACTTTCCCCTCGGTGAGCTTCCAGACGATCCAACTGTCGACTGTGCCAAACGCCAGGTCGCCGGATGCGGCTTTTTCCCTTACGCCTTCCACATTTGCAAGAATCCATCTGAGTTTCGTCGCACAAAAATAGGAGTCGAGAAGTAGTCCAGTTTTCTCGCGGATGGTCGGCTCATATCCCGCTTCCCGCAACGCATCACACATTTCCGACGTTCGCCGGTCCTGCCAGACGATAGCATTATACACCGGTTTCCCGGTCTTGCGATCCCAGAGAATAGTCGTTTCCCGCTGATTCGTAATCCCGATGGCAGCGACATCTCTGGGAGTCAACCCGGCTCGGGAAAGTACCTCGTTAGCGATGCTGAATTGCGAGGACCAAATTTCCATGGGATCATGCTCAACCCACCCAGGCTGGGGAAAAATTTGCCGAAACTCCTTTTGCGCAACTGCCTCAATGGTTCCCTGGTGATTGAAAATAATGGCCCGCGAACTGGTCGTACCCTGGTCGAGAGCGAGAATATAAGTCATCTTTACCTCCTGGCAGTGAGGTGAATGCTGATACGCATGAGAAATTGGTTTTCCAATATTACATCACTTTGCATACTTGGTCAATACGTTTCGGTAAACCCCGGGAAATCCAGCCTGTCATTCAAAGAGTCCCGCTTGGTTCGTATTTTTTACCTATGGCTCAACGAAGTGTTGCGGAAATGAGTTACGCCAATATTCATAGGTAATTTTGTTATGTCATCCTGAGTGTTAGCGAAGGATCTCCTTACTCCCATCTAGTATCAATGGAGATTCTTCGTTTCGTCCTCCAAATGCCGGACTTCACTCAGAATGACAGCCAATTTTCAGGCAGTACCGTCTCAGGAAAAATCTCTCTGGCCTGTTCCAGGAGAAATTCGGCCCCGTCAGATTGGTACCTGTCTGAAAAGTGATGAAGGACTAATTTCCCGACCCCGGCCTCCCCGGCAATCCTGGCTGCCTGGTGGGTGGTAAGATGGTAATTTTGCACGGCCAAATCTTCGTCCTCCACGGCATAGGTGCTCTCACAAACCAGAATGTCGCATCCCTGCACCATCTCAATTAACCGGCGGATACTTTGATCTTCGTAGCGACAATCCGTCACATACGCAATGGATACACCGTCGTTCTCCACGAGTAACCGTGACCTCAAATCCCCAAGAGAATATTCCTGACTCTCAATCTCCACAATATGAGAATTAGCCAGTGAGAGGTCTTTCACCTTCTCTAACCAGGGTCCGGATTTCATACCGGCGGATTCTAAAGCTTCCACATTGATATTCAGTCGCCGGGGCTCGGTAATACGGTAGGCAACCGATGGGGTGCGATGGGACAGGATGCAGGCCTGAATTACATAGAATTCGTGGTCAAACACTGTAAAATCATACGCATAATCTTCCAGCGGATGGATTCTTTTGAATTCCTCAGCAGTAAAGAGTTGTACCGATTGCACGCTGCCCTCATTCATTGCAAAAAGTATCCATTCCCCTGATGCGTCTTCCACGAGGTCCCAGGTTACACCCTGGAGGCGATGGTGCATCACATCAATGGTATTGACTGGTCCCCAGACCATGACAGGCTCGGATAACCGGTTATAATTCATCCGGAGAAACCGGTCAAAACCGGCGATATGGTCAAGGTGAAAATGGGAAAAGCAGAGATGGTCGATATCCATGATTATCGAGGGTTTGACCGGGAGTAAACAGGTTTCTCCACAGTCAAAGAGGATATAATGACGGCTTTCACCGGGGTTTACCGTGACAAGCAGTGCATTATCCTCGAATGGTCTGCCTAATATTTGGAATTCGATGCTCATCGACGTATTACATGAATTTACATCTGTTTTTCGGCGTCAGTACTTTGCCGCGGGCACAACAGGTTCGGCTGCAGGAGAAGAACTGACGGCAGTAGACCAGTGAAAAAGTCCGGCGTTCAATGAATTGTGTTATAACGGGAAACGTAACTGACAGATTTACTAACTCTCTCATTATTCCTGCTGTGTCAAACCATCCGGCAGGTCAAATTCACCGGAGTCCTCTTCGGATTCGTCAAAATCTTCCGGCACAATACCCAACCGTTTCGCCCGCTTGAACCACTGTTGCCTTGCCAACACCTGCATATCCTCCACCGAGTCGGCTTCATCTACAATTTCCATCCCCAACAGGGTTTCCACCACATCTTCCATGGTAACCACACCCGCCGTTCCACCGAATTCATCTACTACCAAGGCAATATGCTCAAGATTGTCCAGCAGTCGCTCAAAAAATTCAGGAAGTGGTAACATCTCCGGGACCACCAGCATTTCCCGCTTAAATTCACGCAGGGGCAAATCCTTTTCATCGCGGGCAGCATGAAGGAGAATTTGGTCCTTCAATACATACTCTGTTATGTCGTCGCGGCTCTCTTTATACACTGGAATTCTCGAAAACCGGAGTTCCTCGTGTTGTGCAACCATCTCTCCGACTGTCATATCCTCGGGCAGGGCGAACAATACGATACGCGGAGTCATTACGTCCTTGACTCGCACGTACTGAAACCTGAACAGGTTTTTTAAAATACGGGATTCCTCCTCCTCGAACAGCCCTTCTTCTTCCCCCAATCTTGCCAGTGCCGTAAATTCTTCCCTGCTGATGGAGGCATTCGACTTCTCAGGAGACAGTAATCTTGTAATCCCCTGTGAAACCTTGACCAGCGGAAGTAAGATCCAAATAATTGGAATAAGGGACCGAACAACAACCGGTGTAAGTTGCCGCCAGTAGAGGGCTCCAATAGTTTTCGGAATAATTTCGGACAGGACAAGAATGAGTAATGTAAGAACGCCGGAAAACACACCGACGTAGGGGTCCCCGAAGACGTGTGCCGCCTGGGCTCCCGCGCCTGCTGCGCCCACGGTGTGTGCGATAGTGTTCAGACTCAGTATCGCAGAAAGTGGCCGGTCAATGTCTTTCTTCAATTCTCGCAACTTCACAGCCACCGATTGACCTTTTTGCTCAAGCGAGGCGATATACGATGGTGTCACACTCAGCAGCACCGCTTCCATAACAGAGCAAAGGAATGATACGCCCAGCGCCAGAAGCACATATAAAATCAGCAGCGTCATTTAATACCTGTCTATCTCTTTATTTAATTGCAGTATTCAAGCCCTTATCATGTTCCGGTAAAATAGGGAATATTCCTATGACAATTAAATCCTTTTCATGCATCGGAGTCGGTGGATCCCCCTTTTTGAATGCATCCAACACCAGCTATATCAAAAACTGCCGGGTTGTATTACCTAACCCGTTGTGTGAAATGGTGTTTTTCAATGCAATTTAGATCGGAACAAACAGAAAAAGTGCCCACGATGTCATTCTGAACGCAGTGAAGAATCCCCAGTGAAAGGTGATTGCTTCTCCCAAGGAGCTTCTTCCCCGGAAGGGACTCCTTTGGAGCGCTTACACTCAGAATGACAGCCCTTCCCGGCACTTTTTCTGACGCAGTTTTGACAATTTCATCCAACGAGTATTACCTAAAAAAAAAGGGGCTCTGAATCTTCAGAGCCCCTTTGGGTAATGAAACGAGTGTGTTTAACTTTCGTCCTGCTTATACCTTTCAATGTATGTCTGGGCACCTTCGGATAGCTCGTCCCAGGCTGTGGTTCCTTTTTCGTATTCTTCAACCTCCAGCATCATGGACTGGAATTTATCCGGATGCTTTTCGCGCCATTCTTCCAGTGTCATTTCCCCGTTCAGCCAAATCATACTCATGGGATACTCGTCCGGATGGAAGATGGTGAAGAAGAAATGCCATATCACAATGGCTAAAGTAGCCAGAATTGCCTCATAGTAATGGATAGTCTCGGAGACCTTGATAAGCCACTGGGGCGTGTTATCCCCAAACATCGTTGGGAACCATAGTATAAGCCCTGTCACCGCCATGACAATGGTGCCCCATATCAGAGCCCAGTACTCGGCTTTCTGGGTATAGTCATAATGCCCGTACGCAGGTGGTGTACCCCGTTTCCCGAAGTAGTATAACATCGCCTGCCAGAATTCTTTCAGGTCTCGCATGCCAAACATCAGCTCTTTGATCTCTTCCCGGCCGCGTTTTGTAAAAATCAGGAAGTAGACATGATAGAGTGACAATGCAATTAAAATCACTGCCGCCACCCGGTGGACAGTCCCTCTCACCGTTTCATTAATACCGATTGACCCCAGTAGTTTTACCCATCCGGCATCAGGGAATTTTAACATGAATCCTGTAATAACAAGGGTGGTAAATGAGATAAACAATAACCAGTGCTGATTCACTTCATTCCGGGTCATCCTCGTGATGGTCTCTTCGCTTTTTTCATGACGATATTTCTGTCGTGATTTTTTAATCCAGATGATCAGATTATGGAGAAACATCCCCCCAATCACCGCAAGAATAAGGATGATGTAAATCCATTTTACGATATCCTGTACGGGAAATCGTCCCAGCATGACCGATTCGTGTGTATACGACATGCCGAACTGAGTTGTGGCGCCGCTATGGCAATCACCACAGGTGGAAGCGATATTCGATTTATGAATGGAGGAATTTGAGTTCGACTGTGGCAGGATTAAATGGGCCGTATGGCAATCGGCACAACTTGCCGCTTCCTCGTCACCGCGCAAGACAGCCAATCCGTGGTAACTATCCTGGAATGTGGTCACCTGGTTGGTTTTACCAAACCCGTATTTAGCCGCTAAATCCTCGTCATTATGGCATTGTGCACAGGTTTTTTCAGCCTGCAGCTCTTTACTCACCTTGGATCCGGTTGCGGTTGTCCGGTGAATAGTGTGTTCACCATGGCAATCCGTGCAGGATGGGGCTTCCCAGTTTCCTTCCGACAGAGATGTACCATGAATACTCTGTTCAAATTCGGCGTAAATTTCCGAGTGACATTGGCCACAGGTCTCCGGGACATTGAATTTATTCATTTTCGACTGAAAATTCCGGCCGGCGAGAATTTCATGGGAGCCATGACAATCGGAACAGGTCGCTGACTTTAAATTGCCCTGATCAATTAATTCGCGACCATGTACCGTGGTTTTGTACATTTCCACAGCTTCCGGCTGAGGAATATTGTATTCCTCAATCAGCTCCTCATTCTCGTGACATTTCGCACAGGTTTGCCATTCTCTGGTCTTGTGTACTGTTGACATCGTGTCATTCACCGGATACACATAATGTGCGGTATGACAACTGGCACAGGTTGCCGCATCTTCATGACCCGCCTGTACGGAAAGCCCATGAGCGCTACCCGACCATGCCTCCTGGGCATCGTAATGGCACATACCGCAGTCTACATCCGCAGTTTCTTCCGGGTGGGGAAATTCGGTAATGTCATAATGGCAGCTGACGCATCCTCCCATTTCCGCGTGTGTGGAGCCGGTATATCTCTCGGACTCAACAACTAACGAATCCCAATTGTCGACACCCATTGATTCCATCATGGTGACATCACCATGACACATAAGGCATTCTTCGTCAGTTTGACCAAACAACGGGATACTAAACAGGAGTAATCCCAGGAAAATTATTTTTCTGTTCACCATGCTAAATTCGCCCTGCTAGAGAAAAGATGCCACCTCTTAAGAGGTGGCATCTCAGTCAATTCAAGTTATCACCGGTAGTCAGCTGTCCGTTATTCCTCTTTGTTCTGAGGATTCGGATGGGTGATTGCCTGGTAGGCTTCTTCGTAGTCAAATCCTTTAAAGGTAGGACTTTCTTCATTATGGCACTGAACACAGGTTTCTTCAGTCGGTTCTTCCAGTCCATACTCAGCAGGATCCATAGTTCCCTTCGAGATGCCCATCATCACCGGCATTTTCCAGTATTCGCTGCCCGGTCCATGACAGGATTCACAGCTGATCCCTTCCGTCATGTCGTATTTCTCGATCTTGTGGGAATCCGGTGCTTCGTAGCCGGTGACATGGCATGTCAGACATTCGGCTGCTTCCTGCGGGTTGCCTTCGATGCCTGCTTCCTTGGCGACCTCTTTCGACTGATCCGTGCCGAGTGTCTTATACGCGTTCGCATGCTTCGTGCCCATCCATTGCTTATACTGTGCCCCTTTGGCCGGAGACATGTGGCACGGCATACACTTCTTTGCACCAACGTACTTAAACTCCTTTTTACTCTCACCCTCTTCCTGGGCAAAGGCAAAGCTGCTGACGACAAGTATCGCCAACACCCAAACACTCACTGCTTTTAACTTGCTGCCCATTGTGAACTACTCCTTTCGTCTAGTATGACTCAAATAGCGGATTTTGCCCCTATTCGTTATTTAATATGTCCATTGTTTTTCCACAAATGATCCATCCTGCATATGGCAGGATGCGGTACAAGTCGCTTCTTCTCTGTCCCAAGATTTGATGAAGGTTGAATTTACTTCAGCAATTCCGTCACCATCGATATGAGACGGGTCATCGAAACTCTGTACTTCTTCAGTATGGCACCCAAAACAGCTTAACCCTGCATCTAAATGATACTGATGCAATCCAACTCCTACGTAAAACAGCTGTGTTTCGCCCCGCAGATCCGAAGGCGGCGCAATATTCTGCTTTGTCAATTCTCCTTCTGCCGCAAAGTCTCCGTGGCAGGTGTTACACGCCTCGGGACCTTCCTCACGGGAATGACACGTCGTACAATCTTTCGTGATCTCATCACCCTGGTAGTCATCACCGTGACAGTAAGTACAACTTTCGATCCGCCACCCCTTTTCCTGGACGCGCACATCGTGTTGGAGAACCCGCTCGACCTGCATTGAATTGTGGCAATCGGTACAGGCCACTCCGCTCTCACCGCCATCATCCAGCGATTCGCCATGACAGGTCATGCAGTTATCAATTCCATGGTTGGCTGCGACTTTTTTTCCGTGAAAGACAGTTGAGTTGACATCATTCCATCCCTCCGGATGGGTTGTAATATCAGTCGGGGATTTTTCTTCGCTACAACCCAACGTCATACTTAAAAGTACCATGCCAGTGAGCGCAAAGCCGAAAATCCGGGTTAATTTCATGGGGTATCCTCTCATTCTATTTGCTATGGCATTCCAGGCAGGTAGGATTAGAGCCCGGGTTCGTATGACAGGCACTGCAATTATCGACATCCATCATCGCTTCATCAGCATGGCGACCACCATCCACCCGATTCGACCAATTCGGGACGGAATGAGTAACGGGCATCACCAAATTCGTCTGATGGCATTCGGCACAAAATTGTTTGCTTTCATGGCAGGTACTGCAATCGGAGGATTGCTGACGCGCTTCCACTCCATGGGCATATTCCCAATTATCGGGGTGGGATTGTTGCACCACATTATCACCGAAGTGGCAATCCTGGCAGAAGGACTCTTCGATATGACACGCACTACACTCCTGGCGACCACTCGTACTTACGGCCATCCCGTGATAATTCTCCCAGGTGGCTGTATGGGTTTTCGGGGTCAACCGTTCCTCCGGACCATGGCACATGGCACAATCTTCCGGGACTTTTTTCACATCTTCCATGTGGCATGCATAACAGTCGTTCATTGTCGGGAGATGGTCGGCTGTGACAGATTCATCTTCCAGAATACCGGTATGGCAGGAAGTGCACTCAATACCCTCATCCACTGCATGCGTACTATGAGAAAAAATCTTTTGATAGTCTGTTATTCGCGGAAGATCAGTCGGTGGTGTTACGGCATCACCGTGGCACATCGCACATGTTTCCGCGCCGGGTAATAAATCATCCTCTCCTGACGTGCTTTCCATGGCGCTTGCATGACACGTGGAACATTCCCCCATCCCCATTTCACTATGGTATTTATGAGAAAAAGTAAACCCGTCGTCATCCGATTGTACTGCGCCAAACACCAATGCAAGAGGCAGGCCGACTACCAACAAAAATTGTATCGTTTTTTCCATAGAATCCTTCACCTTCTTAGAACTGGTAGCTTAATTCACCGAGAAAACGTACATCAGCAGAATAATCCGGATTAGTAAGATAGTATGCCCGTAGTCCTGCGGTTAATGCATTATTAATGCGGTATTTTGTAAAGATATTACTTCCGAACGCATTCAATGGTTCTTCATAGGCTTCATTAAATACATAATCATAATAATCGAGACCAAGTCCCACTAACCATGACTTCCCAAAGCGATGCTGCCAACTCCCGTAGGCATTCCATTCTTCGGAGCGCGCATTATTGTTAAGTGAATAGATCACACCAGCTGTCCAGTTGGAAGCCAGCCATCCGAATTTATACCGTTCAATCATCCGCGAATTCATCATACGGCTGAAATATTCAAAGGACAGACTCCCGGTTGTGGTCAGGAAAAAATCCATACCAACCCGGACGGTTGAATATGGGTCGACAGTGAACTGCCAGTACCATTCCGGAATATCAAAATTCGGATCCCGGTATTTGTACGATGCGGAGGCGGCGACGTATTCACCAAACTGCCGCCGGACTTGTCCCTCGGCTTCCTGCACAAAATTTTCAGTGATATTATATTTAAAAAAGCCATAGAGATTCATACCTGCCAGATCCGGATACCGCCCGTCGATACCGATAAAATTCAATATACGTCCCTGGCTTACCTGCTGATACCCTGCTGTACGAAGTGACGCATAATTGTCACCCCGATATTGCAGTGCCACATAACTACCATGCTCATCTTCCGGAGTCTCGGTCAGGCCAGCCCGGTCATACGGAGTATATAATCCCAAAATTCCCTCCATCGTCCAGTGGGGAACCATTTCCCATTGAACACTTGCGCCATCCATGGCACGGCGTATCATTTTATTATACGGATACTGTCTGCCGACTTTCAATGCCATGGCATCGCTGGGTGCCCAGTCAAGATAGGCATAATACAAATGGGTACTCCCCAAATCTTCCTGAAAATAATCCGCCCGTCTGAATGCTGTTTTAATTTCAAATGCATCGGAAGGGGAAAATCCTAATAATACACGGTTGTAAAGACGCATCTGTTGTTCGGTTTCTCCGGAATCGGCGGGACGTTCCTGCGTCGTAAATCGTCCAAAATATGTACCAGAAAACCCGGTTTGCGCCGTGCTTATACCCGGTAAGAACAAGAGGAAAAACAGCAGTGTCAGTAATCCCGTCTTTTTCATATCCGTCCTCAAATTGTGTTTCCTAACCTCGGAGTGTCCCGTGGTATATTCATTCCCACATTCACAAGAATGCAGGTTCATTCACTCACAACCAACAGATTGCTTTATTTCGTGGTAATAGGGAGGAGTATCTCGCCGGGACAACCGGGGTGATATCCCTCCCTATTATATTGTAGTCTTGGTATAAAAACCGTCAGTTAGTTGGCTAATGCCAGTGTAGTGACACGGTTTTCGCGCAGTATTGCATCATTGCTTAATCCATTTGGATCATAGTACAAGATGCTCTGTTGCAGTAACTGCACGATATAGGTCGGGTTATGAATACCCATGCTTCCATCATCATATGCGTAAAAGAGGTTGAAACCACCTTCACGCAACTTAACCGCACCTGCTTCCGTACTGTCCGTATAGGTGTTGTTAATGGAATCCATTACAACTGACAGAAACCCATCGGCTGTCGGATCCGCGTTGCCGAGGTATTTGCTGTTATAATGGGTATTATCATAATCGACCATGGTTTCAGCCAACAGATATATCAGGCCTTCAACTTCTGTCTGGACAGGTTCAATAGAACCATCGTCATCCAGATCTTTTTTGGCCATAATATCTTTGAAAGATGTTGAGATATTCGAACCGTGACAATCGCCACACGCTTCTACACGAGGCTCGAATGTATGACCCACATTAGCAAAGTCCGTTACCGGATCATAATCGGTCATATAGACATGGCAAGCCGAGCAGGCGTCTTCAACCAGTCCATGACCGGTGCTTGCGAACGTAAAAGTACTGTTCACAGTTTCATTGCCGGTGGTTCCGTATACCACATCGCCCTGAGTTGAACTGTGCGGTCCAAAATGTTCATCCCCGGCCGGTACCTGCTCTTCTGCATCATGCCGCGCGTGGTGACACTGAACACACAACTGTCCCGACCCGCCTTCGTCAGCGGTTTCGCCGCCGAGGAAAGTATAGGAAGCTACGGTCCGCACTTGCCCGACATTCTCATTGGAATGCGAATCGTGACAGACACCGCAGGTAATTCCCATTTTACTCTCGGCATTTGCGTAAAGGTCGTCATACTCATCATCGAATGCTTCGACAAACCCGGTTCCGCTGTGGCACGGCTGGCAGTAGGATCGGTCACCGGCACCGTGTGCAGCTGTCGACGGATCAAAATTGTGCGCGGATTCCTGCCACTGCGTATAGTACGGATGATGGGTCCCGTCGTGACAGACAGAGCAGGTTTCTACCGCCAATGCACCTTCCTGGCTTGTAATGTTGTCGGATGACGGTCCATTGACATGCTCGCTACCCGGTCCGTGACAACTTTCACACTGCACATCCTGGAACTTCGCTGTCGGCACTTCATCATACCCCGAATTCCCTTCGGTCTCATCCTGGTTTACCGTATGACACGGTTCACAATAGGATGCGGCATGATCACTGGTCTGGAGACCAGCCCATGCATCCGCATGACCAGTTTCAGCCCAGTCTGGATGGGTCTCAGTATGGCACTGGCCACAGGCTTCATCGCCTACGTAATATGCGGACGCTGTCGGCGCATATTCGTTTACGCCAATGTTCCGCATACCAATTGCAATATTCTCACCATCGGAAACATGGACGGTCACTTTGTAAACACCGTCTTCGCCAGGCGCTTTCCACGTCACAGTATCGCCTTCACTCACTTCATGCGCGAAACCACCCTCCGCTGCAAACCATTTGTACTCAAGGGCAGAAGCGTCGACATCTTCTTCAACTTCCACAGTCGCAGTCAGTTCAACCATCTGACCCTGAGTGACTGTAGTGTCGGACGCAACAACCTGAGTTACTTTAATGGCGGGAGGAGCCTCGACAATTTTCTCGACTTCCTTTTCGCAGCTCACCAATCCTGTGACCACTAAACCGAGTGTGAGAATAAAAACTAGAGGCAACCTTTTCATTAATAAATCCCCCTTCAAATTGAAAATACAAAATACTGGAACTACGATCTCAATCGGTCAGATTTTGCATCGCACTCCAGTGAAAAAACGGTTGCACATTAATTGAAAGCTACAGCAAGTCCGCCGCCAACTACTCAATTTTTGACTGTACTATAGATCTTTCATGTCAATCTTCTTGTTTCAAATAGTATGCCAAGCAGGTAACCGGTCAGATCCCTGTATATCAATACATATTTATCGAATAGTGTTGAAAAAATAAACACATTTTTTACAATTAGGAAAACCTACTTCTGCTTTTCTCAAATTTTGGATTTTGATAATCACCCTGTTGAGGAATTCAGCACCGAAATTTATTACCAAACCGGTTCCGTATTATAAATTCAACAATCTGCACCTGGAATAAATTAAATCGCAGGTCAATTATAAAGAAATATACAGCATAAGCATTTGTATTTAATCACCATGCACCTATTAATACAAAACAAGAATTTGTTGGTTTATAATATTCAGTAATCTTCAACTAAAAAATGACCGAACGGACCAATGGGATGACTATCATGTAAGTGGACCTCCGATTATTGAAATTTTGGTACAGTCTTGTTTCAAAATGAAAAATCTATGGCAGGGAGAAGCGCCTGAGTTTTCGGTCAGTGGAATCCCCGGTTATCGTGTTCCATCCGCCGCCCATTATAACACGGGTTTCGCCATGAGCGAATACGACAAATCGGTCAGAGCTGATGCCGGCATTTTCAATTTCCTTCCTCAGCAAACGCGGCGGTTCATCCATGGCTTCATCAGTTAATTTGATGGTACCCCAGTGCATCGCTATCGCTTTTTTCGCACCGAGATCCCCCAAGGCTTGCACCGCATCATGCGGATTCAAATGGACCGGTTGCATAAACCAACGCGGCTCGTAGGCACCTATGGGAAGTAACGCCACATCAATACTCGTAAAACGGCCACCTATTTCCTGAAATCCCGGGAAGTATCCCGTGTCGCCGGCAAAGTAGCAGGTATGATCTGTTGATTCAATTATCCAGCTTGCCCAGAGCACTTCCCTCTGATCAAACGGGGTGCGAGCGCAAAAATGCTGGCTGGGTGTGGCGTGAAAGGTTAATTCTCCAACGGAAAAGGAATCCCACCAGTCGAGTGCCGTCACCTTGTCCATACCGTGTTTTTTAAACCATCGATCCATTTTTAACGGGACGATGAAATGGCTCCCCTGGTCGGATAAATATTGTACTGACTTAAAATCGAGATGATCATAATGGTTGTGCGATATCACCACATAATCGATGGGTGGCAGATCTTCCAGGGTAATCGCCGGCGGCACCATCCGCTTGGGACCAGCCCATTGCACCGGACTCGCCCGGTCGGAAAAAAAGGGGTCGGTTAAAATTGTCGTCCCCCTTATCTCAATTAAAAACGTCGCGTGGCCGATCCAGGTATAGGAAACTGAGGAATCCGAAGCATTCAAAAACGATAAATCGTTCTCAATCCACGGGAGTTCATAAGTCTCCGGAATGTCCGGTTTCCTGCTAAACGTCCATTTCATCATGTCCCGAAATCCGTGATCCCGCCAGGTCGGATACGGATTCCGGAAGCCGTCGTCGGTGTGATGGTCAGGGCGGGATGTAGTTTTATCAGGCATATCACTACCTATTGCAAAATTTATCAAGATCAGTATGGAGAATAATGTGAGCATATTCCTGGATTACTGCATTAAAGCAGATGTTCGCGATTCAAAGATTTTTAACCTGTAATATCTCAGTCCGCATATTGCAAAGTATGCATAAAAGATAAAACTGTAACTCTGTTAACATCAACCACGGCAATCATTCTTACCCGGGTTGATTGGTAAAAATATGCAACGGCTAAAGCGGTCACTACCAACAAGAACCAACATTCTTCCTTTTTCCCTACCCTTGCTTTTCACCGGAAAGAATTGAATTATACTCCACAAATTAGTTAGGTTCCAATGATTTTCATCACACCCAGGAGAAGTTCAGGAAATGACCACACCAATTTATGCGCTGGAACCGTTTTACAGCGGTTCCCACAAACAGTTTCTCACCGGACTACAGAACCATCTCGATGCCGATATCCGCATTGCCCCTATGTCCCCACACCATTGGAAGTGGCGTATGCACGGGTCGGCCCAGTATTATGCTGATCTGATGGCCGGAGAATCCTGGAAGCCTGGGATTATTCTGGCGTCGGATTTTGTCTGTCTTTCTGCACTACGGGGGCTCATTCCCAATCCAGCGCAATGGACCTGGCTCCTCTATTTTCACGAAAACCAGCTGACTTACCCGTTCCGTGAGAAGCAAGATCGGGACCTGACCTACGGCCACATGAATATCCAGTCGGCGATGGCGGCGGACCGGGTCTATTTCAATTCGTACTTCCATATGCAAGACTTCCTAGGGGCTATTCCAAAATTTTATGAACGGTTCGTGGATTACATCCCACAGGATATCCCCCAGCGTATTCGAACCAAATCTGCTGTGCTGCCGATCGGACTAGAACTGGAAAGGTTTGATTCCGTCGCTGCACCTGCCAGGGAGAATGACGCGGGAATCATTCTCTGGAATCAGCGGTGGGAGCACGATAAAAATCCCGCACTGTTTTTTACCACGCTTTTTCAGCTCGTAGAGGAGGATATTTCCTTCCGTCTCATTGTCTGTGGAGAGCATTTTGAGGACTATCCGGCGATCTTTGAGGAGGCCCGGGAGAAGCTCTCCGACCGGATCATCCACTGGGGATATGCACAGGAGTGGGAGAAGTACGCGGCACTGCTACATCAGGCAGATATTGTGGTGTCGACGGCAGAGCATGAATTCTTTGGCATCGCTGCGCTGGAGGCGCTGTACTGCCGGTGTTACCCTCTCTTTCCCAAACGCCTGGTCTATCCCGAATATATTCCGGAAGAACGGCAAAAAAGCAATTTGTATACTTCAGATCAGGACTTATACCGTAAACTCAGATTTGTCTTACGGAGGATTGAGGATACCCGGCGGTTTCACTTCCGGGATATCTCCAAACAGTTCGATTGGGCCTATGTTGCACCACAGTGGAAGCGAGTCCTGACCCACTGGACAAAATAACATTACTCAGGTTCGAGAAAATCTTCCACCTGAGCGCTGCGGACGACCAGCACCGAACCGACAGAACGCACGAGCTTATTGAGTTGCTGTCCATAGGATTGCAGCTCTTCCTCACCCGGATATTTTAACCCAAGCAGGGTTAAATCCGTATGCTGGCTTTGAGCATGAATAATATCTGATAAATTGAGATTCTCGTAATCCTCCCGTGCGATAATAATCGGTTCCGCATCAACCCGGGCCTTGCCTAATATCCCTCTGATATTGTTTTCGGCGTCCGGAATTCCCTCCGCTCGATCAATAACCCGGATTACCCTGATCTTGGATCGATGCCAATTGTGATGCCTGGTAATTATATGACTCAACAGTAACATCAGCTCGGCATTCTTTCCGAGTCCACCCCACCAGATATCGAGCGTACGATAATCCCCGAATCCGGTGTCTTCGTCAAAATGCAGGAACAGGGCCGATTTTCTCAGGTGGACAATTCCCCGGAGCAGCTTCATCTGGGAGGCAAAGTTCTCTGACTTGTTACTCCATCCCATGAGAACGGTATTCGGGACAAAACCGCCCAGTCCATGAGCCTGCACCACGGTGAGGGCTCCATGATAGAAATCCGGCACAATCTCACTTTCGGCGAAAGCAGTCATCTTTCTTTCACGGATATATTTCTGGATATGATATTTTGCGGCTTCTTTATGACCGGAAGAGGCGATATCCTCCACTTCTCCGGTAATCAACTGGAAGAAGATAACTACCCCCCGTCCCATGCTGAGCCACTCACTAACCTCGACCAGATGTTCCCTGTTATAAGGTTGCCCGGTAAATACTACAATGTTCGGGCGCCAGTTTTTCGCGAGCATTTGCTTTTTTTCCAGATTGAGTAACCCGTACCTGGTAACGGCATACCAAAACCCACTCCGGATATCCCCCCAGGTTCGTTGCAGCGACCGATGTTCCAGAACAAAAAACACACCAAAACTGATGACAATGGCTATTACGGTTGCAATCCAGTGGATGAGAAACATGGCGGCATAACAGCCGAATGCTCCGAGAATAGATACAATTCCCGGTACTTTAAACTGCGGACGATAACTCGGATTGCCAACCATCCGCTCCAGCCCTGCCGTCAGGTTTATCATACCATACGTATTCAGAAAAAACATGGTGATGATTGTTGCCACAAAGTTCAGGGAGCCCATCCAAACAATGCTGAGCGCTATGGCCGTTGTAATGAGCACAGCAACCCGGGGTTCTGTCTTGCTCCTCAACTGTGAGCCGAAGAATTTTGGTGCCACCCGGTCGAAGGCCAGGGCCTGCAGCGTCCTTGGTGCTGCCAATACGCTTCCCAGAGCCGAGGACAGGGTCGCCGCCCATACGCCCAACAAAATAAATATGGGCCAACGGGCAATTTTCTCCATAATCATATTATCGTTCAGTAATTCCGACGGGGTTGCATGGGTTGCCAGCCAGAACGTGGCTCCAATATAGATGATTGCGGTGACCCCAATCGAAGCAAGTGTCCCGTTTTTAATACTTTTCGTCGGCTCCTTCAGATCACCGGACATACTGACACCAATAGCTATCCCGGTGACTGCCGGAAAAAATACCGCAAAGACCGACCAGAACGGGACCTCGGCTGTAGCTGGCTGCATCCATTGGGGAGGAACCGTCTGTCCCCAGCTTCCTGCAAATAGCGAGATAATGGCTAACCCCAATAATGCCAAAATTCCAAACTGGATTCGCAGTACGAAATCCGCGCCGATATATGCCAGTATTCCAAAAAACAGCACTATGAGCGATGCCAGGATCTGGGGATCCATTACCGGAAACGTGCTGACAAATGCCTCAACAAACCCGATGATGTAAAATGCCACCGAAATCGCTTGAGAAAGATAAAGCGGAATTCCGATAGCACCGCCGATTTCCAGTCCGAGTGAACGCGAAATTATATAGTACGTCCCCCCGACTTTTACATCCATGCTAGTGGACACTGACGCCAGCGAAAGCCCGGTAAATAAGGAAATAATATTAGCAATCAGGACAATAATCAACGCGCCCAACAACCCGGCTTCGCCAACCACCCAGCCGGTCCGGAGGAAAAATATAATTCCAAGGATGGTCAGAACATTCGGTGTAAATACACCGGCAAAGGTTCCAAAACGAGCCTTAGCCGCGGCATTGCGATCAAATTGTTTCCTGGCACGTGACGGCATATAGGTCCGCTATGGTATTATGGAAAACATCTAACTGTCTACGCTGGCGATATTACTATCGCAGGAGGGAACTTCAAAATAAAATTTAGTCATTCAGCATGCTACCAGGTCAGATAACAGTCCAGTGAAACAGAACCCTTCAAGAGATTATGCCCGGCCCGTTCCGGGCCGTTAGAACGTCTCGCTAATCGGCATCGAACAGGTTGGTTGACAGATACCGTTCCCCGGAATCGGGAAGGATTACGACTATCATTTCGCCTTCATTTTCGGGCTTTCTTGCGATCTCCACCGCCGCGGCAACTGCTGCCCCACTGGATATACCGGAAATCAATCCTTCCTCCTGAGCTAACCGACGGGCATACTCCCACGCCTCGTTGTTTTCAACCGTCATAACCTCATCGATCAAATCTCTGTCAAGTATCTCCGGTACGAACCCGGCACCAATGCCCGGAATTTTATGGCTCCCCGGTTCACCGCCTGAGAGGACCGGTGACGCCGCAGGTTCTACCGCAACGGAATGAATCTGTTTTCCTTGTGCTTCCTTTAAATACCGGCTGATACCGGTGATGGTACCGCCGGTTCCGACCCCTGCCACGAGAATATCGATTTCGCCATCGGTATCCTCCCAGATTTCCGGACCGGTGGTCTTAAAGTGGATTGCCGGATTAGCCGGATTTGTAAACTGGTTCGGCATAAAATATTTCTCAGGATCAGAGGCGACGATCTCGTTGGCCTTGTCAATAGAGCCGCGCATTCCGGCGTCGCCATCAGTCAGGATAAGTTCCGCACCAAACGCCTTCATCATATTCCGCCGCTCCACATTCAACGTTTCCGGCATGGTCAGTATCAACGGGATATTTCGGGCCGCGCAGACATACGCCAGCCCGATGCCGGTGTTGCCGCTTGTTGGCTCAATCACAGTAGTCTCTGCCGTAATTTTACCGGATTTCTCTGCTTCCCAAATCATATTGGCAGCAATCCGGCACTTGACCGAATATGCTGGATTGCGTCCCTCCACTTTACCGTAGATCCGGACATCCAGATCCCGGCCGATGGAATTCATTCTAACCAATGGTGTATTACCGATACTCAGACTGTTATCATTGTATAATTTGCTCATAAGAACTCTCCCCTTACCTCAAGATTAAGGTGATATCAGATATGTAGTTTCTGTTTTCAAATTAAACGGGAGATATGAAAGAAGAAAGCCGGCAGTTCGGAGATACCGGGTAAGCCAATAAATATCACAAATTCCGCAGTACAGCTACCCAGGGAAGGATGCTCACGAAAGCACTTCGGGTTTGAAATCCGATAGCCGGGAAGAGCAGATCCTGTTCAAGTCCTGGTGTATGCAGATACCTCACCTGCCCGACCAGTTGGAAGAAAAGCACATTTACGGAAGCCTCAAAGCCAGCCGAATAAGCAAAGCCGAGGTTTTCTTTATCGGTGGCCGGATCCCCGTATAACTCGGTTTCATATATGTAATAGCCCGGACCGGCTCCACCAAATACACCGAAGCTAAAGTCCGATTCCTCGAACCGGAGCTGAAATTCTGCCAGTCCCATGTACACATTTTGTTCCCAGCTGTTAAAACCAAAATACTGGTTGGAGTCATCCACGCGCTGGTGGAAAAATCCAAGCGTAATTGCCGGACGGGCGACAAACGTCGATCCGCCAAAAAACCGGGGTAAGTAATGGGTAGTATAAATCAGGTTCTCACCTGAAACGTCTTTGATATTCTGCTCGAGATTTTTATCGGATTCAATCATCACAAGGGTTTGCCAGGGGTAATGAATAATATCGGTAGTGGATTTGCGTGGTGGTCCAACCTGCTGGACGGGCTCCGTTTTCGGTTCGGCTACTGCCACAAATTCCTGCCCCGCCAGCTGATGTGCCACAGCCTTCATTCCGATCCGCAGCAGACCGTCGATTTCACCTTCATAGTCATACGTCGCCACCTCGGTTATCTCTGCAGAACTGACATCCACAATCCGGGCGGAAATCGAAAAGGTATTACCCACATGGCTGACACTTCCGCCGACCATGCTTTTAACTCCCAGAACCTGCCCCACTTCCACCAGGCATTCTGTTGAGGTACAGCCGGCCAGCTGAAAATTCTGCTCCTGAAAAATCGTCTCCATCATACTGCGCTCAACCACCTTGAATTCGCCGGTCAGGAATAATTCCGTACGCAACCGGTCGGATAAGGCGCTCGCCTCGGTTGGCGAAACACCCTTGGCATCGAATTCCATTACCGCGATATTGGCCTGTCCGAACAGCCCTGGAACCAGCAGCACAAGCGACATCATTATAGCAGTAAAATATTTCATGGCAGAACCTGTTTCTGGTTGAAGTACTGTATACGTAATTTATGGGCAATCTTCAAGCGAATGCCAGTGATAAAATATATTACCCACCACCAATGAATGATTCTGTGCCAAAGCGCACTCCTTTTTTCTCCTCACACTTTTTTGAAAAAGTGTGCAAAAATCCGGCTGAGCCATCCGTTTCAAGTATTTCTACACCGGTCCACCTATCAGAACCCGATACTCCATTTGGTCACACAGTGGGTTCTGATAACGGCGTCCCGGCAGAAATACTAAGAAACGAATGCCAAGGCCGAAAAAAATACAACGTTTATCTTTGTTTGAGTTGGCCTCGTTTTCAATTTTGGGTACCGCGGTGGCGAGGAGAGGACAGGCAGAACCGCCTGGCTGTTTGAAGGAATGGAATGACTGAGTCCTACCGATAATGCACTGGCAGCCACAACAAGTTGTGGGCCAGTCCAAATCGGCACAGGCGATTCTGTCCCGACTGAGCCACATCAGCGGTCAAAATTGAAAACACAGCCTTGATTTTTTCTTCACTTTTTAATGTCCAGGTATTCCATACAAGCCATCAAGGAAAAAGGGAAAGGGAACAAGGTTTCAGCCCACCCCACCACTCAATGTAACAAACGTCAGAACTCCAAAAATTGATTACGAGATAAAAATCAAATAACCTGCCGATTCAACGGCGGATTCACCGTCCGCAGACTACTCGGCAAATGCGTTTCACCCATCAGGTATTTATCAATATGCCGGGCAGCGTCCCGCCCTTCACCGATCGCCCAAACCACCAGCGACTGCCCGAGATTGGCATCTCCGGCTGCGAAGACACCTTCCACCGAGGTCATCATTGTTTCGTCTGTCACAAACGTTCCATTCTCCTTGAATTCAAAACCAGCCTCCGCGAACGGACCCGACTCCGGACCAGCAAATCCGATAGCGATTAATACAAGGTCCGCCGGAATGTGAATGCCCGGCTCGATAACAGTTTTATCAACACGACGCCGATTTTCATCGTACGTCCACTCCACCTTCTCGGTCTGAAGATGATCGACCCGTCCGTCATTGTTCACATCCGTGAACGCGAGAGTATTCAGACCGTACTCCTCTTTGCCGCCCTCCTCCTGGGCATACGTTTTTTTGTAAATTAATGGTTGATCCGGCCACGGATTATCATCGAGCCGTTCCAGGGGCTTTCGTGGATTGATACTTATCTGCACCACCTGTCTGGCGCCCTGCCGGTGGGCAGTCGCTACACAGTCCGCCCCGGTATCCCCGCCCCCGAGCACCACCACATTTTTGTCTTCTGCAGAGATGCCTTGAGCAGCCGGTTTGCCGCTCTGCCGGCGGTTCTCTTCGATCAAATATGGCATTGCGAAGTGTATTCCGTTCAATTCGCGGCCCGGAATAACCACATCACGATGACGCTGGGCACCTATTGCCAGGCAGGTGGAATCGTATCCGGCAAAAATCTGTTCTACCGGCACATCAGTTCCGATTTCCGTGTTGATTTTAAACTCGATTCCCTCTTCAATGAGCTGATTCACCCGCCTTGCCACCTGGCGTTTGGCAAATTTGAAATCGGGAATCCCGTAACTCATTAAGCCACCGATCACATCATCGCGCTCATAGACCGTGACCCTGTGCCCGGCACGATTCAATTGCTGGGCTGCGGCCAGTCCGGCCGGCCCGCTGCCGATAATTGCGACATTTTTATTAGTGCGTTCCTTCGGAGGTTTTGGTGTAATCCAACCTTCCTCCCAGCCGCGGTCGACGATGGCGCGCTCGATATTCTTGATCGTGACCGGGTCATCGTTTATGGATAACACGCAGGAATCTTCACACGGTGCGGGGCAGGTGTATCCGGTAAATTCAGGAAAATTATTGGTCGCGTGGAGCATCTTCAGGGCGTTTTTCCAGTCGTCACGGTGTACCAAGTCGTTCCAGTCGGGGATCAGATTTCCAATCGGACATCCCCCCATACAGGTCGGAACGCCGCAATCCATACACCGTTCACCCTGGTCCCGCAGGTGTTGATTATCCCAGTCCGGTGCCCAGATTTGGTTGTAGTCTTTTACACGCTCTTCCGGTGCGCGTTTCTTTATCGTAATTCTTGGATGTTTCAAATATCCATCCGGATGTTTTTCGCTCATGTTTTACCTCTTATACCAGTGTTCACGTGTTATGGTGTTATAGTGTTATAGTTAAAACCCGGTCGCGCGTCTTGTGTCCACAGTCCTGTGTCCACCATTCTGGTTTGGTTGTTGGTAGTTCCCACATTAGTGGGCATTTTTCTGTAAATATATTCGCGTTTATTTGCTCCAGAAGGAGCCACTACCGGGGCGGTTCATTTGATTGCTTCTTCAATTTGTCTCAACCTTTCGCCCGGTATTCAACGGCAACTTCCGGAACGTTTTCCGCGACACTTTGGTCATCTGTAACCGGGATTCCGCTGGCAGGCCGGGCGGCTCGGGACGGATGTTTTTACCGTTGCGCAGGTTTACCTGAACCACGGCCTCGTATGCCTCCGGCACCACTTTTATGAACTTTTCCAGATACGCATCCCAATTGGTCAAAATCTCCTTGGCGCGCCGACTCGAGGTGTAGATATAATGGTTTTCGATCATGCGTTTCAGCATTTGTACATCCCGTTTATCTGTAACAGGAGCTGTCGAAACCATTTCGGTATTCAGTTTCTTGTCAAACACCCCGGATTCGTCCAAGACATATGCTTCGCCACCGCTCATACCGGCACCGAAATTACGACCGGTATCACTGAGGATTACAACCACGCCGCCGGTCATGTATTCACACGCATGGTCGCCCGCACCTTCCACCACTGTCTTCACCCCGGAATTCCGCACGGCAAAGCGCTCACCGGCTGTTCCGTTAAAATATGCCTCACCCCGGATACCGCCATACAGGGCTACATTTCCAATGATGATATTTTTATATCCGCGGTACGGCACATCCGGAGAGGTGCTTACCACAAGTTTTCCCCCGGACAACCCTTTTCCAACATAATCGTTGGCATCACCTTCCAGATGCATGGTGATCCCGTGGGCCAGAAAAGCGCCGAAGCTCTGCCCTGCCGATCCGTTCAGGCGAATTTGAATCGTATCGTCATCCAGCCCCTTGAGCCCGTGTTTCCCGGCAATTTCTCCGCTCAACATTGTTCCGATAGTACGGTCGCGATTGGTCACATCCAGATTGATATTCACCTGTTCGCCGTTTTCAATTGCCGGTTTGCACCGCTCAATGAGCTCGGTGTCCAGCTGTCTGTCCAGGTGATGCTCCTGCTCCCGGACTTTATGCGGGGTATCTGTGGAATCGGACCGTCGATAAACGGGTGCCAGATTCAACTTTTTCGCCCTGGGATGGTCTGTCTCCCGCTGGCGTAACAAATCTGACCGACCAATCAGCTCGTTCATTGTTCGAATGCCCAGTGACGCCATAATCTCCCGGATTTCGCGAGCCATAAACGTCATATAATTAATCACGTGTTCCGGCTTTCCCGTGAACCGCTTGCGCAGTTCAGGATTCTGGGTTGCCACGCCAACCGAGCAGGTATTCGTATGGCACTTCCGCAGCATAATACATCCGGTGACCACCAGTGCCGCTGTTCCGAAACCGTAATCTTCCGCGCCCAGCATGGCAGCAACAACCACATCACGACCGGTTTTTAATCCGCCATCGACCCGCAGACGCACACGCGATCGCAGGTGAGTATCCATCAACAATTGATGTGCTTCGGAAAGCCCTAATTCCCATGGCACCCCAGCAGATTTTATCGAAGTCTTTGCCGAGGCACCGGTGCCCCCGGATTGTCCGGAGATGAGGATTGAATCTGCCTTGGCTTTGGCCACACCGGCAGCAATAGTCCCCACCCCGGCACCGGCAACCAGCTTCACGTGTACATTCGCTTTAGGGTTGGCGCATTTCAGATCATGGATCAACTGTGCCAGATCCTCAATGGAGTATATATCATGATGCGGTGGCGGGGAAATCAGCCCGACGCCCGGTGTTGTGTACCGGACCTCGGCGATCACTTCATTCACTTTCCGGCCGGGTAACTGTCCGCCTTCACCAGGCTTACTGCCCTGTGCCATCTTAATCTCGATATCGGTGGCATTTTGCAGGTAATCTATGGTCACACCGAACCGGCCGCTGGCCACCTGCTTAATTTTACATTCGCGTTCTGTGCCAAAGCGGTCGACCTGCTCACCGCCTTCTCCAGAACCGGCCCGGGCACCAATCCGGTTCATCCCGATAGCTATGGTTTCGTGGGCTTCTTTACTGAGCGAGCCAAATGACATCGAGCCGGAGAAAAACCGCGGAAAAATCGCCTCCATCGGTTCTACTTCCTCCAGCGGAACCGGTTCCACATCGAAGGTGTCGAACGCCAGCATTCCCCGCAGGGTCTGGATCTGCTGATCCTGTTCATTGATCTCGCTGGCGAATTGTTTGTATACCTCGTAATCTCCGGATTTTGCCGAATGCTGCAGTCGTCCGAGTGTCATCGGATTCCACTGGTGATATTCCCCATCCCGGCGCCAGTAATATTCGCCCTCCTGGTCCAACTTAATATTCCCATGGACATAGGTATGATATGCCATCTTGTGGCGTTCGTTAATATCCTGTTCAATCTCCTTGAATCCCATGCCTTCGATCCGGGAAACCGTGCCCTCGAAATACTCATCGACCACGTAGGAATTCAACCCGATGATCTCGAATATCTGTGCGCCCTTGTAGCTCTCCAGGGTGGAAATCCCCATCTTGGACATCACTTTCTGGATGCCATCTTCCACGGCAACACGATATTGTGCCAGGGCGTCTTCCACCCGCACATCCTTTGCACTGTCATTAATCACCTGTGTAATACTGGCGTAGGCCAGATAGGGATTAATCGCATCAGCTCCGTAGCCAATCAACGTACAAAAATGGTGGACATCCGTGGGATCACCTGTTTCCATCACTAATCCCACTTCCGACCGCACGTTTTTCCGGATTAGGAAATGATGCACTCCTCCAATCAATAACAGACTCGGCACCGGGACCCGGTTTTCATGAATATTGCGGTCAGAGAGGATCAATATCTCGTAACCCTCGTCGATGGCATCCAGTGCCTGATGCCGGATATTTCGTATACCCTCGCCCAGACTCATTCCAAGGGGAAATGAACAATCAATGGTTTTAGCCCGGATACCATTGACCTCCATATTCCGGATAGCATCCAGTTCCTGATCAGTCAAAATCGGTGATGACAGGTGCAATTGCCTGCAGTGTTCGGGACTTTCTTCAAGCAGGTTCCCTTTTCGTCCTATATGGCTTTCCAGAGATGTCACCAGGTTTTCCCGCAGATAGTCGATAGGCGGGTTTGAGACCTGTGCAAAGCGCTGTTTAAAGTAGGAAAAAATGGTCTTGTTCCGATTAGACAGCACACTCAGCGGTGTATCATTTCCCATCGCACCAACCGGATCTTTTCCGTCCTCGGACATCGGAATGATGAACCGATGCAAATCCTCGACCGTGTACCCGAACACGCGCTGGTATTCAACCAGCCTATTATAATCGAAACCGTTATCGGCCTGCATATTTTCCTTCGTCAGATCGGCTAGTTTCACCCGGTTGGTATCGAGCCAGTCCCGGTACTTCGGATCAGTCAATGCTTCGAAGACCTCGGCATCCGGAACGATCCCGCCCTTCTCCGGATCAACTAACAGCATCTGACCCGGTTTAAGCCGACCGGTTTCGGCCACCTCGTCCGGCGGGGTATCCAGCACGCCGGCTTCGCTGGCCATAATCAGTTGATCATCCGCTGTGATGTAATAGCGCGCCGGGCGCAATCCGTTCCTGTCAAGTATCGACCCAACAACGTCTCCATCGGTAAATGCCACAAGCGCCGGCCCGTCCCACGGTTCCATCATGGTAGAGTGGTAGTCGTACCAGTCTTTCCGCTCCTGGTCCATCAGCGGATCCTTACTCCACGCTTCCGGGACTAACAGGCGTAACGCATGGGGTAAAATTCTGCCGCTCTCCACCAGTAATTCCAGAACGTTGTCAAGCACGGCAGTGTCACTTTGTTTATCGCTGGTAACTGGCGTAATTTTGTCGACGTCCCCGCCAAAGACGTCACTTTTCAGGGCATGTTCCCTGGCCCGCATCCAGTTAATGTTCCCCCGAACTGTGTTGATCTCGCCGTTATGGAGGATTGTGCGGTACGGATGAGCCAACTTCCACGAACCCAGCGTATTGGTGCTGAACCGCGAGTGGACCAGCACCAAACTCGTTTCAACGCGCTCATCGGAAAGGTCCGGATAGTACTTCGGGAGCTGATCACAGGTTAGCAAGCCCTTATATACAATTTTACGCCGGTCCAGGGAGCAGATGTAAAATTGCCCATCGTGTTGAACTTTCCGGTCAACGGCTGTATTCTCTATCACCCGGCGCAGCACGTACAGGCGGGTATCCAATTCTCCCGGAGGCAATTCCTTTGACGGCCTCACGAAAAACTGGACAATCTCCGGCTCGGACTCCAGCGCCGTCTTTCCGAGGCCGGTGTTTTCCGTGGGCACCTGACGCCAGGAGATCAATTCAAATTCCTCATCCCGGATACAAGCCTCTATAATTAAACGGAGTTCGGAATTTTCATGAGGACTTTTCGGCAGGAACACCATCCCGACGCCGTATGAGTTGAAATCTCCAAGCCCTTCAATCTGGGACGAAAAAAACTTGTGGGGCTTTTGCAACAGGATGCCGGCGCCGTCGCCAGTTTTTTCCTCGGCACCCCGGGCACCACGATGATCCAGGTTTTTCAAAATGGTAAAGCCATCCCCTACCATCTGGTGGCTTTTACGGCCATGGAGGTCTACCAGCACTCCAACGCCGCAGTTCGAGCGCTCGAAAGGCTGTTCATAAATATGTTTCGTACTTTTTGTGAGGTTTTTCCGTTTCATAGACATGCATCTCTCCCGTCATACAGCAATACCAATACATCGTATCGGTCCGCTGCTGATTCCAAGTCAATTCCAACAATTTTCGGGCGAGGTGCCTATGAATTAATCGAGGTTAATCGAAAAATGAGCACCTATTCAGGTAGGTGGCGGAATATACGAGTAAGTTTACACAAAGATCAAATACTATTCGGACTATATCCGTCGGATTAACCTCGCCAACTGATCATGCATTTCTTCTGCGGATCGTTTTACTCGATGTCCGTGAGCCGGAAGGATATATTCAAACGTGAATTCCCGTAATTTCTCCAGGGATTTACACTTTCTGCCCATGAGTACCAGCAGACCGGCCTCGAGGCAGTCAATTGCGCGGTAGAGGGTTCCCACCAGAGATGGTCGCCAGCGAATAGGAACCTATTTTTATACAGGAGCACACCATGACCTTTCGTATGACCAGGGGTCGGTATTATTAAAAACTTAGGCAGAAATTTGACCGGTTTGATCTGGTGAACGATTATTTCCGCTTCTGGTTGAGCACTGAGTTCGTCGTGATGGATGATCCGCTGCGCTCCGAATTCCGTTGCATATTTATCTGCGTCAGCTGCATCATCGCGATGGGAATGAAAGATAAAGTCTATTCCCCCCATCGCCTTGAAACTGGCTGCCAGATGCCTGTGATATCTTGGTGAGTCCACCAACCAGTTACCTGCGGGATGTTCAATGAAATAACTGTTGCCGCCGTAGGATTCCCGGGAGTTAAATCCACAGTAATAGATGCCATCTTCGACTGGTAGCGGAAAATCGGAGATTACATCAGCCGCGTTATTCGGACTCTCTGTTCCGATGGATCCGGTCGGACAAGCGATCAATGCCCGGAGCGCGGTTCGTTCCTGTTCATCATCAGACGGCTGGGCTTTGACATAGGCATAATCCTCGGCTTCTGCAAAAATATCCGGCGCTATCTGTCTGCAGGCATCGCAGTTAATACAGGTGGAATCCACATAGAATTCCCCGGGGAAGTTCATGAACAATCTTTTGGATTGATCAGCCATTCAATCGATACGGGCAGCTAAATTTTCCAGTAGATGTCGTGCTTGTTACACCAAAGAACCACCAACCAGAGCACCGCCGTCCAGATGAGCCCGACCAACATGCCCGTCCACCCGCTGTACCCGGTGAGATACGGTTGAAATCCCAAGGCATATGCAAAAATACGAACCACCGGTTGAAGGAAATAACCGAGAAGGGCATTGGAGCCAAACACAATTAACGGCCACGCCCATTTGTTGATTTTCCAGACATCTATTACCACATAGAATACAAGGAAGTACCATGCCGATATTCCTGAAGTCATAAGCGCATACGAGGCAGAAACTGCGTCTTTATTCATCGCAAAATCCGGGAAGTGAAACCGGTGCAGGAGATATCCGATGATGCAAAAAACACCTCCGATAATCAGCGACTTTTTCACGATGGTGGTTTTATCCCTGGTGACAACGGACTCACCAAGCAACGTCCCAACAATGGTTATCATTCCATAGGATATTGAAGCCCAGGGGGTACAATGAACGGTCAGTGGTCGCAAGGGATCGCCCTGAAGATTTGTGATGGTCAGGAACGAGGCATTCGGATCACCGAGATGTAACCACCAATGAAAGGTGTGGGACATAAAAAGATGAAAACCGGCGATCGCAAAGACTAACAACCATCTCCATCGCCGGGATAATTGCATCGCTATCGCTCCCATAAAATATGCTACACCAATCGCCTGCAGAATTCCCCACCAATAGGAGATATGTAAAATGAGCGAGATATAAAGCACACCCAACAGGATGAGCAGGAGGGTGCGGGTGCCAACGTGATTCCACCACTCTTTGCCACGCCGTTTTCGGCTGAAGGGCAAAACTAACCCGACAATAAAGACAAAAAATGGCGCAACCAGGTCCGTAAACGTGAGTCCAACGCCTGTCGCATTAATGGCATCACCGGCATGTTTAAAGGTGGAAACCGGCGGACTCCCAAACCATGACATGGTTAGCGGTAGGTTCGTATACCCGGCGACCTGGATGACCAAAATCATTGCCAGCACAGTAAACCCCCGAAATGCGTCAATAGACATAATACGGTCCCTTTGACGCGGAACATCTGAAACGACAGCGGCTATCTTACTCATCGCGATTCCTTTGATATACCATCACAGTTGGAAAAATTTTATTCAAACAGGAGCATGCCAAAACGTTCAGTCGTGTGAAAATCTACCAGACCAGTCTGGCTCCAGGTGGAGTATTCGACTTCCTCTTCGCCGTATTCTATACGGCACAGGTTAGCCCGCCACTGGTCTCCGGGTGTTGGGGCTTGGTTACCGGCAAAATGGAGCTCACGAAACGGAATGGCTGCCGTGACAGACCAACCCCCGGAATCCTGGATATGTGTTGCCACATGTAAATCTCCGACATTCCAACCTTTAAACGGGATTAACTCACCCCGTCCCTCTCCAGCGCGACCGCCATCGTTCAGTATTATAATATCCGCGATGACTTCTTTAGGAGAGAAGTTAAACTCATAGTAATAGTGTTCGCTCCCGGAGGGGGATAAAAATATCTCCACAACATCTTCTTCATACAACGGCTCATCCCGCTCCGTAAAGTTCGCAATAATTGTGTTATCCTCGACTTCGTATCCGACGTACAGATACTCATCATCCCACAACAATTTGCAGAGTGTTCCCAAATGGGGCTCTTCGCCTGTGACACAATCGACCAGCGACATCGGGGTTGCCATGTCCCAGACCTTTCCGGTCGGTTTACCCTGGAGATCCGGCGGTATCGATACTTTTTGTACCTGGTATTTCTGCATAATCATCGCTCCACTTGTTTTGCTGTATAACTTTTTCCTTTTATTGGTGAATTTGGTCTAAAAAGGAATCAGTAGTGTTCATATTTACGTAATACAGAGAAATTATAAAATATTTGAATTACCCCGGCCGGTCCCGTCCGGACGGTGTAAATAAGCCCTTACAATACGATTCAGGGGCTTCAGCCCTTTTTAGAATTGACTCATTGTTCCCCCCTCCATACAAGTAAAAAAGTCAAAGTTCTGTGCACAGTTGGACAATTCCACACAACGGATGATCTCTAATAACTCCGGACTATTTACAGATGGCAAGTCCGTAAGATCTCACTCCCTTTATCTGTCTCGCAATTCTTTTAATATCGGCATAGACAGGAGATATTCGTCGGTTAATTTATCCCAGTCGATACCGGTGGGACCGGAACCGGGATTTTCGACCTCGATTTCCTCTTCCGGTGTGATAATCAAAGATAATGAAATATCGTGGGGATCGGTTGGAAATGCTCCCACAACCTGAACCGGATGGACAGTAGTAGCCACCGGGACAGGATCATGACCGAGCTCCCGCAGGATAGCGTATTCTATGTCACTGTATCCTTCCCCTTTTCCGCAGCGTTGCCCGTCCAGGGTTACCGCCACAGAACCTGCCCCAATCAAATCCATTTGCGGCAGAGCATCGAGTGAAACCGTTTCAGCAAACGGCTCCCCTTTGCTAAGACTGGCTGCCTGGGAATACTTGTCCTCGGGAATTGTTCGGGGGTCGAATTTCTTAAAACCCGCTCGCAACCGGGGCGTTGGCATAAAGAGTATGATACCATGACGAAGTGCCTGCTCCCGCACATATCGCTGCGGTGCATCCGGATTCACCTTCATCGTTTTCACCCCCTCCGTCACTGGATGGTTGAACAGGCGATTGGCCGCTTCACGTGCGCCGGCAAAATTGGGTATTCGTCCGTGCGGTGGAAACGGGAACTGCACCACGTTTTCGCTCTCCAGCGCATCCCAAACGACCTTTCGGGCTTCATCTTTGGACTGAAAAGACGTTTCGGAAAAGTTTGACATACAGGAAAATAATGATATCCAGTCGATTATGAAATCCGGATTACATCCGTGTTCGCGCACAATGACGGAAATTGCGATTAAATACACCCGGAAAAGGAGCATTTTATACCCAAAACCGACCGAGTTTCGCCTGCATCACATCACCTGAAAATCCGGGGTTAGCGGGGCTTGAATAATTGACTTTATTAATCCCGGGAGTTAGCTTCATCGTCAGGTAAAAAATAAGAGAAGTACCATGGAAAATCTGACTATAAGATTATCGAATCCGGCAATATTTGCTCCCGGTCCACATCACGCCATTTTAACGGTGCAACGAGATACCGGTATTTTCGGGAGAGTTCATCCACAGGTTCCATATCAGGAATTTAAATATCAAAGGTAAATACATGGACGATTTTTCGTTTTTACACAACGCCCATCCGGACTATATCGAGGGGCTATACGAAAATTATACACAGAAACCGGATTCGGTCGAACCCGAATGGCGCCGGTTTTTCGAGGGTTATGATTTTGCCCGGAAGGCGGGCAAAACGATGGAGGCAATCCCGGAAGCGGCACAAAAAGAACGGCTGGTACTGAACCTTATCAGCGGGTACCGCCGGCGCGGACATCTCTTCACCAAAACCAATCCGGTTCGCGAACGCCGAAAATATTCCCCGACCCTGGACATTGAAAACTTCGAACTCACTGAACAGGATCTCGATACGGTATTTCAAGCGGGACACGAAATCGGGATCGGCGCGGCGACACTCCGGGAGATTATCGGCCATCTGCAAACCACGTATTGTCGGTCGATCGGCGCAGAATACCGGTTCATCCGGGAGCCTGAGAAAGTCAAGTGGCTCCAGGAAAAGATGGAATCATCGCAGAATCTGCCGGACTTTTCCCCGGATCAGAAACGACAGATTCTCCACAAGTTGAACCAGGCAGTTGTCTTTGAAAATTTCCTCCATACCAAATATGTGGGACAAAAACGTTTCGCGCTTTCCGGGGGAGAGACATTGATTCCTGGTTTGGATGCGGTCCTCGAAAAGGGTGCTGATCTGGGTGCGGAAGAAGTCGTACTGGGAATGGCTCATCGCGGGCGCCTGAACGTGCTGGCAAATATCCTGAATAAATCGTACGAGGAGATCTTCAGCGAGTTCGAGGGAGCCGCTTACCAGGATTCGGTATTCGAGGGCGACGTAAAATATCATCTGGGTTACACCAGCGATGTTCAGACAAACAACGGCAATACGGTACGGATCAACTTAGCACCCAATCCCTCTCACCTCGAATCAGTGAACTCGGCAGTCGAAGGGATGGCACGGGCAAAGATCGATAACCTGTTCGACGGCGACATTGATAAGGTCGTCCCGATCCTCATTCACGGGGACGCGGCAATTGCGGCTCAGGGGGTTGTGTACGAAGTCATCCAGATGTCACTGCTCAACGGGTACAAAACCGGCGGGACTATCCATCTGGTCATAAATAATCAGGTCGGCTTCACCACCAATTATCTCGACGGACGCTCCAGTACGTATTGCACGGATGTGGCAAAAGTCACCTTATCCCCGGTTTTTCACGTGAACGCAGACGACGCGGAAGCCGTGGTGTTTGCCATTCAGATGGCAATGGAATACCGGCAAAAGTTTAACACGGATGTCTTCATCGACCTGCTCGGGTACCGGAAATACGGTCATAACGAAGCCGATGAGCCGCGCTTTACCCAACCGAAATTATACGAAATAATCGAGAAGCATCCCGATCCCAGGGAGATTTATAACGACAAACTCCTGGAAGCCGGCACTGTCGAAAAGGGCATCGCCGAGGAAATGGAAGAGGAATTCCGGCAGATGCTGGAAGACCATCTCAGCGAAGCCAAAGAAGACGGCGAAGCCCATCAACTCCCTGGGGGAGATGAACCGCTTTCAGCATGCGAAGATACCCGCCGACCCCAGACCAAAGATCTTACGACATCACCCGAAACCGCCGTGAACGAAGAGAGACTGCTTGCGCTCGGAGAAAAAATATTTACCGTCCCCGACGACATGGATTTATTCCGCAAGATTGAGCGCCTTTACAGCTCAGCGAAAAAGCGACTGACTGAGGAGAAAACTCTGGACTGGGCGCTGGCTGAGCAGCTGGCGTACGCTTCTCTGCTCACCGACAGTGTACCAGTCAGATTAACGGGACAGGATGCGGAACGTGGCACCTTTTCACATCGCCATGCCGTATTATTGAGCCGGGATGCGGAGGAACGCTATGTCCCATTGGATAATTTAAGCGGAGATCAGGCTCCGTTTTGCATCTATAATTCCCCGTTGGCAGAATATGGAGTAATGGGTTTCGAGTACGGATATGCCTGCGCTACACCCGAAGGTCTCACTATATGGGAGGCGCAGTTCGGCGACTTCTTCAACGGTGCGCAGATCATTGTGGATCAATATATCAGTTCCTCCGAGGCTAAATGGAATCGGACAAACGGACTGGTATTATACCTGCCCCATGGTTATGAAGGACAGGGTCCGGAACACTCCTCTGCTCGTATAGAACGGTTTTTATCGCTGTCGGCAAATAACAACTGGCAGGTTATCAATCCGACCACTCCGGCGAATTTGTTTCATATGCTGCGCAGGCACATGGCGTACCCATTCCGGATTCCACTGGTAGTCTTTACGCCAAAGAGTTTACTGCGACATCCTAAATGTGTGAGCCCGCTCGGTGACCTGACACAAGGCGGGTTTCAGGAAGTCCTCGATGATCCAACGGCAAATCCTGAGAAGGTCGAGACCGTACTCCTCTGCTCCGGTAAAGTGTACTATGATCTGCTGGAATATCAGGAAGACGAAGAACGGGATGACGTAGCTGTTGTCCGGATGGAGCAGTTGTATCCACTCCCGGAGAAACAGCTGCAGACTATTTTCGACAAGTACGATTCGGCAGAACGGTATATCTGGGTCCAGGAAGAACCCGAAAATATGGGCGCGTGGTCGTACCTCTGCAGAAAATTCACCATGAAGGACCTGTCTCTTGTAGCACGTCGCAACAGTTCCTCTCCTGCAACCGGCTTTCATAAGCAGCATGAACAAGAACAACAAAGTATTATCAGGCGTGCCTTCAATCCGGAAAATGAGGGTGCACCAACAACGCCTGACCGAAAAGTGATTACCCAAAACACCTAACCATAGAGACCAGAAATCGCATGAAACATGAAATTAAAGTGCCCGAGGTCGGCGAATCTATCAGCGAAGTAGTCGTAGCCGAATGGCTGAAAAATGATGGCGATTATGTGGAACCAGATGATGTCATCTGTGAAATCGAATCAGACAAAGCATCCTTCGAAGTCCCGGTGGATCAGGCGGGGATACTGGAAATAAAAGCTCAGGTGGATGACACGGTCGCTGTGGGTGATACCCTGGCAATAATCGATACCGAGGGTGAAACCCCGGAATCGAAGCCCGAATCAGAGGCTGTTTCTGAGGAAAAACCCGAGCCTGAAAAACCCGAGGAGACCCCGGAAGAGGAAACGGAAAAGGCGCCATCCAGGGAATCTGAGACCGCAAGTGAGGAAACCCGGGTTTCTCCTGTTGCCTCAAATATACTGAAAGAGGCCGGAATTAATCCCAACGAGGTCAAGGGGACCGGTATCGGCGGAAAAATTACCAAGGCCGATGCCCAGAGAGCTGTCCATGCAGCGAACGGCAAGGAAAAAACCGAACCCGAAGAGCCCCCTGCTCCCTCCAAAAAAGAACCGTCGAAACCTCCAAGAGTGGAGTTTTCGGGTGACCGGGAAACGGAGCGGAAACGGATGTCTACGCTCCGACGCACCATAGCGGAACGACTGGTCAGCGCGAAAAACGACACCGCCATGTTAACCACGTTCAATGAAATTGATATGACGGCGGTGATGGAAACCCGGAACCAGTACAAGGAACTTTTCGAGGAGAAGCACGATGTCCGGCTCGGATTTATGTCGTTTTTTACCCGGGCCTGTGCGATCGCCATCAAGGATTTTCCGATAATTAACGCGCAAATAGACGGTAATGAAATTGTCTACCATCGATATGCGGATATTGCCATAGCCGTCTCAACCGACCGCGGGCTCGTGGTCCCGGTTATTAAAAATGCGGATAAACTCTCCTACGCAGAAATCGAGAAAAAAGTGAACGATCTGGCAACTCGTGCCCGGGAGAATAAATTGGATATCGATGAAATGCGGGGCGGGACCTTCACGATCTCCAATGGTGGAATTTTTGGTTCCCTGCTATCCACACCGATTATTAATGCTCCGCAATCCGCTATTCTCGGACTCCACAAGATCGAAGACCGGCCGGTGGCTGTCGATGGCCAGGTTGAGGTTCGGCCGATGATGTACGTGGCAATGAGCTATGACCACCGAATTATCGATGGGAAGGATTCGGTTCAGTTTCTCGTCCGTGTCAAAGAATTGATTGAAGATCCCTCACGGATGTTGTTGGACGTGTAGAATACTGCGTATTGCGTATTACGTAGAAACAGATAAAAAACCGGAATTTAATCAAAGAATTCCTTGAGGTCCCTGCCTCGGGGTAGTTCATTTAATTAGGACTATTCCTGCCGTCGATCCCCGCATGAGGCTGGGTCGTCGACAGTTGTATACCATAAGCCAAAACACATTTCCTTCACAAGATACCACATTCCAGTCATCCCGAGCGAAAGTTCTCCAGAACCGGAGTCGTCCCGGGAGGGATCCCTGGTGGGAAGGGATCTCGATGCGGCTCTGGAGAGCCTTACTCGAAATGACTCTGCTGTTACGTCTTCGTGTTCTTCGGACTACGTCCATACGTGACTCATTGTGTCAGTACCATCTCAGAAATCCCTTAAAAGCAATATCACCCTGAGTACCTCCTGAGCAAGGCTCATGAGCATCCGCATACCTGTCATCCTGAGCGCCAGTGAAGGATCTCCTAAATAAGGGTCATGAGCGGTGAGTGTGGAGATTCTTCGTTTCGCTCCGCTTCACTCAGAATGACAATTTTTATTGTTTTTAATTAAATTTTTCTACGCAGTACGCAATAATCACAACGCTTTATACAAATTAGTCATTCTGACTACCGAGAGTACTTTTCCTGTTTCCTCGTGAATAATTTCCACCTGATGATGAATAAGGGTCTTACTTCTCCGGAGTACTGTCGCAATTGCACAGACATGCCCATCGGTGGCAGGCCGCATATGTGAACCGTTAATTTCGATACCCACCGGGACGTGTTTATTCAAATCAACACCCCAGCACGCATGAATACTCGCCGCTGACTCCGCCAGCATCATACTGATTCCCCCATGTAAGAGGCCATACGGTTGACGTGCATGGTCACCGATCTCCATTCGGAGTACAATATGCTCCTCATCAATGCCTTCCAGTGTTACATTGTGGGGTTCCAGTGCAGTCTTTGGACGAAATTCCTGATACCATTCGAACCATTTCTCAGGGGTAATATCTCCGGTATCAAAATCTTTGAGCTCATCCATGGTCATCTCCTGTATGGGTGGGTACCATCACCGGTAAAATATAAAAATAACGAAACTGTCGCGTTCCGCATAGGAAGAATATGATTCTCAGAAAAAGAGTGAAATTGTGAGACATTCATTATGTTGAAAACATATTTTAATTCAAACGGTTATTTGCGATTCATTTGCGCAAGTAACCCGTGTCCGATAAATTTGTTTCACTAACCGGAATAAAAATTATGGATATCATTTACACAAAATACGGACGGCAATACAGGGGAAATAACTTTCCGGAAGGACCATACCGGCTTGAGGATATTGCCCGGATCGGAAGAAATATCGAAGCAGACATTGATTTTTCGGATTCCCTCAGGACCATTCATTCCGACTCCCATATAGCCGAGGTAGAGTCTGCCGGCGATCAAAGCCGTATGCTCGCCGAAGTTCCCGCTGACAAGTATACGTACCCGGCTGTCCTGAACTCGGCAACGTTAGCCTTATCGGCTGCCAGGAACGGGCATTTCGGATGTACCCGTCCACCGGGACATCATGCAACAGGGGACGTCGCGAAGGGCTTCTGTTTTTTCAACAATATGGCGATCGCCGTCCAGTCACTTCTCAACGAGGGTAAAAGAGTCTGTATCCTGGATATTGACGGTCATCAGGGCGACGGGACTGAACAGATCTTTTATGCATCGGATCAGGTGCTTTTTTGTTCGATTCACCAGGAATTCGCCTACCCGTACTTTTATCTGGGCATGAATCCCTCCGCAGGATATGATGTAACTGTCGATCGCCGAGGCAAAGACCACGGTGAAGGATTTACCTGGAATTTACCTGTTCCCAAAAATGCGGGTGATGATATTTGGCTTGATTTCGTTCGCGAATTTACTTCGACCATAGAAGAATTTTCACCGGATATCATTGGAATCTCCGCCGGATTCGACGGCTACCATGCCGATGCATTGTTAAACCTCAATTATACCCAGGCAGGATATTATGAATTCGGGCGCATTATCCACGATCTAGGCATCCAATCTTTCGCACTGCTCGAGGGCGGATATCACAACGATGTGGTTGCTTGTATCGAAGCCCTCGTTACCGGCATCAATGGCGAGGATTATACTCCGGATGATGAATTGAGTACATCTTCAAAAGGAATATTCGGCCGGTATAAGGAATACTACGAACGGCTTGAGATTTAATTCGAGTTTACCGCCGGCGACGCTGACGGGCGATCACCGACGGCAATTATCTTGTATTTTTTCCGTTTCAACCTAAACACCCTAACACTTTAACACAGTAACACTACAGTTACTACCACGCATATGCCTCCGGTGCCTGGTCCCCCGGTCCCGGCCAGATTTCTTCCAGTTTCTCCCGCATATCATCACTGAATTCAAATTCCAGGGCCCGCTGCGCCGATTCCAGCTGTTCTATCGTACGCGGACCGATGATCGGCGCTGTCACAGCAGGCTGATCCAGCAACCAGGCCAAAGCGACAATGGCCGGCTCTTCCCCAACTTCGGCACAAAATGTCTCGTACTCTTCCACTTGTTTTTTAGTCCGGTTATACCGGTTTTGCACCCGTTCCGACGTTCGGCGGCCGGCATCAACGTCAGACAGCTTCCCGGCCAGCATACCACCATTCAGCGGACTCCAGGGAATGAGCCCTAGTCCGAAATTTTGACACGCGGGTATAACCTCCAGTTCAATATTCCTGTTGGCAAGGTTGTATATACTTTGCTCCGAGACAAGCCCCATAAAATTCCGGGTTCTGGCTTCCGCCTGTGCCTCGGCAATATTCCATCCTGCAAAATTGCTGCTTCCGACATAGAGCATCTTCCCTTCACGAACTAGCTGCTCCATTCCCTGCCAGGTTTCCTCCCATGGCGTACTTCGATCTATATGATGCATCTGGTATAAGTCAAGGTGATCCGTTTGCAGCCGGCTCAGGCTGTCGTTACATGCTTTCCGAAGATGATAGGCTGACACACCGCGGTCATTGGGGCCGTCGCCCATGGAGCCGTAGACTTTCGAAGCCAAAACGATCTGATCACGCCGGGATGGCTCCTCCGCAAGCCAATTTCCGATAATAGTCTCTGTAGTTCCTTTGCCCTTATTCCAGCCATACACATTGGCGGTGTCAAAAAAGTTGATCCCCAGTTCCAGGGCACGGTTCATTATTTCATTACTCTCTTTTTCACTGGTTTCCGGTCCGAAATTCATCGTCCCGAGACAGAGCCTGCTCACCCGCAAACCGGTTCGACCGAGATTTGTGTATTCCATGTCTCCTCCAAACTTGAATTAACCTGAATAACGAAAGGTAAAAAACGTATACGATTTTTTACAACTAATGCCGGTCATTCCTTATTGGTTTACGCCTCTCCATACAACAACTAAAAATGCCTCGGAAAAACGGAATTCCCTGTGTCAGTATTTAACCAGAGGAAGCAATTCTGGGAAAACGGACGTGACAGGCTCATTCCTTACCGGAGGAAGTTCACCGGCTTCGTTTTGTATCCATTTGGCGAAATTTATCAAAGATACCATATTCATTCCCGCAAAAATATCCCGGGATTCCCCGATCTCAGAAAAAAACTCACGGGCATCTGTGGCATGTTTGCGAATCCCGTGTGTATTTTGCTGGCGAATTTTCACTCCGGCAGCAGCCAGTTTGATTAACCCTTTGAGAAAGCCAGCCATCACCCCGGTATGACTTGCTGCGTGCCACAATCCTTCCCAAACTTCATGGGCTTCCCAATAGTATCCGAAGTTGAACAGGTCAATACCGTACAGATATTCTTCTGATTCCCGCCATGCACCTTGATTAAGCGGCTCCGGATTGGACTCCGGAGTACCGTACGAATGACCCTCCCCATCGTTGCACGGATGCGGTTGCTCCCCAGGTACGAACGTATAAGCCGAGAACTCACGTCCCGGACACAATTTTTTCGGCGTTTCCCTGTTCATGGAACCTATTTTAGCCGGTGATCTTTATTTGCTCAAGCACTCATTTACCCGATTGGCATCCCCTTTTTTCGGTTTCATCCGGGATATTCGAAGAAAATCATGTACTTAAGTGAAATCTGTGTGTAATTTTGGTTCGATATCGCATTTTTAATGGTGAAAATAGCCTGTTTGAACAATTTGAAGGAGAATGATCCATGTGGTTTTTATTGGGTGTAATCGTCATTGTTATCGTGTTGATAGTCTTTGAATATCGACTTCGCCAACCTGACCACGTCATCCTGGGTGAAAAGAACGGTGTCATCCGAAAACGAACCCTCCCGTTCTATCCCCGGCATTTTTCCCTGGCGATTCCGACCCGGGTTCATTCATCAGTTCTGGAAATCGAGGGAGAGGCCAAGGGGAAACTGCCGGTATTTGTGAGGATTTCCGCATCGGTGACAGCCGATCTCGAGCATCTCTCCGCTCTCATCCGCGCCGGTGGTTGGCAGGAAAATGCCGTTTCACGCGCTGCAGAAGAATTCGAATTGCTGCTGCAGTCGAAGGTTCGGGGATTTACCGAGAATCACGAAATCGAAAATCTGACCACGGAAAAACTTGACCGGTATTTGGATTCCCAAATCGGTGACCGGGTCGAGTCACTGGGGCTGGAAGTCATCTCGGTAACCGTTCAAACCATCGAGCCGGTTGATGAGGATATCGCCGCGGCAATGCGGCAACGGGAATCGGCACGCATAAAGGAACAGACAGAAATTACTAAGCAAAATTCCCGGATTGCAGCCGCTCAAGCCCGGATCAAAGCCGATGAGGAAATCGCCAATTCCGAACATGAACTGGAATTAAACAAACTGGATCTGCAGCAAATCCAGGAAGAAAAACAGGCCAACCTTGAAACACAGCGTGTGAAAGAAGATCTCAACAGGAGACAACTGCAAATGGAACTGGATAAAAAGGAGGTCGCCCTGCTGCAGGAACACCCGGAATTATTACTGCTGACCCCCCAAATAGCCAAACTGGCAGAGGCAAGCCAGAATTTACGAAACGCAAAAACCGTGGTGTCACTCTCTTCCAAAGATTTCGATGAAGAGACACCACTCATGGGCACCCTGCGCAATCTCCTGCAGAACCTGGGACAATCAATCAGCCCGAAAAGTAAGCCGGATTCAACCGAGGAATAGTAGTAGTACTAATAATCTGACCTGGGAATAATGGAAGGGCGGAAATGGCTTCCTCCACATCCGATCCGATGGACTATTTTCAGATTAAACCGCTGAAGGCCGCCAAAGTATCTGATATCAGTGAGACGACGGCCAATGCATCCGTAGAAGCCGGGGAAAAGGTCAATTTCCACATAGGAAACCCGGTCTTTGATGACCGTCTCCTGAGCCGGTACCTTGCCTGCATCACCGGGATAGCGAATATTCATTCACCTGTCGCAGACTCAGAACTTCAGTCGCTGATTGAGACCTCGCCGTGGGAACCGGCCCAAATATCGGATATCCAATTTCTGGATAACGTCATACGCCAAAGTGTGCAATATGCGCCCCGCGGCGGGTATTCAAGTAAAAATCCCAATGACCTGGCCACACTGATTCAACACTGGTTTCAGGAAGGTCAACTTGAGGGATTGAAGTACGGCCTCGGTGGCGAATCGGAATTACGAGAAATTGTCTTTGCTTCCGGTGGGCATTACGAAAATCTCCGGGTTCTTTTTCACGGGCTTAGCCGGACCCTGGTACACACTCCTGCACACATTTTATATCAGGGCATGAACGTGCCTGAGTACCTTCAGACATTTTCCGCGTTACACTTCACCCCAATAACACACGCGAATAAATCACTGCTTTCAAGGGTTAAAGAGCAGACAGCAGCACATCCACAACGCCCCCATTTTCTCATACTTACGTCGATTCCGGATGAGGAAATACGAAGGGAACTCCGGCGTTTGAGCTTGACCGCTCCCTTGTTCTTTGTGGAAATGAACAACGCACTCAACCATGAATCACTAGCCAGGGAAGCCGGAATGCTGAACCGGGTTCTGCGTTTTATCTCTCCCGGAACAATCCACCACGCACTTTCAGAGAGTGCCATTTCGATAGTAGCAGGATATGCAGAGTATATCCGAATATTTGAAACGATCCATTTCCAGTTAAAGGGTACCCCCTCAGCCTCTGAAATCGCGTTATGCACCTATCAATTGAACAAGAAACAAAACCAATCCGGGGACGACACTCATTTGGATAATATTACCGGGCAGGCTTCCCCTGATTTGTCCCCGGAATTTGCATTCCCGGCACAAGAAACCTTCACCCGGATTGCAAATCGGATTACAGAAGTCGCCGGACGGATTGCCCACAGTACCGGGAACGTCCTGAGCCATGTCTCGCGCCAGGCCGAAAAACCGGGCGACAACATCACATCTTTCGGGAGGAGGGACACCCTTTTCGATCCTTTTGTTGGTGATCAGCGTCATGAATTTGTAGAGGGATTACTCGCCGGCGCAAACCCGGCAATATCATCTCACGATCTCGAACAGGCATTTCTGAGCCAGTTTCACCAGCACCACCCTGAATACGACGCCGGTGCACTGCATGTAGTCAGCGGATCGTCGCGTACAGCATTAAGTTTGCTCGGGTTTCACTGTGGCGTCCACGAGGTCATTGTTCCCGACCTCAGCTGGACGTATGAACACTGCTTCCCCTCCGTTACTGCTGTCCCGCCGTGTGAAAGCCAGGCCCTGGATGTTGAATCTATTATTGCCTTGGTCCGATTCAAATTAGAACAAAATCCGGACTGGCAGCAGTACGGAGCAGTCGTGCTCAATAATCCCCACAACGCTACCGGACAGGTATTCGAGAAGGCTGACCTGCGAAAACTGCTCCGGTGGTTACTGGCAAATGGGATTACAGTGATCGATGACCTGGCATATGAGAATGTCTCTCCCGGGAAAGAATGGATAGAAATTCCGACGTTGCAGGAGATCGGCAATTCGCTCTATAAATCGGGCTGTATCCGGAAGAGCCAGTTAAACAACCTGCTGACCGTCCATGCGCTTTCCAAAACCGATTGCTTTGCCGGGGCACGGCTTGCCGTGGCGCATATTCCGGAACCTCATTACCGTGATATATTCAATGCCATCACGTCGAACATTCGTCCGAACCGAATGGCCCTGGCGCTAGCCTATTTGTTTTACCGGAATCACGGATCGGAAATCCGCGAGTTTTATCAGCTGCGCAATCGAATTCTCAAGGATCGAATGGTAGCGCTGGCTGATGCAAACGCAGCATTTCCGGAAGAGCGCAATCCGTTTCATATCAGAATTCACGGGCCTGAGGGAGCCATGTATCCTAACATGGTCATCGAGGAACTCCCTGCCGGTATTTCTCTCGACTGGCTTGGCATCGGACTGGCGTCCAGAGGAATCGGATTAGTCCCACTCACGACCTTTGCGCGCACCGGACAGGGGTTCGATCTCGCGCGTAAAAGGTTCCGATTAACGCTGGGCGGTACCGACTCTGCGGCATCTTTGCAACGAAAAACGCGCCGGGTCCTGATCGATTTAAACCGACTGCTGACCAAAGAGACTGCCAATTATTCCCGCAATCAACTGAAGGAATCCCATCAGAGCAAACCACTTGAAATCAATTCCAAAACCCTCGGACTCTGGGAAAATTTAGCAGACCAAATCCGGACAAGTGCCTATCATAAAATCGACACACCGTTCACCGGATTGGCAAGATATTTTCACCCGGAAGAATTTCGACAGGAATTCGTGGAAGACTATCTACCGGAACGCCTGGAAAAATTACGGCAGCAATTCCTGGACCACCATCGACTTGTACAGTCGGTCCTCGCGAAAGCCGGTACCCGAAAAAAAACGGACATCCTTGAACAGTTTGCCAGTGAATTAACCGAATTTTCCTTAACAGACAAAGAACAGGAGTTCAAAACCCGTCTGTTTGACCGAACAGTGCATCCGACGCAAATGTATTCTCTGGAAGAAGAGAAGCTCGCTCATCAATTAATTTCGCGGACCTTGCGGTCTGCCTCTCCGCCGGGAAAAATCGTGGACCAGTACGCCACCACACTTCTGCATGAGTATTTCGGAATTAATGTCCCTATCGATTCCCGGGATGAAATGACAGAACTCGTCTCTGATCTCCGGATGCTCATCGGGACAGAAGAATATACGCGACTCTATTATAATCTGGATATTCCGATGCTGCTCAGCTTCTGGGGGGACTGGGATGGTAGTACCAGGCCTTCCGGACAGGGCCACCGGTTAGCAGCTGCTGCGCTGCTGGAAAATGTGACTCAATTGTCAAAAATTTTAGTCTCACTGGTTAATACCGGTGCCGGCGTCAGTGTGAGTCCGGAGTTACATCACTCCGTCAAAAACCTCTCAACCGATACCAGAAAATTCCGGGACCTCCTGAATGATATCACCTTGTTGACGAACCAACTCGAAAAACGCTATCAACAGGTACTGCCCTTCGGCATGGAACCAGGGTTGCTCCGAAAAATCGGTATGGGGTTGAAATTGGCGAAGGATCCGGTCCGCGCTCTTTGGCAGCATAATGATCGCCTGGAGCGTAAAATGGTGAAACTGCGCAATCAGCGCCGGGAGAATCTGGAATATTACTTTTCACTGAACCGCAGGTTGCGACGCACCATCCGGGAAAACCTTGATGTTGTGGAAGCATACCTCACCCACCCGGAAATTGCCCGACGCACAGGCCTGTACCGGAGCATGCTCAAACGCTTTGTGTTGACTCCCCGGATACATCAAAAAATGATTCTCGCTCGTGATCAATTTGCTATCGATACCACCGTTCACAACATCACAGAAATAAACGAAATTGCCGGGAAATACGGTACACCGGGGTTAGTGCTAGCATTGCAAATCAGTATGTCCGACGAGCCTGAAGCATTCATATCCCTGGAACGAAAACTGCGTTCACGACGGGAAGAGGTTCGGCGCGAAAATGCTGCGATCCCGCTACCAAAAATGAAAATAGTGCCGCTCTTCGAAGATGTGGAAATCGTCCATAACCTGGAGTCCTACCTGGACAAAATCTGGGAGTACAGTGAACAATCCCGGTCAATTGAGCAGCCCGCCAGTGATCGGTTCGAAGAGATGGTGTGCGAATTGTTTGTTGCGGGGTCCGATTTAAGCCAGCAGATGAGCCAGACCGCTGGCGCCGAATTATACAAAGAGGCTAAGCATCGCGCTATTCGCTGGCTGACGAATCACGGATTGATTGGAAAGGTCCGCATTAAACTCGGTAGCGGGGAGCCAATGCAACGGCAGGGGGGCTATTATGATCCCAACGCCGGATTACCGGCAGCCGTCGTCTCCCAAGTAAATTCACCAAGTACCCAATCACAATTATCGGAAGCTGCACAGCAGAGCCTCAGTTATGCCCGAAGCCCCCTTCGCGGCGTCTGGGCTGGCGGAGAATTCCGGACCTTCCAAAGCAATATTTTCGAACACCTCCGTTCTTTGTCCCACGCTGAACAGGCGGTTCTGTTTCATCATATCAAAATCTCACAGGAAAAGTATACAAAACAGATAAACCGTGCAGCCGAACCGCTCGTGAATACCCGGCTGGAATTTCGCGAACGCGGCTCCGAAGATCTGGCGTTGCTCACCCGCGGTCATGAAAGCGATGTATTTAAGGAATTCAGTGACCTCGTAACCTCAAATTTCCGGCAAATTTTGTATGGCAGGCCGGAGGATGTGGTTGGAATGCATATTATTTCATACTTCATTGCACGAACAACTCCCTCACTGCGGGATCGCCCGGTTGTCCGCCCCAGCCGCGACGCCGGCGAGCAGCGCGGGCAGGAAATTGTCCAAAAAATCGCCCAGACATTACCGTTGGCACACCACGGGAGCCTGCTGCGTGCCATCGGGCATAACCGCTCTCAAACAGCGGTGCTCGGGATAAATCAGTTAAGTACCGGGTTATTTCGGGCATTGCGGGAATTTTCGGAGGCACAATCCAGTCCGGCTGATGGAACGGAGCTTATCCGAAAACAAATTCTGCCCCATCTCCCGGTGTATGATCTTCTGCACACTATCAGAATTTATCAGGACCCCTCAGTCCAATATGCTGAGGGTATGACTTCACTATTTTCTGCCAGTAATTCCTCCCTGGCCACAATGCGCGAGGATTGTGCCGCAATTCCAGTCTTTCTTGATTCTCTTCAGGAAGAGCTGTTGCGCAGACAGGGATTGGAACCGGCTGAATTTATGATCGATGGTAAATTTAACCGGGACTTGCTCCCCTACTTTCGTCCTGATTTGGCCGTGTTGCTCCAGCCTGATTTGTTCAACAGCGAACTTGGAGCGTTATTCCAGTCCTCCCGAGTACTCCGGCGGGTACCGGATGTTTGGACCATCCAAATGGAACGGCGGTTGAAGCAACCGGAAAAGATTCGTCATTGGCGTGCAAAAATCTGGGAATTGATAGAAGTGCCTATCCGGGAGCAGGTCGAGCGGTTTGTCGAGCTGGCGCTGGCAATTCAAACCCTGACCAGTGACGAACAATACCAGCAAACACAAATTGCAGGGGATCCAGCCCAGGCACTCCGGTTAGGCTCCCAGGTTACCGAGCTGCTGCGTGATGTTCGCGACGATTCAATGCGCCAGTTTCTGGCAGCGGTCGTCCAATATTTGACCCAGATCCCGGAAAATGTCTCGCAAATCCCGGTGGATGTTATCCGGGCACTGCGGGATGTTGAGCGTCTTATCAAAATCGAGGAACAGGCACTGAACGAAAAAGACCAACAACTCCTCCGGTTTTATCTGCTGCAAATCGCCCGTGTGGCAGGTGAAAATGGATAAATTTTCTTCGAATTCGTCTCATCTTATTCACTGAAATTAATTTTGCCAGTAATTATATTTCTAACATGGATGACGGGAAGTGGAAAACTTAACGAAGGAGAATTGGCATGATATCTGATAAAATTCAAAACATGCTTAACGACCAAATCGCCAAAGAATTTTATGCATCACATTATTATCTCGCGCTGGCATCCTGGTGTGATACAAAAGGTTTTGAGGGCGCTGCCCACTTTTTTGTGGAACAGTCCAATGAGGAACGGGAACACGGTATGCGAATCTTCCACTATATCAATGACATGGACGGACATGCGATAGCTCCCGAGATCGAAAAACCGCCGGTGGAGTTCGAATCGTTCCGGGCCACGTTCGAAATTGCACTGGAACAGGAAAAGCAAAACACCAGGGCGATCCATGAAATCGTGGACGTTTCACTACAGGAAAAGGACTACAGCACCTATAACTTTATGCACTGGTATCTGGACGAACAGGTCGAGGAAGAAACCCTGTTTAAAGGTATCCTGGATAAACTCAACATTATCGGCGATGATTCCAGTGGGCTCTACATGCTGGATAAGGAGCTGGGCGAACGGGGAGGCAATCCCGGCGCTGACGGAGAATAATCATATAAGCGACTGATATGATTTGATGTAGGGAGGTACGTTAATACGTTTCTACTAAAAATATAACGACGTCCTACAACATTTCATGCGTCAACATCTTAAGAAAAAGTCAATCCGGTCCCGGATTGACTTTTTCTTTTTTTGGTGTTTATCTGCGAAGATACCTTGTCTCCGTGTTAATCTGCGAACGATTTTTTCCCGACCAATTTTTCGATAGTCTCCACATCTTTTGGGATATCCTCGGACAGAACCCGGTAGCCGTCTTCGGTGACAAGAACGTTATCCTCAATTCTGATACCTATTTGTTCTTCCTGCACATAAATACCCGGTTCAATAGTCAAAACATTACCGGGTTCCAGATGGTGCTTGGTACTTCCCACATCGTGGGTATCCAGTCCAAGAAAATGCCCGATGGAATGCATGTAATATTTGCCGGTATCATCAGTGCCCGCGATTAACTCCAGTTCAATGAGCTTCTGCCCGATCAGTTCTTTTGCCTGGGTATTCAGTTCTTCCAGTGTTACGCCAGGACGAACAGCATCGATCATGGTTTGTTCAACCTCCAGCACTGCCTCATATATATCACGCTGGCGATCGGTAAACCGACCATCCACCGGAATTGTCCGGGTAATATCCGCGCAATAATTAGAATACTCCGCACCAATATCAGTCAGGAGGAGTTCACCGGCTGCAATACGCTTATCATTCTCAATATAATGCAACGTCGCCGCATTCAATCCTGAGGCAATAATCGGTTCATAGGCAAATCGACGGGCATTATTTTTTATACAGTGATATGCCAGATGCGCTTCAAGCTCGTATTCCATAACTCCCGGTATTGCATGTTCCCAAATGGCGAAAAGTGCGTCTCCTGTGATTTCAATTGCCTTCTCAATCAGCTGGATTTCCTCAGGCGATTTGACCCGTCGCAGGTTGCGCATAATTTTCCCGGCTTTGCGGATTTGTAATCCCGGCAACTCCCGCTGCACACGTGACAAAAAGTCTCCGTTCTTGGACGTGGAGTACTTCAATCCTGTGTCATCGTAATCCGCATATAACGCAATAGCATTATCCTGTGCACGAATGAAAGCCCCCTCAAAACTTCTCGTCCAACGAATATCTTTTGCCGGAATTCCCGAGATCTCTTCCGCCGTCTCCTTATCCAGCATCTTCCCATCCCAAACCTCCCGTTCCGGATCCGGTTCAGGGATAAACAGCGTTTCAGTTTTGCCTTTCGCGTTTTCCGGGTGTAACATCAGAACACAATCAGGTTCTTCAATACCCGTTAAGTAAAAAAAGTTGTTGGTCTGGTGATACTGGTAAAATTGGTCGGCACTTCGAATGACCGGTGTCGCTGCGTGAAATACGGCCACTCTCTCTTCATCCATCTCCGCAACGAAGCGTCTCCGGTGTTTTTCAAAAAAATCTGCGGTTAACAGTGGATCTCTCATAAAATTTTCCTCATCCTGTCAGCCCGTGGTGACATAGATATTTACCTGAATAATTCCCAAAATATTCGAGTTAAGCGAGTTTATTCTTTTTAAAGAAATCCTTGACCACATAACCGGCGATATCCGGGTTTTCCTTTAATCTCCTGGAACTGTATGCATACCAGTCCTCGCCAAACGGTACGTAAATTCTGACGGTTTTCCCTTCGATCACCAATGGATGTAAAATATGTTCAATCGGGACGCCAAGTAATGCCTGGTACTCATATTTATCAGTGGGAATATTTTTATTTTCGATGTAGGTGCGAAAATGATCTATCAGGTATTCATCGTGCGTTGCTATAGCAAGATACCCGCCGTTGTCCAGATAAATTTTTCCCAGTTTGATAAAATTCTCCCGGACTTCATCCCTGGACTGATAGGCAATTGAAGCGGATTCCTTGTAAATCCCCTTGCAGAGACGAACACTGATGCCCTGTTCCAATAACCGGTGCATATCATCTTCAGAGCGATGCAGGTACGCCTGAATAACGGCTCCGGTTTTTGGATATATCTCATGGGTACGCTCTACAATTTGCAGTGTATCTTCGGTAACGCCGGAATCTTCCATATCGATTCGAATCAGGAGATTAATCTCCTGTCCCATTTCCAAAATTTCTCTGAAATTTTTCCAGCAGAATTCCTTATCGATGTTTAATCCCAATTGTGTCAACTTCACCGAAATCCCCGTTTGCAATTCTGGATGATTACCCAGCTCATGGATCAGTTCTTTATAAAGCCGGATTGGTTTTTCGGTCTCGGCTTTATCAGTCACACTTTCACCCAATACATCCATCGTACCGAGAAATCCATGGTCATTTAATTCGTATATTCGCTGGATTCCATCCTTCATTTCCTCCCCGGCAATGTATCGTTTTGCAACCTGACCCACTAAAAATTTCGGTGCCAGTGGCATTAGACCAACGATCAATTTGTTCAACCAGTTCATGAATTACTCCTTCGATCCTGTGCACGAGTCATAACATGTTGCTGTCGACAATCCAAACAAAGCAAGTATCGTTCCCGAGTAAAGGACTGTGGATTCAATATGGATAAAAATATAATTACCAATAGGTTAAATGAATATTTCGAAATTAATTGCGAATAATAATTTTCCGGTAATCAGTGGTAATCATCTCAGAATACCACTAGTTTTTCTCAAAGATAATAAGGGCTGCTACACCGCATCGTCCCGATGTCGCAGTGCGTCGGCAAAAGTCCAGAACCAGAGTATTGCAAACACCGCAAATACTATAATACCATGGATGATATACGTGGATCCGTTTTGAGTGTACAAGTCTGCACCCATCGATAATCCTAAAACATACAAGGGTATCATCGGATACGACAGGTAATTGTCACGCATATAATACCACCAAATGATTCCTGCCCACAATAACGGTAGCGATGTGATCCCGATTTGGAGTCCCCATTCGGTCCAGGTGAGCGATCTCGGCGGTACGAGTGCCAACAATATCAAAAGGACAAGCAAAACCCGCAGTAATGGATGGTTGAAATATTTATTCCAGATAATGGTAAATAATCCAAGGCCGACGGCATACAGTAAGCCCCGTGTGAACGCGGAGCCGATAGCGCCAAATGCAGGGATAAAGGAATCCACAGCAGCCGGAACGACATCCGGGGCAAAGATCGCAATTCCCGGGAATTGTAATCGTAACCATGTTTGAATCTGGAGGATGCCAATGAATCCGAGTACCGCAATCAATACGGTCGCAAGGGAATCCCGGGCGTAGACATATCGTTCAGGTGCCTTCCACGCCAGCAGGCTCCCGGGATAGAACAACCGGACAAGTGCAGTCCCCAAGAGAATAAGACCGCCGAGAAAAATCGCCCCAATAACCAAGGAAATTATCAACGCTATTTGAAACTGAGTCCAGGGCATCGTTGTGGTGTATTGGCTTACCAAGGTATTCCACTGGTTGGCCTGCATAAGCATTGTTAATATTGCCACGATAACCCCGATCACAATTGTTGGACGCCAGTCGAACGAATCTACTCGTCGCAATTTGACAATAAGGAGGATAATACCGCTAATGCCAAATAAAATTAGAATCGCTAATCTGCCAATATTGTGCATGGTCCGGCCAAGGGTTTGTGCGGTTCTGGTTCGCAGCCACTCTTCCGGCAATTTATAGTCCTTGATAAATTTGCCGACCTTTCCACCGAGTATTGTCATACTGAGCAGTGCTTTCCCCTCACCTATATTTGCCCGGAATGACTCTTTGCCCTCGAATGTCAGGTCATAATCCCGGCGATTAGGCCGGGTTTTTTGCTCAATACTTTTCATAACATACATGCTGGTATCGATTTGATGTTCAACCAGCCAGACCAGTGCTAAATTTCGTGCTTCGTCTTCGGTCAGCGAATCGCCAGGAGCCGATTCAGGCAAAACATGCTGAAAAGCCAGCATCTCTCCGGTCACCGGGTGATACCGTAAGCGGTATTCCCTCTTTTCAAGCGGACGGAAGTAGCGAATATGCCAGTATGCCGGGTACAACTGCTGCTCAAGAATCATCCTGGTCGTATCAACGGTCGTATGTTCCTGTAGATATTTCATGACTCTTGCATAATCAGCATTCTGCATGGTCATCGCGACCGTGTATTTTCCCACCGAATCGGTTTGCGCCCGAAGCCACTGTTGTCCCTGATCAGCTATATCCTGTTTACTCAGTTTCATGTTTACAAAATCCGTGAGATTATCCCCTGGAAGGAATACACCTGCGAACAGGATCAGTGCCATGAGTAATCCGAGGGCAATTTTCCATCTGGAGTGCCGCCGGTACCGGACTTCAATCTGTGTTGGCTCTGCTTTTGGATTGGGTGGCGCGGTACCTTCCGCGGCATTCGTCAAAGAGTCCGATCGGACAAATCCACCGTTTCTCAGATAAAAAACACCGGCGATAACAAGGGGAATCAAAAAAATTCCGGTTGAGATGGCTCCGGTGGTGATGAAATACGGGTCACCGCTACGGAACAACAGAAATGATGTGTACAGGGCATCAACGGTGTAATGCCAGATAAGAGCTGCAACAATACCAAAGCGCAGCATCACATATCCGATGATGATACCGGCAACTCCAACTTCTATACCCCGGATAAAAAACGGCTGATTGGGATAATTGGCGTGTCCGAATCCCCAAATCAGCGCCGGGATTACTATGGCAAGCCATCTGACTTTCAGGTATTTCTCCAGAAAGGGTATCGAAAACATCCGGGAGATAAATTCCTCGGAGACAGCCGGGAAAAATCCCATCAGTAAAACGAAAATCCACGGGATAGCGGTATTCAGCAATTCCGAATACGGAATATCCGCCGGTGACCATGCCCCGAATTCCGAAGAGACGAGATAAAAAATCGTCTGGTAGGCCATAAAGAAGCAAGTGAGCACCAACCCAATCACTACAGCGATAAAGAATTTCTTGGTTTTGAGGCCCCGAAGCGTAAATGCCTTTGTGAGCGATAATTTATCTCCGTACCGTTCCCGGTATAACGGTTCTGCAGCGGCGGTCAGGAAAAAGATACCACCGCCGGCCAGCAGAGCCTGTAAAAGACTCAACAAAATTTCCTGGACGATAAAATCGCCAAAGGCATCGGTCGTGGAGTAATTATATAAGGTCAACGGAATAGTATTGAGCTGGCTGGCAAGGGTCAGCACAAATCCAATCCCCCCAAAAATAAGAGCCGTCTTCCATTTTACATCTCCCGGGCGCGCCTTTTGTATCAATACAATGAGCATGGCCAGGACTGTTAACAGCAGAAAAAATGCTGCAACCGTCCCGGTTGTATTGTTTGCTGAGCGCAGCTGTTGATACTCTCGTTTCCAGGATTCCGGTACTTTCAGATATTCACGATACCCTCCGAATTCATCACCCTGGATCGTGATCTCGTATCGGTAATCGGCATCCGCATCACCGGGGATGATATCTGTACGTCGCCAGGTAAATGTATGGTCGGTACGATTTGGTAAACGATTGGAGGCGTGTTCTAAAAACTCGAGATCCTCCAGAGATCGGTGAAGGGTTTGGGTTAAGACCTGTTCAGCAATAACCCGGGCTTCCATCTCCGGGAGGTCGGGACCGTCGGCATCTTCCGGTATAATATGCGCGTAACGGGCAATAGCTCCCTGCGGAGTAATGGCAACCTGATATTCCTCTTTTTGTTTCGATTGAAACCAGCGATGATTCCACCGCCACACCCTGATGGGGCCGGAAAGAAGATCATTGGTCGCTTCAAGCCCTTGCGTCCTTTCCAGGTAGACCTTTGCCTGATTGTCATAATCAAAAATTGAGGCATGTTTAAATTGGGAGACGGAAAACCCCCGGGACTCCAGAAATTGGGCTCCAATAGTCTCGGAGGCTTCTTTATCCACCTCAAACCGAATACTCGCCTCCGGAAAGGCATCATCGAAATATACCCAGGCGATAATTACGGAAATAAGTGCAACCGCTATCCCAATAAGAAGTACACGAATATCCCTGGGGGTAAATTTTTCAAGTGATGGCTGAGACATGAGTATTTTTTAATTTATCCGCGTTTCACGAGTTGATTTCCCCGGAGTATATTGAAATATAAGACACCCGAATGAAGGGATGAAAACTTTTTTCAGACCGATCTGGGCCCTAAATTCTCAACGAACCGGATACAGCGGGTTCAGAGTTCATTTCGAATCCTGTCAAGAATGTATGCCTCATCGGGAAATTGTCCTGTCTCCTTCGTGGAATATTCGAGCACACAATTCAATGTAACCTTAAAGACGCCGCCAATTCATTGTTTCTATCGGAAAAATGATCATAATCAAAAAAATGTATTCCTATGCACTTTTTTAAAAAAAGTGCGAAAAAAACCTGGCTATGCTATCCGCTGCAAGAAAGGCGTGCCGGCAGCCACTCTAAGCACCGCATAGCAAGGCCAAGATGAATTGGTATAGAATTCATTGTGTATGGATTCAGGTTATGTAAATTCACATTTTCCCAAATTATGACGCCCCGTTCACCTTCGATTCGATTTTCTCGATACGGTCGATTAGCGACATCCGTTCCGACCGCAATTTTTCAACTTCATCCTGGAGTTCCCGAACCGCTTTACTCTGTTTCTGACTCTCTTTGATCGTTCGGGCAGCCATATTGGCTATCCGCTTCAACATGCCGTTTAGTTCGGTTTGTGCAAATGATTGCAGAGCCGGGAGAGTCGAGGCGTCGTTCAGTTTCTGTAACCCGTTGATAGCACCTATCTTGACCCGGAAATGTTCATCCGGATTCAATAAATCCAGTAATCGTTGTTTCACCTCCGGTTTTTCCTCTCCCAGTTTTCCAAGCGCAGTCGCTGCCGCAGCCCTTGCCAGCGGCGGTTTTCCATATTCGGTGTACTCCAAAAGTACCGGAATTCCAGCCTTGTGCTTTAATTCAGCCAGCCCGTTAAAGACGCCGGTGCGAATTATCTCGTTAAAAGATTCCTTGTCCAGTGATTTCCGGATCGCATCCAGTGCCCAGTCAACCCGTGTTTTTCCCAGTGAAGTATTGGCCGCAGACTGTACAAAGTAACTGGCATCCGATTCAGCCAGGGATTTGAGGCTTTCGGCAGTAGTTTCATCGTGATAGTTACCCAGGGATTCCACCACTGCCCGGCGTGCTTTCGGATGGTCGAGTACTAACGCGTCAATTAGCACCTTCCGAGCGCGTTTCGTCTTTATATTACCTAATACCTTTGCAATCTCTGCCTGCACACCCCAGAAGGGCTCTGAGTGAAGCGCTTCACCCAGCGCATCCACCACCTTCGCCGACGCATTTTCCTGTAAGCCCTTCGCCGCATAAATCCTTGCCATTACATCCGCTGAGTCAGACAGCTGGTTTAATAACAAATCCTGCGGGATTTCCAGTTTTAGTTGCTTCAGTATCCAGTTCTTCGGGTCAAACTCGAACCGTTCTGGCTTGGAATCCAGGTGAATGTAGAAGACCTGTTCCTTTTCCTGCACGTGGATTTGTTTCTCAGTAACAATGCCATCGGAGACGAAGTGGATATTCAGTCGCAGATCGAAAACCGGAGTATTCTCTTTTGTCTTTTGCGTCTGTTTGACCGTAACTTTCGCCATCCCCCCCTTATTATCCTTCTCCGGTTCCCAGGTATAATTCACGGTCATTTCCGGAAATCCGGCACCGAATATCCACTGGTCGAAGAACTTTTTCATATTCCGGCCGGTAATGTCCTCGATGGACCGTATCAGGTCGATGGTTTCCACGTTTTGCTGTTGGTGGGTGGTGACATAGTGATTCATTACCTTCCAGAATATTTCATCTCCGAGTTCGTGATGAAGCATGTGAAGCGCCAGTGAACCCTTTTCATACAGGTGCCGGTCGAACACATCGATGGGTTCGCGATAGGTAGCAACCACAATAGGCCGCCGGTATTTTTTATCCTCGCCGAAATACCGCTGAGCATTCTGGTATAATGCATACCGAAACTCTTCCTCCCCAAGGTCTTCTTCGCGGTACAGCGCCTCAAAATACGTGGCAAATCCCTCATTCAGCCAGGCATGACTCCAGTCCTTGCAAGTCAATAAATTGCCAAACCACTGGTGCGCAAGTTCATGAGCAACTAGCGGTTCGCTCTCGAAATCCAGATGAGCGCGTTCGTCATGAAGTGTTAATGCCGTCTGGGTGGTGGCAGTAGTGTTTTCCATCCCGCCAAAGACAAAGTCGTCGACTGCTATCTGTGCGTATTTTTCATACGGGTATTTAAAATTCAGTTTTTCGGAGAAAAAGCGAACCATCTCAGGTGTTTTGCCGAACGATCGTTCGCCTTCCTCTTCCCGACCCGGCGTAACATAATAGGATATCGGGATTTCATCGAAATACCCGGTATGCTCAGTAAATTCTCCGGCGACAAGCGATATTAAATACGAGACATGCGGGATTTCCTGTTTCCAGTGATAGGTTTTTGTTCCGGCTTTCTCGTCATGCGTTGTATCCAGTAACTTACCATTAGAAAGCGCGAAAAAACTCTCGTCTACCGTGGCAACGACTTCACTCGAAGCTTTTTCATTGGGATAATCGAAACAGGGAAACCAATACTTGGAATCCTCATCCTGTCCCTGGGTCCAGATTTGTACTGGCTTGTCAGGATACTCCTCATTCGGTTTGACGAAATACAAGCCAAGACGCGGTTCCACAACTTTATATCGAATGTGTACAGCCGACTCCGTCCCGCTCTCCAATTCTTCTGCCAGGGTAATAAATAATCGCGTTCCGGTATGCTCAAAATCCAGCGCGTTGCCGCTGGGATCTGAGACTGCAATAATTTCCATCTCCGCCGCGTCGAGAACAATTCTGGAGATTTTGTCCTGAATGACCGTAAAATGCGTATCACACTGCCCGTGCATTATCTCTTTATCAATTTCAAAAGATACGGTCAATTTAATATGGGTAACATCCACCTGCCGGTCCGGTGCGTATTGCTTGGGCGTCCCCGGTAATTCGAACGGCTGGCGACCATCATCCAAATGTGCGTTTCTCAGGCTCGCATAGGCTTCATCGAGGTATAGATTATATCTGGAATAAAAACATTTCATTTGCTATCCTCACACGGATTTGATGATTCATACATACGTCAAATTAAGGAGGAGAAATACTGATTTTTCACCAAAATGGCAAGATCAAACCGGAGGAAAGGAATACTACGTATTACGTATTGCGTAGATAGTACCAATACCTGTTCCACATGAGAATTGCATAGCGGCTTCACGCAATACGCAATATTCTAATACTTTAACACTTTTCTAAAAATAGAGCCGGAACGAGGTGTAATAGATATCGGGGTAAAAGCCGAACTCAGAGCGCAGTACCGGTTGAAATTCCTCCGAGATAACCGTACGCCTGCCTATCCCGAAAAAAACTCCCAAATCGAAGTAGACATTTTGCGCGATGTTGTATTCCAGCGACGGCGAGAGGAATATCGAGCGGTCAGCAGTATTATAGAGTGCCTGTCCACTTATGGTTACAAGCGGGGTATATTGCCATGAGAGTCCGGGTGCGACATAACTCTTCCCGAGCAGATATACTGCGCCGTCCTGGTAAGCGGGTGTATCCAGCAAGCCAAGGTAATCCTTGTTATCATCTGCACCTGCGTCATTGTAGTGATACTCGATAAATCCGTAGGTTTCTCCGGAAAAACTATAATCCAGTCCGACTGAACCCCGGAAATAGTTATCCACATTTTGAAGGGTCAGGTCTTCAAAGGGACGATTCAATACATAAGCAGCTTCCAGCCAGAAGCCGGCATCCTGAATTGACCTAGCAAGATCAATACCCGCCATCAGGTGCTCCTGAAATTTGAGCAGCAATACCGAAATATCCGTTTCAACGGCATAAAATTTTGTCCGGGCAAAGACGGCACTCTTTTCGAATGCAAATTTTTTACCTGCCACATATCCGATATCGAATTCTCCCATAAAACCCAGCGGAATCCGCACTCGCAGAGCGTCGACGCCGGTCCGTTCCTCGGTATCCAAATCGTCGAAAGTGTATGGCGCAATGATATCGGTGGGATTAATCACCCGGGCGCTTCCCCAGGCGATCGGTTGCCTACCTACGTAAACATCTGCGTTCGGGAGCGCCAATCCTACAAACGCCCGGTCTAAATTCTGGTACATCCCGACACTCTCGGATTGTCCCTTGTGAGGATACACTTTCCGGTTGATATCGTAGGCGCGGTAACGATCCCGGTCTACGGAAGGAACAGAGAAGAATGACTGATCGAAAAACCCCGGGTCCTGGATTCGGGGGACAAAATTATACGCTCCATGCAGGGTGATATCGTCCGTTACCTGGTATTCGGCCTTAATCCGGAGGCGGTTGGTCACCATTCCTTGCACACTTTGTTCAAGTGATTGCGGCAAATTATCCGGCGCACTGGAATATTCGTGCGGATTAAAAATCACAGAAAAGTTTTTATAGTAACCACTGACATCCAGCGTGGTCTTTGTAAGCCCCCCTGCCGGAAGCATTATTGAAATCAATCCGAGGAAAAACAGCCTGCGCGCCATATCTCTACCGTTACTCCCGGTGCTCTTCTCTGTCAATCCGGCCGTCTTTCAGGTGAACCAGCCGTTTTGCACGCTCCATGATCATTCCATCGTGGGTAGAAAAGATAAAGGTCATGCCGGTTTTTTCGTTGAGTTCGCGCATCATATCAAGCAGTCCGGAACCGGTTGTACTGTCCAGGTTGGCAGTGGGCTCGTCTGCGAGGATCATGGACGGCTGTGAGACCATTGCCCGTGCTACGGCAACCCGTTGCTGCTGTCCCCCCGAGAGTTTCGTTGGCAACCGATCTGCAAATCCGCTCAATCCGACATCCTCGAGGATGTCAACAACGCGGTCGTGACGCTCTTCTTTAGGTACGCCCTGCAACAGCATGATATACTCGATATTCTCTTCCACAGAGAGCACCGGAATAAGGTTGTACGCCTGAAAGATGAATCCGATGTGGTCCCGGCGAAAATCCGAGAGGGCTTTACTGCTCATTTCGGAAATCAAATTGCCGTCCAGCCAAATTTTCCCGCTAGTGGCAATATCCAGTCCTGAAACCACGTTTAATAATGTAGTTTTCCCGGAGCCGGACGGACCGACAATGGCGGTAAATTCTCCCTTTTGGATCGTCAGGTCAATTCCACGCACCGCCTCAACCGCTACGCCGTTGTCTTCGTAGGTTTTTTTCACATTTTCGGTGACGATGACGTTGTCGTCTTTTGGCTGATTCATCTTCCATACCTCTCGGGAAATAGTCACTTAGTGTTCAGGTTGAAAACCGTGTTAGCGCTCCGATAATGAAATGCTATCAAAATCACAGATTTTGAGCATTTCAAATCGGAGTCCCGATTATCCCGCCTGAGCGGGACTCCTTTGGAGCTCACTGCGCAAATCTGCGATTTGCTGCAGTGGAGTCTATCGGGATGTTACTGTGTTATTGTTAAAACCGGTCGCGCCTCTCTTGTCCACAGTCCCGTATCCAATTATTAGGAGGCCCCAATTTTGCGGTAATTTGTTTGCCGTTTATTATGTTACATTTTGTGTTTTCGGTGTTTTTCAGTGTTCAATCTTTTCTGTATTTATTCTCTGCGTCCTCTGCGTCCTCTGCGTCTCTGCGGTGAATCTGTTTGTTAAAAGCTTTTCCGCATGGCATCCGCCGGTTTCATCCGCGCCGCGTACCATGCCGGATACAATCCTGTTACCGTGGTGAACACAAACACCCAGAACGGATATTCGATAAACATGTGCACGTTCATCACCGGATACAGCATTTTCCGGAAGGTCACGCCGGCAAACTGGATCCCGGTATAATCAATCCCGGTGAGCATGGTAATCCAGGTAATTAGATATCCCAGGATGACACCCACCACAATGCTTATCACGGAAAGGCATGCCGCTTCATAGACAATGAGCTGCCCCATCTCCCACGGCTTGGTTCCGACCGCCCGCAGGACACCAAACTCGAACATCCGCTCGTGCAGCGACATAAACAGTGTGTTTATTATGCCGAGGACAACCACCCCAAACAGAATTGCGCCCATGAAATAGGTGCTGATTTCAGTGTATTCCAGCATAGATGCGAGTTGTGGCTGGAGTTCTGTCCAGCCCTCAGCCACGTTTCCGTCTTTTGAAAAATCCTGCCAAAACCGGGCGTTTTCCTGCCTGCCAATTTGCTCTCCCTCTACAAATTGGATAGCGATTTCATGTACCTGTCCGGCAAGTCCCAACATCCCCTGAGCTTTAGAGAGCCGAACGAATCCCATTCCACGATCCATTTCATCCACACCGAATTTGAAGATCCCGGAAATCCGAAACATCTCCTGCACCAGCTCGCCGGTATGCGCCTCCGCCAGCGTTACCACGATGCGATCGTTCAATTCCACATCCAGGATATCCGCAAGTTCGGTCCCAATCAGGATATTTCGCGGATTTGATCCGGTAAAATACGAGCCTTTGACAATAGCCTCATCTATCATGGAGAGATGCTTTTCGCTCTCCGGATCGACCCCGATCATGCTTATCGACTGCACGTTCGACGGCGATGTAGCCATCCCGAATGACATCAGTCGCCCGGTGAATGTTTTCACATGAGGAGAAGCCTCAAGTTGTTGAACAACCGTATCATATTTATTGATAGTCCGCTCAATCTCCTGTGTCTCCTGGTATCCCTCGCGGTGAATCTGCCCTTCTCCCAGAAATGTGGACGTCGCGGATTGGATCATATTTTCTTCCATCCCGATGACCAGTGCTTCGGTAAAAATCAGGGCAGCGAGACCGACTCCGATCGCCAGGCTGGCAAGCAGCGTCCGCCGCTTGTTTCGAAACATATTGCGCCAGGCAAGTTTGATAAAGATTCCCATTCCTTTACTCCTAATGCATCCGCATGGCTTCTGCCGGCGCAATACGGGCGGCTTTTAGCGCCGGAAATACACTCACAAGGAGTGATGTAAAAAATACCGTAGTCGCCGGGAGATACATGCTGCGCGGAGTGACCGCCGTATACAGGTGGCTCACCTGCATTCCACCCCAGTCGAACGAAGTCGATAGGGCAATTCCGTGCAGACTGAAATAATAATTAAACGCAATACCTACAACGGTACCAATCAGGATTCCGATAATCGCCATGATGGTGACCTCGTAAATGACCATCCGAAAGATTTCAAAAGGTCTGGTACCCATCGCGCGCAACACGCCGTATTCCCGGGTACGTTCCAGAATAGACATCAGTACCGTATTCAGTACCCCGATGGCAACAATCAGGATTATTACGAACAGCATAATCCACATCCCCTGCAGGTCCGCCCGCATCGCCTGGTAAAAGGTTTTTGCGAATTCCATCCACGGCTTCACCTGCAGTGAATTATTCCGGAGCGTTTCGGCTATGGTGTTCGCTAACCGGTCCAGATGATGAATATTGTCCGCCATCACGATAATTTCATGAACCTGTCCCGGCAGTACGAATAAATCCTGCGCATCCTGCAAATGCAGGAAATATGCCGTACGGTTTTCAATCTCGTCACCGCGATCCGTAATCCCCACCACTTGGTAGAAATCGTTTGCCATGGAGCCATCCGCTGCCTGGGACAGTATGATGGTCGAATCGCCAACTTCTGCATTCAGCAACTTCGCGAGCCCCTTGCCAAGCATTACCTCGTGATTGGGTTGGTCACTCAGGTACCGTCCCTCAATGACCTTCGTGCTAAAATTGGTGGCGGCATCTTCGCGCTCGGGGTCGATGCCAATGACCTTTACTCCGGCGGTTTGATCCCCCAGTGACGCCAATCCCGCGGAAAACAATCTCGGTGCCCAGGACTCTACCCGCTCCACATCGTTGATGGTATCTCCCACGGACTGGTAGTTATCGATGGTTTTATACAACGAGGGCCGATCAAGGTAATTGCCCTCGTGCACCTGAATTTGTCCCAACCGGTTGTGCGTAAACAGATCGATGATGTAGGAATACGATCCATCTGCATAACCAATGGAAATTGCGGACAGCACAAACCCGCCGAACATGGTGAGCATGGTGAGGATGGTACGGCGCTTCTGACGGAAGATGTTGCGGAAGGCGATTTTAAACACGAGAGTGCTCCAAATAGCACGCAGATAAACGCAGATTCGGCAGATTGCCACAGATTACAAAAAGGTTATGTTTAGTTAAAGGTGGGATAAGTGATTTTTTGGTCATCATTATTTTTTGGCGTTTCTTCGCATTCTTCGCGGCTCAACGGTATATATTATATATTTCGTGTTTTTTTATCCGCGGTTATCTCGTTTAATCAGCGTCATCTGCGTGCTATTTTTCTAATACGCACGCAGGTTGCGGAGGGTAAAAATATCATCCTCGACATCGGCGTTAAACTCGGCCTCCAGATAGCGCAATACGGTTCTGTTACCTTCTTCATCCTGGGGGGTCATCTCCATGGCGGCGGGGATTCTGCGGTCATCAAAGGTCGTAATATCCTTGAAATTCATCACCCGCATCAGGTTATCTTTTTCATCGTAAAACTCCTCGCAGACCGGGATATAATCCCCCTCCCGGACTTTGATTATCTGCTTCCCCCAGATAATTGGTTTGCCCTCTCTCGGCACGGCTTTAACGTAGAGATAGCCTTCCTCTGCACTCTCCGGTTCGATAAGCTCGAATGTGTAATCTTCGAGCAACGAAAATTCCTTCACCAGATCATCATTGGTAAAATCGGAGCCCATCCATGATCCCATCATCATCGATGGCGGAATTTTCATGACCTTATTGGTCTTGGGCAGATAATTCCACATTTCATTTCCAATGCGTAAGGTAGCGGTACCGGCCTCTTTTTTGGGTTCCAGGATGCGGATAAATGTTTTCTCGGTCCCCTCTGTCCAAGCTTTCATCAGCAGGGTGCGTTCCCAGTGGGGTGTTACGATATGCATCTCCATTTTGGCGTAGCTGGATTCACTGCGGTACAGCCGGTCGATTTTCCTGACAATTTCTCTGGCGCTATGCTCCTGTGCTAATAATGGTGGGATGGCTAATATTAAAACCAATACGACTGACATTCCCTTTTTCATATCATTGCTCCCTGCGAACCGCATTTCATTCTCTTTGTCGATTAGTGCGTTTTTGTATTCGCGATCATCTAGCACGGGCTCCGTTTAAGACAATATCCACGTAGGACTCGGCGATTTCCTCCAGTGAAAAGGCCTTTTCAAATATGACCCATTGAAGCATCAGCCCGTCCAGCGAACCAATAATTGCTGCCGCCAGGGACTGACTGTCGATATCGGCCCTGAAATCCCCTGCCTGTTTACCTTCCTCGATGATATCCACAAGGATACCACTGTACTCGGAATACAGGGATTTCAAGTCATAGTGGCCCGGCATTTCCCCGGCGTTTTTCGCCGGGTTTTTCAAAATACCTTCAGCCCAGAATACCAAAAACATCTCTGCGACATCGCCGGGAGTTGTCTCCATAAATTCAATCATCCCGGTAAAGAGACTCCGGAGTTTCTTCTCGGGTGATAATTCGTCTTCAATCATCCGCATAAAGTACCGGTTCATCTCTTCCACAAGATAATCAAACGCCCCGGCGAGGAGCGCATCTTTACTGTCGAAATACTCGTAGACTGTGCCCTTTCCGATCTCCGCCTCTTCGGCGATCTCCTGGATCGTGGTCCCAGCGAGCCCTTTTCTGGAGAAGAGTGCAATCGCTGCCTTAATGATAGTAAGGCGCCTGGCTTCTTTATCGACCTGTTTCGGAGTCATAGTGGTGTAAATATAATTTTGACCGACCAGTCGGTCAAGTAAAATATTATAAAAAATCCGCCGCTCCTGGTTCGGGAGACAGCGGATTTCTACGGTGCACGAATTTTTGTGAGTGCTATTCCTCTTCAGACTGTTCCTTTGTTTGCCAAATTGCCAGTTTTACTCCACACGGATCGGCGAAATGCGCCTCCCAGCCCATGTCTGCCACCTTTTCCTTTTCTTTGATTATCTCCCCGCCGTGCTGGGCAATCACGTCCAGCATCTCTTCGATATCTTCCACCATGACGTACGCAATGACTCCCGGCTCTTCCGGAATGGAAGCTACCTGCCGAAATCCTCCGGACGGACCGTCCTCAGGTGTGAAAGTGGTATAGTCCATCGAAGTCATCTCTTCGATTTCCCAATGGAAGACCTGCTCATAAAATTGTTGGGATTTTTTCACATCTGTGGTAGGAATTTCAATAAAACAGAACCCATACATATTGTGTCTCCTCCCGGGAGTTGGTTATACATCGGAGTGGTAAAAAAATATTAGATAATTTCGGGTACTTTTGCGAGGGAAAAATTTGGATTTGATAGAGTACAGGTTTTATATGTTACCCTGTATTGAAATAAAGGAAAGTTTGTAGCATTTTCATGAACGAAAGATTTGCTTCTTCTGATTTGGTTTAACCGGGAAGTTTGAGCGCTTTTTCGTATATGTCGGCGTCTTATCCTTTCCCGTAGGGATCCCTGCCGGGACGACAGGCTCAGCTCCAGAAGGAGCCTCTCCTGAGGGATGACGCCTAGGGTTGTCACTCTGAGCTTGTCGAAGAGTGGCATTCGAAGTAACTAATTTTAAAAAGCTCAAACTTCCCGGTTAAACCTTGCATGAAGATTTACTTCAACAACGTGAATTTCCCGGATCTTCTGATGGTACGATCTGCCGATTTCGCCACCACGCGGTACAGGTAGACACCGCTGGCAAGGTTGCTCCCGTCAAACCGGACTTCCCTGATACCAGCACTCACCTGTCCCATCTCGAGTGTCTTCACGCGCTGACCACGGATATTGAATACCTGGATATTCACCCTGGCATTTTCCGGCACGGCAAACCGAAATGTCGTCGCCGGATTAAACGGATTCGGGTAATTGGCATACAGTTTAAACCGTCCCGGCACTTTCGGTTTATTTTCACCTGCAGAGACGGTCGGCTCATACAACTGAGATTGCCAGACCTCGGAATCAGCTTTCGGACCAGCACCGGTTTTTCCACGCCAGATCAGCGTTGTCCCATTATCACTCAGTACCGGTTCGTAATCGTTGGCTTTATCTTCCGTCAGCGCTGAAGAATTACCCGACTGGTGATCATAATAGTAGATGTCCGTTAGTAACGGATCTTCCTGGATAACCTTTGTATACGTAAAGAACCGTCCGTCTGTGCTAAAATCATGCGACAAATAGGCATAGTCAATCCCTTCGTCATCAATTAATACCGTTTGACCGGTCTGAACATCATACTTGAACCAAGCCATTTTGTCCGCAACATTATTATAATCCATCATGGAGTAGAAGACGGTATTTCCGTCATCAGTGATGGCAAACTTGTATATTCGCTCGTCATCGGTGTACGTATTCTCATTGACCACTTGCTCGGAATCCGCGTCAGTATGATAGATAATCAACTTCTCCATATTATTCACGTCCTGTAACTGGTAGAGTACCTTTGTACCCGCGCTATCCGTCAGAAACTTATCTCCCAGCTTCTCGCTCTTCTTAATCAATGTTGTACTGGTATCCCGACGATCGTACACGATCAGACTGTCGTTCTCCTCATACAGAAAGCGCTGAAGATCGTGTGAATATGCTTCTGGCGTCCGTCCGTCATATACCACATCGAACGCATTCGCTACGCGGTTATAAATTACATCTTTACCGCGAAACATCTTCGCATCTCCTGAGAACGACAACAGTATCCTTGATCCGTCGTCACTGATAAATTCCGGACGAGCTAAATCAGCCACGACACGGGATTGTCCGGTTTGAATATCATATAATACTGTTTCAACGTCGTAGTAATCGTTTTCTTCGGAACGAGCCCACACCATTATTGCACTCTCGGTAGCCAGCTGCAGATTATATTCCATTGCTGCATTCTGGGTAATCGCTCGTCGAATACCGGTCCGCTTGTCGTAGAGGTAGATTTCCGAACCCACACCGCCATGAAAAGCACTGTATCGCCCATCAGCACTCAGGGTTAGGCCACTCTCTTGTGTAAGTGGCAACTGGCTGATATTTGTACCAGTGGTATCAAATCCGCCTTCCGACGCGGGATTATCTGTGGTAAAAATCTCCCAATCCTGCCCATTCACCTTTTCTTCCCAGACGATATTCAAACCATCCGGACTTATCCGAGGGGTTCGTATATCATCATTTGATTCATGAACCAAGGTCGTTTTATTGGCAGTACGGTTATGAATGTACAGTTTCTTATCTAATTGACCTGTGAATACTATGTAATTGGCATCATAATCCATATCGAAAGTGTGACGGTAATTTAGAGAAGCTGCCATATCGCCATGTTCGGCGTCACCGAAATCAAGCCCCAATTCCTGTTGTGTATCATACAGGTAATCATGGGTGAGGATATAGCGCCCATCGTGACTCACCACGGGCCAGCCTTTTCCGGTAATCTTATAAGTGATTCCGTTCTTCCAGTATTCAACCTGGCGATAATCGCCGGTCGTGGATTTTTTCTGCCAAGCGATAACCTCACCACTGTCACTCATTGATATCCCCAGCGGATTCACCGTCCCCGCCGAACCGAGATTCTCGTTGCTGTCAGCAGTTCCAATCTTTTCGGACGTACCATCGTTCACACTGTCGGACCAAGTATACCGGTAAATACTGTAATTATCGCCATACTCATCCTGTTTTGCAGCATAGGCTATTGTGTATCCATCAACACTGACACGCGGTAATTGGACGTCGTAAACATTCGCCAGACTATTATATTGTCGATTACCGTCATGTGCGGCAAGCAAGTGCTGCGTAGAACCAGTAGACCGCATATATGCAATCAAGCCCTGGCTTCCCAAATGCTCATTAAACGGGGAAGTACCGCCACGGCTCGGATTCCTGTACACCACACCCGTTTCATCCGGTGTAATTCTCCCAGTATATAAATATACTCCCGAATTTCCGTTAATGGTTGTTGCCACATACAGGACGTTTTGTTGATCCGAATTCAGGTTCCTGGCACCCGATTGGATACTATAATCGGTGGTATAATCCCGGATAATTCCGTTCTCCGCATCCGAGTGATAGTACACCATTGTAGGACCAATGATAAACGGATTAGTATCATCTACTGAATTATCAGTTAACCGGGTTGGTCCAGTATCCTTTACCGGTAAAACTGTGACTAGGAGCGTAGCGGATCGCGATACGCTGTCGTCGTCCATGGCCGTGAGTGTCACTGCATATTTGCCTGCCGAATAAAATGTATGCGACGGATTTGGGGCTGTGCTTTCCACAGTACCATCATTCTGGAAATCCCATTCGTATCTGATAATGCTGCCATCCTGGTCTGAAGCCTGTCCCGTAAACGAAATCGTTCCACCCTGCATGATACGCGTGGTATTAGCACTCAGGTTCACTGCCGGAGGAAGATTAAACTGAGGAAATCCCTGAGATGAATACTGGTAAACTCGACCAGCTCCGGTGATCCCCGATTGCATGCTGTCAAACGGTGCGGCGACGAGAATCTCATCTCTGCCACCACTGTTGACGTCGGGCAATCCTGTTATCTCTACGCCAAAATTATCATAGTAGGTACCAGGATCCTGTGGAAACGATGATACCAACTCTGTGATAAAGGAACCATCCGAAGTGCTGTACACATACACACGCCCCGCCGACCACGTTCCATCAGGAGCATTCGCCTTGGACGCGATGGCAAAATCCGACCTGCCATCACCGTTAACATCCGACACAGAAGCCGCAGAATAACCGAACTCACTCGGGTTTCCACTGATAGGTGAATAGTACTCAAAAAGTATTTCCTGATTTATACCGTTGTATACATAGGCCTTTCCGCCCTGTCGATCACCATATTCCGATGGGGCACCAACCAGAAATTCCGGGACCGTATCATTATTGACGTCGGCGATGACAGACACACTCGATCCAAAATACCCGTTAAACTCATGAATGGAACCACCGACAAATGGTGTAACAATAATGTTTGAGATTTCGCCGGTTGCACCGCTCACAAGGTAGACATGTTCATTTTCGCGGCTGCCAATCAGAATATCCCCGGCACCGTCCCCTGTGAAATCAGGACCCGAAGCAATCTCTCCTCCGGTACCATAATAGGGGTACTCGGCATTGACCGGTTCCTTTACCTTATGAAGAAAATCCGCAAAGCCGTCGCCGTCCGTATCATTTCCGCTGTAAATATAGATCACATACTTAGAGAGATAGTCATCCGGAATATATATTTCGTCTGCAACAAGGAAATCGTGTGTGCCATCATTATTGATATCATTGATTTTCGAAACAACACTTCCAAAACCGGATGTCTCCCCGTCTGCTGGCGGTTTCACCTTCATAATCGATGAGTAGGTGTTGCCATCGTAGAGATAGACTACCCCGATCTGATTCTGATTTGAACCGGCCTGCTCACCCGGTGCCGATATCGCAATGTCCGCAACCCCATTACCATTAAGATCGCCAACCCGGGCAATCGACGAACCAAAATTGGAATAATAATCCGGATTCGGAGAAGTCAGTGTTCGCAGGGTATCCTGGTTCAGGCCATCGATATGATAAACCCGCCCGGCAGTATCATAATAATCTAACGAGTCATATGGTGCCGCCACTAAATATTCACCTGTACTATTACCGTTACTATCGCCGAGACCCAGCAACGCCGATCCGAAATTGGCGTCCGGTTGCGGCATCGGGGAGACAACAGCGGTCTGGGCAATTCCCCAGGATGGAATAAGCATTACTGTTAATACTGATAGAAAAGACAGCTTATCTATGAACGAGGTAATCTTCATTGTTACGCCCCTTTGTTGGTTTTGTTATCTCGTTTCTGCATCATTGTATAAGTTTATCGGAGGAACGCAAGTACTTCTCCGCTGGATTATGAGATAGATCAAAAAGAAATGTGATGCATATCGAAGTCATTAATTTTATGTGAGTTAGATCATGAGGCGTCATCAGAGAAATATGAAGTAAAAACCACCTGTGCGATAAATTTCATTTTTTCTATTGACTTATAGAAAATCGTTGGTATATTTATTACAGAGTACTTTGTAATACAAAGTACTATTCGACACAAACCCAAACAAGGGAGGTGTACTATGGCACAATCTGAGGCTTTGCAAAACCTGGAGAAGCGAGTCTATACTTCATTTCATGACGATGGACTTATCGACATCTTTCTGGGGATCTTTTTCGCTATCGACGGTATTCTCATGCTCACCGATAACGCCGCTTTCGTCGGGATTACAGTTCTCCTGCTTTTTATGGTTCCCCCGATGAAAAACCTGCTGACCGTCCCCCGGATCGGGACGGTAAAATTTTCCCGTCCCCGTCAAACCCGGCTGGCAAAAACCTATATTCTGACGTTGGTGCTTGGATTATTGGTCTTCCTCATCTTCATCATATATCAACCAGGGACAGGAATCAGGGAATGGGTCCGGGAATATTTTGACCTCGTTTTTGGTGGTCTTTTCATTATATTTGCCGGAATCGCGGCCACCTTAACCAATCAAAAGCGGTTCGTAGCCTACACCGCATTGGTTGCGATTATTTTTACCTCCGGACATTTTGTTGGGTGGTCTTTTCCCACATCTCTCATCATCCTTGGTACCATCGTTTCAGGTACAGGTTTCGGTTACCTGATAAAATTTTTACGCGATCATCCAAAACCTAACCCGGCTTCGTGAGAATCCTATGGATAACGTTATTGAAAATGCAGAATCGCTTAGCTCGATTAGTACCATTGATAAAACCATTCATGAACCGGCCAGATTGATGATCCTGGCTTTTCTGTTTATTGTGGAAAGTGCCGATTATGTCTACCTGGTCGACCAGACCGGCATGACCTGGGGCAATCTCTCCTCACATATCGGGAAATTGGAAGATGCTGGATTTGTCGAGGTGAAAAAGGAATTCGTGAATAAAAAACCACATACCATGCTTGCAATAACTGACCAGGGTAGAGAAGCGTTTCAGGCGTATCGTGAGAAATTAGAGCAACTACTCCAGGAACTGCCGGAATAACAATTGACTGAAAAATGATATCCCTTCCAACTATTTCGCGTTGGGCACAACTCACCCCTCTTTAAACACGAGATCCTTCGACCCCGCTCCGGAAGAAACCTGGAGTTGCAACAAAAAAATGGACACCCGAAGTAGTTAGGCCGCTTGGTTGTGGAGCGTCTGTGCATAGTGTTCCGGACTTTGGTAATTGAGGGTGGAGTGTTTTCGTTGGCGGTTATAGAAGATTTCGATGTAGTCAAAGAGGCTCTGCCGGGCCGCGATCACGGTGGGATAGTGGGTATGATAGACCAGTTCCGTCTTCAGGGTTTTGAAGAAGCTCTCGGCCACGGCGTTATCATAGCAATTGCCGGTCCCGCTCATGCTCTGCACCATCTGGTACGCGGTGAGTTGGGTCCGGAACGCCTCCGCGGCATACTGCACGCCCCGGTCCGAGTGCAACACCAGATGGTCCTCCGGCCGTTCCTGCTGCCAGGCCTGTTTGAGGGCGACCAGCGTGGTGTGCTCGGTCTCCAGGGTAGCACTGAGGGTCCAGCCGACCACTTTCCGGTGCCAGAGATCCAGGATGACCGTGAGATACTGCCAGCCGGCCTGCGTCTTGATGTAGGTGATATCGGACACCCAGACCCGATGCGGGGCAGCCACGGTGAACTGCTGCTGTAGCCGATTCGGGGCCACGGGTAAGCTCGCATCCTTGATCGTGGTGCACCGAAACGCCCGCTGCGTTTTCGCCTGGAGTCCCTGCTGGCGCATCAGCCGAGCCACCCGCGGGCGACTGACGTGATAGCCCGCGTCACGTAAGGCGTGGGGCATCCGGGGACTCCCATAGACGCCCCGGGCCTGATGATAGAGGCGGTGCATGACCTGCACCAACTGGCGGGTTTCCCGCGTCCGGACACTCTCGGGTCGCATGCGCCAGGCATAATACCCGCTCCGACTGACGTGCAACACCTGGCACATTATCTGAACCCGAAATGTGGAGCGGTATCTGTCGATGAACCGGTAAATCATGCGGGGCGTTGGGAGAAAATGGCCAAGGCTTTTTTTAAGATGTCCCGCTCAGTCTCCACGGAGGCTAACTGGCGTTGCAGTTGACGCACCTGCTCCGCATCGGGATCGGCCAGATGGCCCGAGCCGGGAAAGGCGTGGGTGGGCTGCTGGCGGGACTCGCTCCGCCAGCGGGAGAGTAACTCCGGCCGGATCCCCAGATCCCGGGCAATCTCCACGGCGGTCTTGTCGCTCTGGAACGAGAGTTCCACGGCGTCTCGTTTGAACTGGGCAGTGAAGTGCCGTCGTGTTTTCGGTGTCTTCATTGTACAACCTCCTCAAAAGGAATATCGCTCTTTTTGGGGTGTCCACCAAAACATAGCAACTCCAACCTTTAGGAGGGATGAGAATGTTTTACGGAGAAAATTAGTGTGCATTTGCGTTTCCCAGAAGGGACTCCTTCCGGAACATTCGCGGTTTACATTAAAAAGGGGCGCGATTTATCGCGCCCCTGCATTGTGAAAGAGTGTTATGAGTACTCGTATTAATTTTTTTCCATCAGCTGTACCATAATCGCCTTCTGGACATGCATTCGGTTCTCCGCTTCATCGAAGACGACCGAATGCGGGCCGTCGATCACCTCATCGGTAATTTCCTCTCCCCGGTGGGCCGGTAGGCAATGCATGACCAGGCAATCATCTTTGGCGTTCGCCATTAACCCTGCGTTTACCTGGAAGGGCATAAACACCTTCATCCGCTTCTCTTTTTCCTCCTCCTGCCCCATGGAAGCCCAGACATCGGTATAGATAACGTCCGCGCCATTTACGGCTTCCCGGGGATCATGAACAATTTCAATTTTGCTGATACCTGCTTCTTCAGCATTTGCCAGCGCCCGGGGACTGGGATCGTATCCACTGGGAGAAGCTAAGACAAAATGCATCGGAAGGCGGGCAGCCAGGTTAATCCACGAGTTGACAACGTTGTTTCCGTCACCGATAAACGCAACCTTTAAATCTTTGAGGTTGCCGCGGTGCTCCAAAACTGTAAAGATGTCCGCCATAACCTGACAGGGGTGGTTGTAATCCGTGAGCCCATTGATGACAGGAACCGAGGCGTTCTCCGCTAATTCTATCATGTGTTTATGCTCAAACAGACGCGCCATAATGCCGTTATTATACCGGGATAAAACCCGGGCGATATCCTTCACGGCTTCCCGCTTGCCGATTCCGATATCGTTGGGCGACAAATAGAGCGCGTGCCCACCCAGCTGAAACATCCCTGTTTCGAAGGATACCCGGGTTCGTGCTGACGGTTTGGCAAAGATCATCGCCAGCGAATGCCCCTCCAGCCGGTGATGCGGGATATTATTCCTTACTTCCTCTTTCAGGACCTTCGTCAGTTCGAACGTCTTCATAATTTCATCGCGACTCATGTCGGTGATGGCGATAAAGTCCTCTTTCACGTAGCCTCCTTTTTTACAACAGTGTTAAGGTATTCGGGTGTTCAAGTGTTCGAGTTGCCGGTATCGATTCTTCTGAGAAGAAGGACATCGTTCCGGGTTTTCCTAATCTTACTCTTCCCAAGGGGAGCCCTGCCAGGATAATCATACTCGTTTTTTGGGTTAAGGTGTTACTGTGTTATCGTGTAAACGCACTACGCGCTCTTCACATTATCTCTGCACTGTGGTTGTCAACTTTAACACACGAACACTTTAACACTATAACACTGGCTGCATCAGAGTATATATCTCGACAGATCTTTGTCTTCGACGATATCCTTCAGTTTATCGCGAACGATATCCCCGGTGATGGTCGTATCGCCGGCTTCGCCATCCGGGAGTTCGAACTGAAGCTCCTCCAGCAGCAGACTCATCACCGTGTGCAAACGCCGGGCGCCGATATTTTCCGTGGTTTCGTTGACTTCTGTGGCTATCTCCGCCACCGCTTCAATGGCACCATCCTTGAATTGTAAATCCACTCCCTCGGTACTGATCAATGCCTGGTATTGTTTAATCAGCGCATTTTCCGGATGTTGCAATATTTTAATAAAATCCTCTGTTGTCAGGCTGTTTAATTCAACCCGAATCGGAAACCTGCCCTGGAGTTCAGGGATCAAATCCGAGGGTTTTGTCATATGGAACGCCCCCGCCGCAATAAACAGAATATGTTCCGTTTGCACCATACCGTATTTGGTCATCACGGTCGAGCCCTCGACAATCGGCAGGATATCCCGTTGGACGCCTTCCCGTGATACGTCGGCCTGATTGCCGGACTTCCCACCACGGTCACCGGCAATCTTATCGATTTCATCCAGGAAAATTATCCCGGAATTCTGAACACGGTTCAGCGCCTGAGAGGTTACCTTATCCATGTCAATGAGTTTATCGGCTTCCTCCTGGGTCAGAATTTTGCGGGCTTCGGAAACACTGGTTTTCCGTGTTTTCTTTTTGGACGGCATGATGTTTCCCAGCATGTCCTGCAGGTTCACACCCATTTCCTCCATCCCGGATGCGCCGAAGATCTGCATCATCGGCGTGGAGTCATCCTGAACTTTGATCTCGATCTGTCGGTCTTCAAAATCCCCGGCCTCCAGCCGTTCCCGAAATTTCTCCCGAGTCTTCTGGCGTCTTTCATCCACCGATTCCTCATCATCCTCGGGAGATTTGGGTGCCGGTGGAATCAGGATATCCAGTATCCGCTCATTTGCCTGTTCTTCCGCCTGTTCCTGGACACGTGACTCATGCTCTTCCTTCACCATGTTCACCGCAATATTCGTCAGGTCACGGACCATGCTCTCCACGTCACGGCCAACATAACCGACCTCAGTGAATTTAGATGCCTCGACTTTCAGGAACGGAGCATTCGCCAGGTTTGCCAGCCGCCGGGCGATTTCTGTCTTCCCGACCCCAGTTGGCCCGATGAGGATAATGTTGTTCGGATAAATCTCCTCCCGCATCTCCTCGTTCACCTGCTTTCGGCGCCAGCGATTCCGCAGCGCAATCGCCACGGATTTCTTGGCTTTTTCCTGGCCGATGATATATCGATCTAGTTCTTTCACAATTTCTCTGGGAGTTAATTCTCGTCCGGGTAACTGAATAGGCTTTTTCATTCGTCTAATGTCAACACCGTTATTTGATTATTGGTATAAATGCAAATGTCTGAAGCGATTTCCAGACTCTTTCTAGCCATCTCCTCGGCACTCAAGTCGCTGTATTCGTTCAGTGCCCGCGCTGCCGCCAGTGCATAATTCCCACCGCTTCCGATAGCCACGATGTTGTCGTCCGGCTCAATCACGTCTCCATTCCCAGAGATAATGAGCGCCGAATCTTTATCCATGACCGCAAGGAGTGCCTCCAATCGACGCAGGAATTTGTCCGTGCGCCATTCCTTTGCCAATTCGACTGCCGCGCGGTAGAGATTGCCCTTGTACTGCTCCAGACGCCCTTCGAATTTTTCGAAGAGGGTAAACGCATCAGCGGCAGCCCCGGCGAATCCAGCGAGCACTTTATCGTCATAAAGCGTGCGCACCTTCACCGCTTTGTGTTTGGTCGCTGTGTCGCCCATGGTGACCTGACCATCGCCGGCGATTGCGGACTTGCCATCTTTCCGAATTCCAATGATGGTCGTCGCGTGGTACGTCTCGGTCATGGCCGGGCTCCCTTGATGTATTTCAGGAAGTCGGAATTGGGCGATAAAAAGATCACCGTGCTGTCATCGATGGCTTTTTTATAGGCGTCAAGCGTCCGCGTAAACTCGAAAAATTGCGGTGACTGACCGAACGCATCTGCGTAAATCCTGATAGCTTCGGCATCCCCCTCTCCCCGGATTTGCTCGGCTATTCGCCGCGCTTCCGCCAGTATCACTGTCTTTTCACGATCCGTCTGGGAGCGGATAATGGTGGACTGCTCTTCCCCTTCTGACCGGTACCGGTTCGCCTGCCGTTTTCGTTCGGCGCGCATCCGGTTGAAGACCGCCATTTCGTTCTCTTCCGGCAGGTCGGCCCGCTTGATCCGGACATCGATGACCTCAATCCCGTATTCATGGGACTTCCGGTTAGCAGCATCCGCCACAGTTCGCATAATATTTTCCCGGGCATCAGTGACAATTTCATTCAGATCGTGTTTTCCCATCTGCTCCCGCAGTTCAGAGTAAATCAACTCGTCCAGCCGGGCTTGTGCTGCAGCCTCTGTGCGAACCGTCTGGAGAAACACCAGCGGTTCCACGATCTTCCAGTTGGCATAGTTATCGATGATCAAACTCTTTTTATCTCTGGTAATCACCTCACTCGGTGACACATCGTATTGCAACAGCCGATCCTCAAACTTTAACGCTTCCTGAAACGGCGGCGGCAGTTTCATGTGCAAACCTGGTTCCTGTACCACCCGAACCGGCTTGCCAAACTGTAAGACCACCACTTGATTGATTTCGTCCACCGTATACAGGGACATCAATAATAAAATTCCAATGATTGCGAGGATTATCCATTTTATGTGTTTCATTGGCGGCCTCCTTTTCCATCCAGATTCAGGAGTTTGAGGACATTATCGCCGCCCTCCGAATCGATGATATATTTTTGGATACCCGGGAGAATTTCTTCCATAGTCTCGAGGTAAAGCCGTTTTTCGGTGATCGACCGAGCTTTCCGGTATTCGCGAACCAATTGGACAAACCGGGCCGAATCGCCCTGGGCATCTTTGATACGCTGTTGTTTGTAGCCGCGCGCCTGCTCCAGGAGTTGTTCTCCTTCACCCCGCGCCTTCGGGATGATATCGTTTCGATACCCTTCCGCCTGGTTAATAATCCGGTTTTTATCCTCCTTGGCGCTGGCAACATCTTTAAAGGCATCCACGACCTGCTGCGGAGGCTGGACATCCTGGAGTTGCGCCGCCACAATATGAATGCCAGCGCGATAGCGATCGAGTATTGATTGCAGCAGCTGGTGCGTGCTATCCTGGATTACAGCTTTTCCTGTAGTCAGTGCCTCGTCAATCTTTCGTGCTCCAACGACCTGCCGCAATGCTGCTTCTGCCGCAGAATGAATCGTGGTATTCGGATTGCGTACTTCAAACAGATAATTCTCCGGCTCTTTAATTCTGTATTGCACAACCAGCTCCACATCCACGATATTTTCATCGCCTGTCAACATCAGGGATTCGTTTGTAATCTTGCGTATACGTCCGCCTCCCATACTCCGAAACCCGACCTCAATGCGCTTAACCTCGGTAACTTTGGGTGTGTCGACCTTTTCGAATGGCGCCGGCAAATGATAATGCATTCCGGATGTTGCCTGGCGGGTCATTTCACCGAACCGGCGTACGACACCGACTTCATCCGGGCCAACTATATAAATACCGCTCGCTAACCAGAGCAGGAGCACGGCCCCGATGATGTAAAACACCGTATTACCTTTCAAATTGAAATCGGGGATCTCAAATTCCTCCCCGCCAATAATTATTCGTCGTTTGGCCATTTTTCCTCGCCTTCGCTGTTATTTCTTCAGATAAAAAAAGATGCCACCTTTGCAAAGATGGCATCTTTCACATTGTGTTCAATTTTTCGGTTTTTATGCATCAATTTCCCGGCGTAATCTCGCCACCGGCAGATTTTGCTGCTCCCGGTATTTTGCCACGGTTCTCCTGGCAATTGTATACCCGTCTTCACGCAGTTTCTTCGCTATTTTACTGTCACTCAGGGGTTTCTGCTTATCCTCTTCCTCGATGATTTCCTTAATCCGGTCTTTGATTACCCGGTTTGAAACCTCGCCATCTTCGGTTTTGATGCTTTCCGTGAAAAAGTATTTCAGCTCGTACACGCCGCGGTCGGTCTGGACATATTTCCCATTGGTGACGCGGCTAATCGTGGAAATATCCATATCCACGTCTTCGGCGATATTCTTTAGGATCATGGGCTTCAGGTATTCCTTGCCCTTGTCAAAAAAATCATATTGCCGCTGAACGATTGCCCGCATCACCCGGAGCATGGTAGTCCGCCGCTGATGGATACTGTTAATAAACCACCGCGCCGAATCGATTTTTTTCTTCAGGAAATTCTTTGTTTCCTTATCGCCGGCTTTTTTTCCTTTTTGATACAAAGTCAGATAATAATTACTCAGATGTAATTTCGGGATATTGCCATCGTTCAAACTAATGACAAATTCGCCGTCAATCCTTTCAACAATTAGATCCGGCACAATGTAGTTGGTTTCCGGATCGAGCAGTGCCTCTCCTGGTTTCGGGTTCAGGCGTTCAATAACCTTCTGGGCCAGCACCAAATCATCCTTGGTATAATCGGTTTTCTGCTCAATTTTGGAGAATCGTTTATTGGCAAAATCATCAAAATGGTTATCAACAATATCAAAGGCTATCTCGGCATCCGGATTTTCTTCGATTTTATCTTCCAGCTGGATCCGGAGACATTCCCGAAGATTTCGACTGCCTATGCCGACCGGCTCCAGATGCTGAACTTCACTGAGGACCTCCTCCACTTTTTCCACTGTGGAGCTGGTGTTGGCCGCTATAATTTCCAAATCAGTGGAGAGATAACCGACGTCATCGATATTATAAATGATCTGCTCTGCTATCTCATGCTCGAGGTCGTTAAACTGCAATAAATTGATCTGTTCCAGCAGATGATCTGTCAGTGATAATCGTTGCGGATTCGGAATATCCGGTCGTTCTTTCTGACCACTATACTGGGAATATTGTGGCTCAAATCCATCGGGATCATTCAGAATTTCATCCCAGTCGATTTCTTCGGCTTCCAGGTCACCATCCTCCTGATCCGCGCCATCTAATTCCTGTTCCCCAACTTCTCCCTCGAGTGCCTGTTCGGTTTCGTCATTTTCTTCAGCAGGTTCCTCCGTTACATCATCATCGATCTCGAGGACCGGGTTCTGCTCGACTTCCGTCTTTATTTTTTGCTCCAGCGCAATAATCGGAAGCTGTAAAAGTGACGACAGCAGAATCTGCTGCGGCGACAATGTCTGCCGGAGTTCAAGCCCCTGGTGTTGTGTTTGGCGTAAATCAATCAAGCCGAAATTTTCTCCCTAAATAAAGTTTACGCGCTTCATCATCATTTGCAAGATAATCCGACGATCCGGTCTTCAAAATTTCTCCTTCAAACATCAAATAGGCCCGATCGGTGATTGACAGCGTTTCCCGTACATTATGATCCGTAATCAAAACACCGATGCCCCGTTCTTTCAATTCCCGCACGATATTTTGAATATCCTCCACTGCAATGGGATCCACCCCTGCAAATGGTTCATCTAAAAGTAAAAAACTTGGATCCGAAACCAAAGCTCGAGTTATCTCTGTCCGCCGTCGCTCTCCACCGGACAAAGAACTGGCGATATTTTTTCTGAGATGCTTGATCTTCAGGTCATCCAGCAAGTCTTCCAATCGTTCTTTCCGCTGCTGTTTCGTATAATCCAGCATTTCCAGCACAAGAGTAATGTTATCTTCCACGGATAATTTCCGAAAAACCGACGGCTCCTGCGACAGGTACCCGATTCCACGGCGCGCCCGTTTATACATCGGCAGTGTGGTGATATTTTCTCCGTCCAGCATCACATCGCCTTCATTGGGTGAAATCATGCCGGTAATCATGTAAAATGTCGTTGTTTTCCCGGCACCATTCGGACCCAATAATCCTACGATTTCACCCCGGTTTACTTCCAGGGAGACATCATCCACCACAGTCCGGCGTCCATAAATTTTTTTCAGGTTCTTTCCACACAGTATTTCAGCCATCGATTACTTTTTCATCTCCCGGCGCGTGACTCCCCATGGTTTCAGTATTTTCCATTCGGTCAGGTCCGTATTTGATTCAAATCCCACGCCATGTAATGTGTCAGTTTCCGTGGTCATTTTTACCGTCGTATCCGAGGTGATTTTTTCGGTCTCCGGGTCATACGCGAGCCGCTCAGTATATAAGGTAATCCCGCTGTCGGATTCCACAACTACATTCCGAAAGGCGCGCATAATATTTTTCTCCTGAAACACCACTGCACTGTCAGCAAATAACGTGGATGTATGCTCATTATCCTTAAAAAAGTCCGCTTCCACATCCTCATTCATTATCGTCAATTTCCGGTCATTGTATTGCTCCATATGTCCGGCGTGAACAACAGCGTTCCGAACCCCGAGTTTCGTGAGATATATTTCCGAATTCCAGCTTTCCTGCGACGGGCGGTTTGTGTTGACCTGGCCCTCGTAATCCATTTCGGGGCTACTGCATGAGGCTAATCCCCCAATACCTATTAACCCGATAATTAATAAATATTTCCGGTAAAAATTCACGCTATGCCTGCTTTTAAAATGTCATGAATATGGATAATACCGATGGGTTTGCCTCGCTTTTCCTGCGCAAAGACAAACAGTTGGGTGATAGAGTATTCCTCCATCACGTGCAACGCCTTCTGAGCCAGCGCATCGCTGGTAATCCATTTTGGGGTTTTCGTCATGATTTCCGTACAAGGTTTTTTGAGGATATTGTCGCCCTGTTCCAGTCCCCGGCGTAAATCACCGTCAGTGATAACACCGATCAAATCGGAATCTTCATCGAGCACACCGGCAACGCCCAATCCCTTGGAGGTAATTTCAAACAGGGCGGTCTGCATCTGGACATCTCTGGAAACCAGCGGTATCGCATCACCGGTGTGCATTAAATCATTGACCGTTAGCAGCAGCTTATTTCCCAGGGCTCCTCCCGGATGGAGCAGTGCATAATCCTCCTCGTTAAATCCGCGCTTCTCCAGCAGTGCAATGGCCAGTGCATCTCCCATGGCCAGCATTGTCGTGGTACTGGCTGTGGGCGCCAATCCTAGTGGGCAGGCTTCCTCGGGGACACTCGTATCCAGCACAAAGTCAGCCCGGCGAGCCAGCGTGGAAACCGGATGTCCCGTAATGGCCACCAGTTCGATCCCGAGCCGCTGAAATGATGGTAGTAATTTAATCAGCTCATCCGTTTCTCCACTATGGGAGAGAGCAAGCACGACATCATCTCTGGTGATCATCCCCAAGTCACCGTGGATGCCTTCTGCCGCATGCAGATAAATCGAGGGGGTTCCCGTACTCGCGAGGGTTGAGGCCAATTTCCGCGCAATAACCCCGGATTTGCCCATGCCGGTTACTATAACCCGGCCTTTAGTATCGAATAACTGCTCCACCACCTGTACGAATGTTTCATCCAGACGGGATTCAAGGTGTTTCAGGGCCTCACGCTCAATCCGGATGACCTGCTTGCCGTTGTGTAGTATATCATCTTTTGTCATTATTAAACCAGTTATAAAGTGTTCAGGTGTTCAAGTGTTTGAGTAAAAACGTGTTTCCGTGTTATCGTGTTACAGTTCAAATCTGTCGCGTGTCTTGTGTCCTCAGTCCTGTGTCAGTGGTATATTGTATGTCGGTGACCCTTGCTTTCACAAGTAGTTTCGTTGATATTTGTTTTTGTCTACCATTTGTATTTTACAAACCGTCTGCAAAGGTGCCATTCTCACAACAAACAACCTACAACCAAACACGAACAGTTTTTTCCTTTCCTCCCATCTCCTTATACCCTTATACCTCATTCCCCCATACCTTCCTCCACCATGTAGACCTTCCGCTCCATTTTCTCCAAAGCTTGGTCGAACTCCCCGCGGGCTTTCAGAATGATCTCGATCACCTCGGTCACCGCTCCATCGCCGCCGTGTGTTTTCAGCGTATAATCGGCGACCTCTTTGACTTTATCGCGGGCATTCGGGACTGCAAATGATAACCCTACTGCCTTCATGACCGGAATATCCACATAATCATCACCGACGTATGCCACATGTTCCTTTTTCACGTTAAAACGGGTCAGGATGTCTTTCAACGCCACTATTTTATTTAAGTACCCCTGGTAGACGTGGTCCCCGATTCCAAGTTCCTCTGCGCGGATAGTTGTTGCCTCCGAGTGCCGTCCGCTGAGCAGCACAATCTCCAAGGATGTCATTCTCGACAGGGCAATGCCCATGCCATCATTGACACTAAAGCGTTTCAACTCGCCTGCGTCCCCCACATAGATCGAACCATCTGTAAATACACCATCCACATCGGAAATGAGCAGCCTGATTCGGGAGGCCTTCTGCTCTAATGCTTTGGAAAAATTCACAAATCCTCCATATTTCGGGTCACCTCGTACACTTCCTGCAATTGTTGAATCAATTCCCTGGCTTTCTCCAGGGGCCACTGAGTTGTTGAATCACTCAGAGCGTTTTCCACGTCATCGTGAATTTCCAGAAATACCGCATTGGCTCCTGCGGCGATCGCGGCACGGGTCACCGGGGTGATAAATTCCCGCATACCTCCGGTGGCGTCACCAAGTCCGCCCGGCAGCTGGGCAGAATGGGTGGCATCAAATACGACTGGGTATCCGAATTGTTTCATTATCGGAATCGCCCGCATATCAGAAACCAGATTATTATAACCGAAACTCACACCCCGCTCCGTCAACAAAATTTGATCATTCCCTGTTGAAGTGATCTTCCCGATGACTTGTTCAATATCCCAGGGAGCGAGAAACTGGCCTTTTTTCACATTTACCACGCACCCACTTTCCGCGATTGCTACCACCAGATCTGTCTGGCGGCAGAGAAACGCCGGGATCTGCATTACATCCACGAAATCCCTGAGAATTTCCACATGCCATAGTTCATGGACATCAGTAAGCAAAGGCAGACCGAACTGGATCTTGACTTCCTCGAGTATTCTCGCGCCTTCTTCAATTCCCGGTCCGCGGTATGAGTCTATGGAAGACCGGTTTGCTTTATCGTAGGAGGTTTTAAATACGATCGGAGCGTTGGTATCTTCACTCAAGTTTTTAATCTCTTCTGCCATCCTGAGCACATGCTCCCTGCTCTCAATGACACACGGTCCGGCCAGGAAAGCGAGCGGTGTTTCTGCCCCAATCCGAATGTTCTGGATGGTGACGGTCTTCATGTATTACTTCTCGACTTTTTCTTTCGATGCAGACTGTTTGGATTCAGATGACCCGTTTGACGACTGTCCTAACCGATATTGTACCGTTGCCCGGACAAATTCCCGGAATAGCGGATGGGCTTTATTAATCCGCGATTTTAACTCCGGATGAAACTGGCACGCCACGAACCAAGGATGATCCTCTAATTCTATAATCTCAACGAGCCGGCCACTGGGCGACAAACCAGCAATGGTCATTCCGTGATCTTGGAACAATTCCCGATATGCGTTATTGACTTCATACCGGTGTCGATGTCGTTCGCTGATATTCTGTACATCGTATGCATCAAAGGACTTTGTGTCCTCCTGCAGCCTGCACGGATATGCGCCAAGCCGCATTGTTCCGCCTTTTTTCGATACCTCCTTTTGATCCGCCATTAAATCTATCACCGGATCGGGCGTGGTATCGTCGAATTCGCTGCTGTTCGCTCTCGGCAATCCGCATACATTCCTGGCGAATTCGATAACAGCGGTCTGCATCCCGAGGCAAATACCGAGAAACGGAATTTTATTTTCCCGGGCATGCTGCACCGCAAGGATTTTTCCTTCAATCCCCCGTTCCCCAAATCCGCCTGGTATGAGGATACCGTCTATATCTTTCAGAATAGATTCCGCATCCTCTGTTTCTTCGATATATTCGGAATCGACCCATCGCACTTTCACCTCGGACTCGGATTCGGCCCCGGCATGCACGAAGGATTCCAGAATGCTTTTATACGCATCATGGAGCTTGGTGTATTTCCCGCAGATCGCAATTTCCACGGTGTGTTTGGGGTGTTTTACACGATGAACAAAATCTTCCCACTCGGAAATGGACGGATCCTCCGCCACGATTTCAAGCCGGTCAACAATCTGTTCAGCAATCCCCTGCTTATTAAACATTAAGGGGATTTCGTAAATAGAATCCACATCAATAGCCTGAATAACCGCCTCGGTTTTCACATTACAGAATAGGGCGATTTTATCCTTGATCTCTTTGGTCAGGTCCTTTTCTGTACGGCAAACCAGCATATCCGCCTGCAGCCCAATCTCACGCATCCGCATTACAGAATGCTGGGTCGGTTTCGTTTTCATTTCACCACTGCTTTTGATATACGGGATCAAGGTCAGATGGATGATCATCGAATTTTCGGAGCCCACCTCATGGGTAAACTGCCGGATGGCTTCGAGAAATGGCAAACTTTCAATATCACCGACGGTGCCCCCAACTTCAGTGATCACTACGTCAAAACGATTTCCTGGTGTATTCACGGCCTGAATCCGGCGTTTGATCTCATCGGTAATGTGTGGAATAACCTGCACCGTGGCCCCAAGATAGTCTCCACGCCGCTCTTTATTGATCACCGAGTTATAAACCTGACCGGTAGTACAATTATTCGCCTGACTCATATCCACATCAATGAACCGTTCATAATGGCCTAAATCCAGGTCCGTTTCGGATCCATCATCGGTGACGTATACCTCACCATGTTGAAACGGACTCATTGTTCCGGGATCGATGTTGATATAGGGATCGAATTTCTGGATGGTCACAGACAATCCCCGCGATTTCAGCAAATACCCCAGTGAAGCTGAGGTAATCCCTTTGCCGAGTCCGGAAATGACCCCTCCGGTAATGAAAATGTATTTGGTCTCTTTCATAATATTTGATCCTCGGTTTCGTAAATTGTGCGGACGTGCTCCAAATCCGTTTCAGTATCGACTCCAATGGAGGTGTAATCCGTTAATTCTACATGAATATAATGTCCATGCTCCAAGGCACGCAACTGTTCTAATCGTTCTTTCCGTTCCAATGGCGTTGGCGGATACTCTGTAAATGAATGTAAAAAGTCCGAGCGATATACGTAAAGTCCGATATGCTGCCAAAATTCAGGGGTATCTGCACCAGTTCGGTGATAAGGAATAGTCGCGCGGGAAAAATAAAGTGCCCGATGGTTTGTATCGAATACGACCTTTACGATATTTGTGTTATTCTCCTCACCTGCCGGCAGCGGGCATGCAAGCGTACCCATCTCAATATCGTTGCTTTCCAGTAATGGTTTGACGGCAGAATCAATTACCCGTGATCGGATAAGCGGTTCATCTCCCTGGATATTCACAACCAGTTCCGCATCCATTCCGCTCACGGCTTCTGCAATGCGATCCGTGCCCGATTGATGCTCCGGTGACGTCATGATCACATTCTCAGTGAATTCCATAGCCGCATCCCTAATGCGAGGGTCATCGGTCGCAATGTACACCTGTTCCAGCGTCTTTGCATCCCTGCTGCGTTCAAATACATGTTGTATCATCGGCTTGTTGGCAATAAGAGCCAGGGGCTTACCCGGAAATCGTGACGATTTATAGCGTGCTGGTATTACCCCGATACAATGCATAGGAGTCTCAAAATTGCCTGAAATACTTTAGGAGGGTTCGGGGACAGTGCCAGGTAGGACTCTTTATCGTGGTTATTGTCGGATTCGCAAGGTTTCTACCCTTGTAGTCCATTATATCACTTTGGGAACAATAAAAAATTCGCCATCAGATTTCGGGGCATTTTTCAGGGCTTCTTCACGCGGTAGCGATTCCCCTGCAGTATCCTCCCGGAAGGCGTTGGTCACATCCATCACATGGGAAAGTGGCTGGACATTCTCTGTATCAAGTTCATCCAGTTTTTCCACATAAGTCAGAATATCACTTAACTGCTTTGTATAGGCCTCTTTTTCTTCCTTTGAGAGATGCAGTTTCGCCAGTTTAGCAATACGTTCAACTTGTTCCAGTGTGATGCTCATGTGCCGTTTCCCCAAATCTTTCTCACACGATTCCTGTGCAAATATAGAATGAGTTAATTTGAGAATCAATCACGTTTCAGCAAATAATATTCCTGCTGATGGAATACCAGGTGAATTCCCATCAGGATCTTCTGTTATTGTACACCATTAAATAAAGCTCCGCCGGTTGGAACCGGCGGAGCTTTTCCCTGATGTAAAAACCCTGATTTCCCAAATTGGGGAGGATACTTATTTGTGGGATAGTTTTATGAAATAAATCTTTGTGTGCTGTATCATATTATTCATAGCGCAACGATTCAATCGGGTCCATCTTTGCAGCCCTTGCCGCGGGATATAATCCGAAAAAGAGTCCAATCACCGAACAAAAGATCAACGCCAACAAGATAGTCCATGTGGGGACTGCTGATGGTAACGGGGTGACTTTGCTGAGAATTTGGGCCACGACGATCCCGATAATGATGCCAATGATTCCACCAATCACACTTAAAATAATCGATTCGATGAGAAACTGGCGCAAAATGTCACCTCGTTGTGCACCGATAGCCTTTCTGATACCGATCTCACGGGTTCGTTCTGTGACAGTCACCATCATAATATTCATAATGCCGATCCCGGCGACGAGCAAAGAGATGGATGCGATGCCGATGGCAGCAAACCGGACCATACGGGTCATATTATCGAACTGGGAGGTCTGAGACTCCGAGCTCCAAATCTCAAAATCGTTGGGTTCACCGACCGGGACTTTCCTGACAGTCCTCAGTATTGAAATAACTTCATCCATAGCCTGCTGAAATTCTTCTGCCGATGTTGCGCGTATTGTCAGATTTACCGAGCGATTTCTCCCATACATACTTTCCCAGGTACTGAGCGGCATCACTAACCGGTTATCTCTGCTGTTACCAAACCGGCTTCCCATTTCCTGCAACACGCCAATAATCCGGAATGGCTTTCCGGCAACTTTGATCTCTTTCCCAAGGGGATCTACATACGGAAATAATTCCTCAACAATATCCACTCCAATTACGGCGACCTTCCTGTTATGTAAAACATCCGAATCGGTGATAAACCGCCCAAATTCCACATAATATCCATTCGAGATAGCAAATTCCGGTGTTCCACCTGCAACGGTAACCGATGGAGCGGTTCGCTTCTCCTTATATTTCACAATCTGCCCAAACTCCCAATTTTCGATACCAACGGCTGCAACATGGGTCGCGTATTCCTGGATTGCTTTTCCATTCTCCCAAGTGATATCCTTACGATTTCGGTATCGATGACGATCCTGACCCCCTACATTAATGGAAGGATACTTTTGCACCTGGAACACATTCGCACCCAGGGCACTCAGCTCCTTATGTACATTTTTCTGAAATCCGACAATAACTGATTGCATCCCAATGATAGTAAATACGCCAATGATCACGCCCAGCAATGTCAGCGATGAACGCAGCTTATTCGCCCACAGCGAATTGAAAGCCATCCGAATCGGTTCAACGAGATTCATACGAAAGTCCCCAGTCGGGGGTCCCCGGTCCAGTGTCTGTAGTCATGAGTTACCGGTCGGGAACCCTCAGTCAACATTCTTGAAGAAGTCTGTACAAGAACCATTTTTTATCGTCTCTTATATTCTGTCATGGATATTTTTATAAATGGAAATCACCCTTTACTCAAATACTTGATAAATCCACCAATGAGATTTCTTGCTGATTCACAATAGTCATAACACTGCCGGAATTCTTTATCGGTGATGTATTCGAGGTCAAAAGCAATATATAAATGGGATTGAACTTCAGAGGCAGAGTCTTTTGCATTGTACAAGTATCTGATGAACACTAGATCTGTTTGGGAATCAAAACCTTCTGCAATATTAGCCATTATTGATATGGCCACACGAGTTATCTGGTTTTTCAAACCAAAATCTTTGGCGAAATTTTCATTTTGAGTCAATGGGTATATTTGTTGCATTAATTCCCGCGCCATCATCCATGCTTCTATATCCTCAAAACGTTCTATTTTCATCTCGTAGCCCTTTGATACGTTTTGTTTTTCGACCGGGAACACTGGACTCCTGCTCATTGATCGATATTATTCATATCGCAATGCATCTATCGGATTCAGTTTCGCCGCCCTGCTGGCTGGCCAGAGTCCAAACAATACCCCGATTACCACGACGAATCCCATACCCAGTAATGCCCAGGTAATTGAGATACTTGCTGGAAGCGGTGTCGATTTATCAATGACTATAGTGACTCCGACAGTCACCAATAACCCAATGGCGACCCCCACCATGCAGACCATCATCGACTCAATCAGGAATTGGGTAAGAACATTCAGTCGCGTTGCCCCCAGTGCTTTTCGAATTCCAATTTCCTTGGTCCGTTCCGTCACCGAAACCAGCATAATATTCATAATACCGATCCCGCCAACCAGCAGCGAAATGCCACCAATACCAATGGCCGTTGCCCAGAGTCCGCCGGTAATCTGCCGGTAAAAATTCATCAGCATTTCCTGATTATTGATGACAAAATTATTATCCTCTCTGGGTTTTAATTGGCGGGCGGTCCGCATAAGCCCGGTGAGTTCCATCCGGGCTTTCTCCATCAGTGAGGGGTTGCCCAGCTTCACTGCAATCATATACGAACGCCACGGGCCGAATGTTCTGGCAAAGGCTCCGTACGGCATATAGACATTGCTGTCCAAATCGTTGCCAAGCATGTTGCCTTGTTCCTTCAAAACTCCGATGATGAGAAATCGCTTGTTTCCCACGTTGATACGTTGACCAATAGGATCCGAATCCGGGAATACGGTTTCCGCAATTTTGTACCCAATGGCAACTACCATGCGATTCCGGTCCACATCCAGAGAAGAGAAAAACCGCCCTTCGGCAATATCCTGCGGACCAAAACCACCCTCTAAACCAAATTCATTCGTACCGATAACAGTGACACTTTCCAGAGCATGTTCACGCCTTGAGACTTCAGTTCTCGTCATCACCTGGGGAATTACCTTTTTGGCATAGGTGGAGTGCTGACTAATATATTCATAATGGTCCAGTGTGATCCGGGGGCGACCGCGAATCCGCAACCACTCCTCATAACTCGTATTTACCCACGGATACCTGTCGATATACAATACATCGGATCCAAGGGAAGATATCTGATTTGCAAAGCCCTGGTTCAGCCCCTCGATAATAGAGATGATCCCCACGACCGTCACCACACCTATAACAATTCCCAATGTAGTGAGAATGGCCCGTAATTTATGGCTCCACAGAGCCTGGAGCGCAATCTTGGTGCTTTCCAGTAGATTTCTCATAGGATCACGCCTGAGCAGCTTTCTTACCGTTTTGCGTTAATTCGTCCTGATCAATTTGGCCATCCAGGATATGGACACTTCGGTTGGCGAACTCCGCAATAATTGCCTCATGTGTTACAACGATAATAGTGTTTCCCGCCTCATGGAGCTTGTCCAAAATTTCCATAATTTCCACCCCCGTATGCGAATCCAGGTTCCCGGTGGGTTCATCGGCCAGGATAAGCGACGGGTTATTTACCAGTGCCCGGGCGATGGCCACTCGCTGTCGTTGTCCACCGGATAATTCAGAGGGTTTATGATGCATACGATCGCCCAAGCCAACTTTTGTGAGAGATTCTTCTGCCCGCTCACGACGGTCACTTCTGGGCATCCCGCTGTAAATCAATGGTAATTCCACATTGTGAAGGGCATTCGCACGGGGCAGAAGATTAAACGTTTGAAAGACAAACCCGATTTTTTGATTTCTGATCCGCGCCAAATCGCTGTCTGACATGGTATGGACAGAGACATCTTCCAGCTTATATTCCCCATTAGTGGGCACATCCAGGCAGCCGATTATATTCATAAGCGTGGATTTTCCGGACCCGGAGGGCCCCATTATTGAGACATATTCATTATGCTGGATGCCAAGGTCAACACCGCGAAGTGCATGTACCTTTTCCTGGCCTAAATCGTACACTTTCGTTATTCCGGAGAGATCTATGAGCACAGCTGACTCCCTTTATATTTAAATTCTTGAGCAGGATTACCGATTCTAATTGTTACGTATTTGATTCACTCTCTTCTTCACCCGTTCGCTGAACTGCCTGCCCATCCTTAAGATCCCGGCTGACGGCTTTGTAGGAACCCACTACAATTTCATCACCGGCTTCCAGCCCTGACATCACTTCAAAATGAGTATCGCTGCTAATGCCGGTTTTGATTTTCCGTTGTTCGACGGTCATTTCGTCAGTATTTATTACAAAAACGACTTCGTCCATCTCCTCCCGGCGTTTTTCTACCTCCGTGGTTAATTTGATTGGATTTCCTTTTTTTTCTTCGGTTTCGGGATTTTCTTCTTTTTCCGTCTTTTCCAGGGAATCCTGATTTTTTGATTCAATTCGTTTGGGTGACCGCACGGTCACAGCCCGAATCGGCACTACAATAGCATCTGTTTTTACCTCGGTAACAATGGCGACGTCAGCTGTCATACCGGGTCGTAATTCCGGTGCCCGTTTATCCAGGGTGACCGTAATTTCAAAATTCGTGACCTGTTCCTGGCTCCCCGCACCGGTTGTTACTGCCGAGTGAGCAATTTCGGTGACTTTCCCGTTAAAAGTCGTGTCCGGTAACGCATCGACCTCAACTTCCACTGAGTCGCCGAGACTTACATCGATTACATCACTCTCATCCACTTCCACGACTACTTCCATGGTTGACAGGTCAGCGATGGTCATGATGACATCTTTCTGAAATGTTGAGCCCAGTGCAATTTCACCTACTTCCTTTTCAAGCCTCGTGACCGTTCCTGTAATAGGTGAATTAATCCGGGTTTTGGATAATTCATCTCTGGCCTGCTTCAGGGCTGCCTGCTGTTGTTCAAGGCTGCTCTCCGCTTTTTCCAGCGTGGCCTGGGCCTGCTCCAATTCGGCTTCACTAGCCAGTCCTTTTCCATGCAGGTCAGTAACCCGTTTCAGTTCGCTTTTGACGAGTTTAACATCCGCCCGGGCCGAAGATTCGGAACTTTGTGCCCGATCGAAGGCGGCCTGGTAGCGCTCCTTATCCAATTGGACCAGGAATTGTCCTTTAGTGACTTTATCGCCTTCAACGACGCCAAGGTCGACGATTTCACCACTGACATTCGCCGATATATTCACCTCGACTGCCGGTTGAACCCGGCCTGTTGCATTAACCTTCTGGACGATTTGCCCGGCATCAACGATTTGGGTTTCCACCTCCATGGCGTTCGCCCGTTTTTCCCGGGTGCCAAAAAAGATCAGCACCGCCAGCACCACCACAATTCCAAGTCCGATAATTATTTTCTTCTTATTTGTCATGAAATAACTCCTTCTATGCGGCCTTTATTTCATTCTTCTAATAACGTGCCCATCACGCGGTGCAATTGCGCTTCCACATTCTGTGCGTCGAACTTCGCATACACCAAAATCTGCTGGGCATTTGTTAAATTCGCTTGCGCATCCAACACATCCAGAAGGGTAGCCTGTCCCACATTATAGCGCTCACGTGCCAAACGTAAGTCCTCTTCTGCAGATTGAAGATTGAGCGTGTTTAATTCGATTATTTCCGAGTAGGTTTTTAACTGCTGAATGAGGTTTTCCACCTGAGATTCGATCTGCAATTTAGCGTCAGTATAATTCTTTTGTGCGATAGATAATTCCGCCTGCCGGCGCTGGATTAACGGCCTAGTTTTCATACCGCCGGAACTCGCATTATATATGGGGATGCTCAAAGTGACGCCCACGGTATAACTCCAGTTTTTATCAAAATCGCTGTACAAATCCTGGGGGCGATATCCTGTTCTGTCATAACTGAAAAATCCGCCCAAGTCCGGAAGGAAATTGGATTTCGCCATGTTCAGAAAAATTCGGCTCTGGGAAATGTTTAACTCTAGTTCCTGCAAGGTTTTACTATTATTTAATGCTGTCTTTTTCGCTGCAGTTATTTCCGGAACATCCGGTTCCTGAAACGTAAATTCCGGTAAGACGATTTCAGCCATCGGACTGCGACCCATTGCAACATTTAAGTTTCGCTCCATCTGGTCAAACCTGTTTCGTTGTTGTAACAGGTTGATCTTATCGTTCCCAGCGCGTGTTTCAGCCCTCAGAACATCTGTTTTTGCAACAGCACCCAGATTATATCGCTCCTGGACCGATTCAACCTGCGCTTGACTGCTCTCCAGTGTCTTCTCATAGACTTTAATCAATTCCCGTGTCCGCAAGACATCCAGATATGCACCTGTTACGTTGAGTACAACAGCTTCTTTTGCAGAGTTATATTGGACTTCTCCTAAAACCATTCCCAGATCAGCGAGTTTGTTCGAATTACGAACTGCCCCGCCCGCATAAATCGTTTGATTCACTGAGATCTCGGTGCTATAGTATTCATTGACAGACGCCGGTGCTTGAAACCTGACTCCGGAGAAAAAGCGGCTAATCTCGCCCTGCTCACTTCGCGATCCCCGGGCACTGGCACTTACGCTCGGTAAATAATTCGCCCATGCTGACTTCTTCTCAGCCGTGGCGATGTTCATCTGTTCTTTTGCGACTTTGACATCAACTTTATTTTCCAGTGCTACCTGTATAGCCTTTTTGAGTGTTAATACATCATCCGAATTTGACTGAGCCATTCCAGTTGCAACGTTAATTAGTAATATTACACTAATAAAAACGAGTATACGGTTCATAACAATATGCAATTCCTTTCTGTATTTCTAACCTGAGATCCCGGCAAACAAAAATGATCCGGCCGTTGTCACGATTATCCAGAGGCTCCACCAGCCAAATACGACCGCCGTCGCTTTTCCTTTTGCGACCTTATAAATAATGCTGAATCCGATGGTAAACAGTACCATTCGCCAGATTGTGAATATATCAATTTGGCTCAGCAGTGTATACAGGGCCTGCTGGTACCGCTCCAGACTAAATACGTCCGTCACACTGTACGGGAGCAATACAGCCAAACTTGATGGTACCTCAACACTTTGTGTCAGCCCCACGAAAATCATGCTGTATACCGACTCAATGACCTTTACCATCTGCGGCAGCGTGACTACGGCTAACACCTTTGGAAATGCGGTTTGCCCTCCGAGGATGGTATTACCGCTAAAATAATAGAGACCTGCCAGAACCATCAACGAAAGTCCTATCCCTCCCAATGCCCGTAAAAAAGACCAATAATAGACTTTCGGTGGAGAGTACCGGGCTTCCTGCTTTTCGATTTGGCCCTGCAGACGCTTATCAATTTGCTGTCGCTGTTCCTCCGACAAATCCTGACTAGTGAATCGCTCACCTTGTGCTTTAATCGCCTTTTTGGTCAGATCTAGAGTATACGGTGCGCTTACAATACTGGATACCCCCACAAAGGCAACCGCAACCAATAATGGAATGATCCAATCCTGCCAGGTAACCTGAACACGAATACGCTCAAAGACCATAGTAGGGGCAGTGATAATATTAATGAGCTTATCCACCATGCTCATTGAAGTGTTATCACCGGGCTGGATTTCGTTTTGCTCGTTCATTTTTTCCTCGTCCGCTCGTTTTTTATTTCTTTATTTCAATATGCATGCCAAATGATCAATTCTTTCCAATCACCCTTCCGAAAAACATACTGACAGTCGTTTTTTCCGGACACTATATAATCCCGCCATCTTCGAAGAACCACCGCAGATTATATCATTTGCATATAAAAACATATCAATTTGATATATGCCGTCCGATATCATTGCCATTACACCTTGATTGAACCAATCAGGTCACCTCAATATTTCGTCTGTACATGTAATAAGTCCCCCAGCCGAACGCCCCGCCGATGAGGAGCGAAATTAGAGTTCGGAGCGTAAACAGATAGCCGCTGAATGACCCGAACAGATCAACCTGCGCATCTGACGGTAGCGTATCAGGGATATTGGTCCATTGGTCCTGTATGAGGTCTGAAAATATTCCCAGATTCACAACAATCTGATTCTGGAAGCCAATCTTCCCGAAGATCAACTGCCAGACAATCGCTACCAGAACTAGGATACCAACGCCAATTAACAGCGGGCGACCTTTCACCGAAGCAGAAATGAAAAGAAAATACATGGCGAACGGTAATAACCAGAAGAACTGAACAACGTGGTATACCCCCCAATCAAGAAAAAGATGTCCCCAATCTATCTGTGACAGTGCCAAATTAAACTCACCTAGGACCTCCTCGATAATTGCCGGGACAAATACAGGCATGTACATCGCCGCAATCACGGATAAAAGATAACTGAGAATTAAGATCCCGACATAGCCGAATACAAACTTTGCTCCGAGAACGACCCAATCCGATATGGGCAGACTCCGGTAATAAAATGTGCTGGCGTCCGAGCGTTCCTTGTACAAGGCATCAGCGAAATAAAATGCCGAGACTGATAAGATTAACATGTTAATCCCGATCATGATTCCCCGAAGCAAGCCAACCAGGATTTCAAATAATTTAGCCGGCTCAGACCTCATTTGTGCCCGCAGATTTAACGAATCGGGGTGGTCACTGTCCGTGCTGTCCCACTGAATATTACCCCATCCGTCTGACGATTGCACTGAAACCTTGTTCTCCTCCGAATACGAATGGATAACAAAATCGTTTTTATCCATTTTTACGGCTGCCCGGTGTGCCCAATAGGTTCCCAGGAGGGTGAGTGCGATGAAGATTCCAAGGATAATATAAACCACTTTCCGCCATTCCATCCATTCCCGGTGAAGCATTGTAATGAAATCTCTCATGCTTCACCTCCCATCAAGGCAACAAAAACATCGGCCAGTGCCGGTGTTTTGACCTCTCCGTATTGTTGGATATCGGCACGCCGGACATTTTCCAGCAAAAGAACCCGTTTACCAATCTGGGTAGTCTCATACAATGGATTATACTCCCGTATCTTGTCCAGGTTCTCCTCAGGAACGACGACCTGCACGAATCGCTGGTGCAAATGGTCGACAGAATCATACACCAGAATTCGACCATCTTTGATAAACATGACATCACTGAGAATATGTTCGACCTCCTCAATTTGATGTGTGGACACAATGATCGATTTCTCATTGTCGAAATAATCCTCCAGCACGGTATTATAGAACTGCTTACGAAAAATGATGTCTAATCCATGGGTCGGTTCATCCAGGACAAGTATATCGGAATCGGTTGCCAACATCAAAGAGAGGTGGAGCTGTGTTTTCATCCCCTTGGATAAATGTTTGATCTTCCGGTCAAGGGTGATGCTGGTTTTCTCCAGGTGCCGTTCACATTTCTCCCGGTGGAAATGCGGATGAGCCCTCTGCTGGAAACCCAAAATTTGATCGACTCTCATCCATGGCGGTAAAACGGATACATCATGAATTACACCAGTCCGCTCCATCAAACTAGCGCGATCCTGATTCGGTTCCATTCCCAGGACGGAGATGTCACCAGAATAGGTAATTAAACCAGTCAGTGCCCGCAGCAGCGTAGTCTTTCCTGCACCGTTTGGTCCGACCAACCCGACGATTTTTCCTGCAGGAATTTCGATACTTACATTCTGTAGCGCCCGGGTATTCCCATATGTTTTACCTACATTTCTTGTAGTAATGAGGTCGTCCACTATTCTTCCTCCTCATAGGATTTTTTTACAATTTTGACCAATTCCTCTTCAGAAATATCCAGCAATTTTGCCCGGTTGACGGTCGCCGGTATTTCTTCCTGTCTGAATTTATCACACTCAATCTGCATAAGTTTATTGTAGGCACCCTGTGTCACAAACATCCCCAATCCCCGTCGTTTCTCTATCAGTCCATCGTTAATAAGCAATTGGGTCGCGTTCAGCACTGTTTGTGGATTCAGATTCTGTTCAACTGAAATCTGACGCACTGACGGAATCGATTCACCTTCCTTTATCTCTCCGGCAAGGATCGATTGACGAATCATATCCGCAATTTGCAGATAAATGGGGGTGTTACTGTCAAATTGTACTGTCATATTATTTATCCGTTTTAGTGTTACACTATAGTATAACACTGGAACAATGACGGTGCAAGAAAAAATTTCAGTAAAATAAAATATTTATTGATCGTGCTATTTGAAGCCTGGAAATTGGTGCACAACAATCCCGGCAACGCGGAGTCTTATGCAGGGAAACAGGCATTTCGAATTCGGGACCCACTGCCTCCCCGGACAAAATTTTTAAATCGGCATCTTTACTCTGCAAAACCATGCCGGGTTATTTCCCCCGAAATGGCACTCATGTTCAAACAAAGGATGGATCCCATGAAACGTGGATACCTGTTCACGCTAATTTTTATTGTAACCAGTTGTACCTCGACACCGGAAGAATTTGCGGTGCTTGACTCGCTTGGATCATACGCCGCCAAACAACTCACCACGAACCTTCAGGAGGCATTACTTAATGCAATCATGGAAGGTGGACTGGCAAACGGGATCACTGTTTGTCACGATACAGCGCAGGCTCTTACCAGGTCTATCAGCGCGCAACTTGGCGGTGATATTTTGATTCGTCGGACTTCTTCACGAATACGAAACCTTAAAAACCGGCCAGATCAATATGAAAAAACGGCACTGGAATATTTCAGGGACGCCTTGACAACCACAGATTCTCTCCCCAACTTTTATGCCCTGAAAATTCAGCATGATGACTCAGTATTTTATCGTTATTACACACCAATGCGCGTGAAGGGTTTGTGTTTGAACTGTCACGGAAAAACGGCGTCTATTACCCCAGAAGTGCACAATGTGTTAAACGAGAAATACCCCGGTGATGCTGCAACCGGCTATAATGAGGGGGATTTTCGGGGCGTGATCAGTGTGACCATTCATCGGGCACTTTAGGTATTGCTGCGTACTACCTATATACTGGGGTCCGGATATTCAAAGTGTTCTTCGCGGGTTTCCTCTACTAATTGCCAGTTGTAGGCGACTTCGGCGCCAAAGAGTAATATCATACAGGACAGGTATACCCAGATGACGAAAATAGCCAATGTTCCAAGCCCGCCGAAGATCGCACTTACCTGCCAGATATTTGAGACCCAGTAATCGTATCCGCGCTTAATGATTTCCCAGAGAATACCCGCTGTGAGCGCACCAATCAGGGCATCTTTGGGATGTACTCTCGTTGCGGCAATTAATTTATATACAATGTAAAATCCAACCACGCTTACAAATATGGGGATAAAGTTACCCAGCAGGTTCCAGAAGACCGGGATATCCTCGAGTCGAATATTCAGCCATGGGATTTCGATCTTCTTCGAGACACTATACAAAGCAGACAATCCAAGCGAAGCGCCAAGAAACAGTGCCATCCCCGGAACCAGCACAATTGCTAATCCCGTCTTCTGTAAAAACGGACGATCCCGGTCGAGGGTCCAAACCCGGTTCAACGCCGATTCCAGGATATCAAAGACCCGGCTGCCCGCCCATAACAACACTATGGCTCCGATCCATCCCGCAGTAAATTTGAGGGAAATGAGCTCATTGATCATTGGAAACGTGCTGGAGACAGAGTGCGGGGCAATTTGAGAAAGCAGATCGAGTACTCTTTGGTATGCGACCTCAGAACTTTCCATCACATAGCCGAAGCTCGCCGTCACCAGTACAACCAGCGGAATAAACGAAAGCAGCGCAAAAAATGCCAGCGACGCTGCCAGATTCGGGGCCCTATCGTTAACAAAAAAATCTTCCAGCGCCTTTGTAAAAGCAGGAGACAGCTGGTATCGCAGCCATAACCCGACTTTTTCAAACAAGTGTGTAATTTTACCTACCAAAAAAGATTTTGCCATGATATCAGGAATTTATACTCGCGTATCTCCGGAACCTATTCGACAATGCACGGCAAAATATTGAACTTTTCGGACTGATACCACGAAAGAAATTTCCGCAAACAAAAAGAAAAAGCCCGGCAGTCGCCGGGCTTTTTCCGTCAAACGTTCTTCTGTGCAGGGACTCAGACATTCTCCTTGATGTACTTGGTTCCCACCGACTTCGGGCGGGTAATCGGGACACCGAGTGCACGGTTAAGCACTAACTGAGACAGCATACCCATCGCACGGCTGATACCAAAGAGAACCGTGTAATATGAGAACTCAGTCAGTCCGTAATGGTACAACAACGACCCGGAACCGGCATCCACGTTCGGCCATGGATTCCCAATGGGGCTCTTGCCGGCTTCCACGCGTTCTGCGGAGAACTCTTTCAGTACATCTGGTACGACATTATACACATGATGTACTGTCTTGAAGACCGGGTCTTCCGGCAGGTGCTCTTTGCCGAATTCCAGGAAACCGGTAAACCGCGGATCCGTCACGCGGAGCACGGCATGTCCATAACCCGGGATGACTTTACCGGACCGCAACGTATCCCAGGCAAACTGCCGTAACTGTTCTTCCGTCGGAGTCCCGTCGAACTTATCCATGACTTCCAGAATCCAGCCGAGACATTCCTGGTTTGCCATGCCATGGAGAAATCCTGCGAGTCCGTTCAAACCGGCAGAGACGGAGTAATAGGCATTGGAGAGTGCTGAGCCGACCGTATGACACGTATTGGCGGACACATTTCCGCCCTCATGATCACAATGGAACATCAGATAGAGCCGCATGAGATCCACAAATGCATCGTCATCCGAGACACCGAGCATTTTTGCATAATTGGCACCCCAGTCAAGTCCCTTTGTCCAGCCAACGGGATCCCCCTTATCAAAGCGAATCCGGTAAATACCCGCTGCAAGACCCGGCAGTTTTGCCAGCAGATTCACGGCGTCTTCCAGATAGTACCGCCAGTACTCGTTTTTCGGAACGCCTTCATTGTACTTCTCATCAAAGGCGCTCTCATGTTCCAGGGCCATAATACCGGTGCTCAGCATGGTCATCGGATGGCTGTCTTTTGCCATACTGCGCAGCACATCCCAGACAAATCCTGGAATCTCGGCCCGCTGATCGTACTCCTTCAACAGGTCTTCCCGGTCTTCCTTGGTGGGTTTTTGACCGGTCAACAGCAATATAAACACATCTTCCGGCCATAGATCTTTGATCTCCAGCAGTGGGTATCCCCGAATAATCAAACCCTTATCCGGTTCAACAAGGGAGGTATCGCAAATCATGGATTTCACCCCGCGCATACCACCATGCGCCTGCTTTACGGTGATCGTGTCTAATTGCAAATCGCCTTTTTCCTGTAACAACAGACTCCGTTCACTACAGATATCCGAGCGAATCGCTTCCATCTTTTTGAATATATTTGCCATGGGTAACTCCTTTCCTGATGGCGTTATAAGTTTGTAACTGCGAGAAAAAATTGTAGCGGGTTAAGAAAAGTCGCCTGAGAACAAGCCCAATGCCTGATATAATGAAAACAAATACTATACCAGCGACCTGTTCCCGGTGACCCCCAAGACGTTGAATAATTCATCATTTACTCGGCTGAATATTAGAAACCATCCTTCTCACTCAATCTTTATGCATAACTGCCAGCGACAAGGTGTTAAAAATATAAACAATTCTTCGGAAATATCCTTCCGAAGATCCGGATACAGATGACTAATGAAATGCAGAACCTGAGAGAATCGAACGGGAGAATTTACTAAAAATGAGAATGGTTGTCTAAATCTTCAATAATTGTTGGCTGTTAAATAAGATCTGTGTTGAATTAGGAAACAGATGAAGAGTGGTGAAACTCATCCTCGCCTTCTACCGATCCTAACCTTATGAGGATTATTGCCAATTTCCCGCATAATTTCTTTCAGGCAAATACAATAGTATAACGAGCACCAAAACGGCAAGCCCTGCCTGAACCAAAAGGATCTATGCAAGGCTTCGTAAAAAAGTTGTAAAATTTTCTGGTTGTGTCCGCCCGGAGATTCCCGGGAATTTATTCTTTTATCAACTGCATATAATCGTTTTCAAACACCGTGTCTTCCCGGAACCCAACGTACTTTTTCCGTATTTCACCTTCTTTATCAATAACAAAGGTCGTCGGGATACTCCGGATATTTCCGTACTGTTCAACCAGATCCTGGTTGCCCAGCGCCACCGGGTATTCGACACCGTAATCTTTAATGAAGGGCCGAACAGGGTTCCAGCCGTCCTGATCCAACGAGATGCCTATAATCTCCAACCCCTCGTCCTGGTATTTGTCGTATAGTTCGACGAAACCGGGTATTTCGGCTTTACAGGGAGGACACCATGTGGCCCAAAAATCCAGGATAACCACCTTGCCCCGGTAATCGCTCAGACTAAACTTCTCCCCGTACTGATTTGTGAGGGTAAAATCCGTGGCAGTGGCCGATGCCGACGTTTTTCCTGCGATCTGCCAAAAAAAGAGACCGCCCACAATAATGACAAGAGAGATTTTTACCCATCGGTTTTGCAGATATTTCACAGGTACTTTATCCTTTCAATTTTTTGGTGTTATCTGATATGGTTCCGAAGATTTTCCAGAACTTTATCAAGTGAATCCGGTTTCACCACTACACAATGATGCCCATCTTCTTCCAGCGCTTTTCGGGTCGGTCCTTCAAATTTACTGCCTATCAAAATACTGACATCCCCTAACAGCCCGTGCAGGTGTTCCGCCCGTCCCCGGGTATCGCATGCCTGCTTATACAGCACATTCTCCCGGGTTTCCAGCAGAGTCAATTCTGCGGAATTTTGCTCATAGACCTGAAAATACTGACAGTGACCGAATGTATTTTTCGAAAGTCGTTCTTCCTCATCCGTACCAATTGCAATCCGTGGATTATCCATTGTCAGCGACAGGGCCTATTTCCTCCAGAGCCTCCCGGATTGGGTCCCAGTCGAGATTTTTACTCTCGATTTTCTCGCCGAGTGTGCCCCATACCGGCTCACCACAGGCGATACACTGGACATTATATTCCATCAAAACTGGTATGGAATCCGGGTAATGCTTGACCAGATCTTCGATGAGCATCTCCCGGGAGATCGCCGGCTTTTCCATCACCGGGATTCGCCGGATGAGGTGTTATCCTGCAATGTGGAAACGCCGATCAATTTGTAAATCAGGCAGAAACCGGTGATGCCAGTCACCAAGACAATGCCGCCGATTATTCCGAGAATCCACGCAACTGTCCCTTGCAGACTGAAAATAGCAACCGCAAGCAAAATTACACCGAGAATGACTCTCACAATTCGATCAATATTATTTTCGTTCATGCTTCTTCTCCCTTCCGTTCTTCACGGATATCATCAAGTTTTAACACCTTAAACAGCCGATCAGACACATCTGCCGGCATCTCTTCCTCTTCTTTCATTTTCGCTTCGCCGCGATACAGGTAGACGGTCTCTCTGAGGGTATCCACATACACCCGGCAATCCGGGCATTCTTTCAGATGTTCTTTGACTTCATCACACAATTCAGCATCTATATCGGCACTGATATCGTCGCACAATTTCCGAAAGGTGTGCTGGTGCATGTCTTTTTTATTCATAATGTACTCCTTCCTCCAAGGATGCGGAAAGCTTGTCCCGCAGATAATGTCGGGCGCGCATCAGGCGCACTTTCACATTGCTTTCCGAGATGTTTAATATTTCCTGGGTTTCCTTGATGGAGAGCCCTTGGATATCCCGCAGCACGAAAATGGTCCGATATTTCTCCGGCAGTTCATTCAGCGCATCGGCTAACACATCGCGAATCCACTCCCGCTCTCCCAGCAGTTTTTCCGTCTCAGGCCAGGCACTCAGATTTTCTCCGTGGATATGCTGAACATCGGGATCGTCAATATCCATCGCCTCGTGTTTCTGGGTCGTCCGGGTCCGCTTATAGACGTTGTTCACCGCAATCCGATAGAGCCAGGTATACAGCCGGGCATCACCCCGGAACTGGTGTAATTTCTCAACCATGGTCATAAAGGTTTCCTGCAGCACATCCTCGGCATCTTCCTGGTTTTTGGTCATCTTTAGTGCGGTATGGTAAATCGGTTCCTGGTAGGCCTCCACCAATCGGGCCAACGCGCGCTTGTCACCATCCTTTGCATCGCTGACCAGCGCTTTTTCTTCTTCGATCGACAGTTCATTCATGAGTTTACATCCTGTTCCCGTTTTCTCCGGCCGTAATCCGATTCATCAGTTAGAGTGATGCGGTCGCCGGAGGTTACAAAAGCGTTCAATATTTCTGTATGCAATCTGAAATATAGAAAAATGAAAGGCAAGAGTTTGTGGAAAATATGCCGAAATAAAGAATTCCACCATTTCTCAGGAATATTGGAGCCGCTGCTTACTTCACCAACAAGATCTTCTGTTTTTGATGCGACTCAGTCGTTGCGACTCGCAGGAAATACATACCGCTGGTCCGATCGGACAAGTCAACTCTAGCTGAATGACTCCCGGGACTGAGAGAATGTAACCGTTGGCTTAATACTTCTTCACCCAGCAGATTGTAGATGGTAAGTGTCACTTCAGAGGGAGACGGGAGATCAAATGAGATGGTAGTGGCCGAGTTAAACGGATTCGGATATGCCGGATACACCATGAATTCGGATGGGATTTTGCTCGGTAAATTTTCTACGACAGTGGTTGGCGATCCCGGGGTCATCATTGCCGTCGTGGCAGGTACCTCGATTTCCCATTCGTCTGCAATCCAATTAGCTGACGGTGCAAGAATTGAATCGTACCGCGAAGCATGACCATTTTCATACTCCCAGAGAGTGCCGGTACCATTTTCATCAAAAACGCCATACGAGTCCACTAATTCGCCGTACTCTTCATTGCCGCCATAATACAAAAAATAGCCATCATCGCCGTTACCGGAAACGGCACCATCCCACATATTCGGTGACATCCCGTACGCAGAAGTAAACGCATCAATATTATAGGCGATGGTAAAGTACTCTCCCGGACCAATAGCACCACTCAACTGAATAGAACTGGTACTGGATCCGTTCGCCTGCCGAACCAGATTCCAGGAATCTGTGCCGAGGTCAATAAATTCATCCGAGGCATTGTAGAGTTCAACAAATCGTGCGTTGGAATTATCCTGAGGATCCGCAACCTCGGAAATTAACAGTGCGGGATATTCTGGGCCGGAAAACGTCCCCTGAAACTGGACGTCATCGATGCGCCAGAGTGCCGCTTCGCCGTCTCCGGTGCCCGTGGAAGTATAATGAAAACCGACGAACACCGTCTGACCGGCATAATCCGTCAAATCCACCGATTGGTATTCCCAGTGTGCGGATATCGCCGGGGAATTGTCATTTACCACCGTCCAGGCAGCACCTCCCGGATCACCGCCGGCGTAATCCGTAGAGATTTTCACCTGGAGATCCGGGCCGCCATAGTCGTAATAATGGGCATAATACAGGTTCGCGGATCCAACGCCATTTACGGTCACCGCGGGAGAGATCAACCAATCGTCGCTTACAGCGTCATCTCCAAACCCGTTGATGTACATAGCGAACGTACCGTCAGCAGCTGTACTGTCATTTCGGTGCCAGACATGACTTCCGCTGCCGCTGTAAATAATCCAGGAATTCGTACCTGACTCAAAGCTGTCAGCGAAAAGGACTGTGTCCGGTTCCGGAATGCCACTGGTATCACCGGAGAACCAAATACGCCGGGCTAACGTCGAATCCAGCACGAACGGATTCGGTTTATCATCCTGGTATCCGGCAATAGCGTACGTGCGATCGTATTCCTTCTGGTCCACCGGGTCCAAATATGACCAATCAAGGAGCACGTCTTTCTGGATGTCGAAAAATTTATCATTGGCCACGCTGGTGTACATGGCGTAGAAATAAAACACGGCTCTTGCCGCATTCCCCTTATGGTCTTCTCTGGGTTCGAATAGTCCTGCATCGTAATCCACTTCAGAATATTCATCGATGCGGGATGACGGAATGGCTGAGGTACTGGTTGATTTCCGAAACCAGGTGTCCGTTTCGGCATCGGGGATTTCGCCGTACGGGCGATTGCCTCGAGCGGAGTTCACATTATCTTTGGTCGGAAACAGATGATGCAGGTCGCTTCTCTGCGGTTCGTCCCCGGCCCCCATACTCTGGGGCCAGGTGTGCTCGGCATTAATTCCCTTGTTATATGCATCTGTACTTGGATCATAATTAGGGTTCAGATAAATGGTAAAACCCGAATATACTCCCCGAATACTGTCGCCGGGCATTAAATCTATCTGCCCATACATTTTATCCCGGGCGTAGTCATATCCTAACGTATTGGATGTTTTATACTCGGTGATTATATAACTATGTAACTCCTGTCCGGTCAGGTCCGGTGCAATGACTGTTTGGGGAGGCTGAGCACTGACCACTGCGCTGAAAAGCAGAAGGATAACAAAACTTACACCAGCGTATTTCGACATAAATACCGTCTCCCCATTTGGACAACGGAAACGATACTAAAGTCGGGATATGAAATCCAGTTAAAATAAAAGTCAACGAATTGTACAAAAGACAGGATTTACAGGATACACAGGATTACAACGTTCAAAACCAGGCGCTTATAAATTCACTTCGTCTGGAAGCGGCAGGCTTCGCAAAATTTTAATGAACAGATGAGAATTGGTACACCTCAGAATTTACCCGTTTTGTCTTCATTGTAAATCAGTACAAGAGATAAGGATAACTTTTTATCCTGTCAATCCCGTGAATCCGGTCCGCGATATTTTTTCCTATTTAATCAACAGGAGCTTTTGCACTAACCCGGTACGGTCAGTATCCATGCGGACAAAATACACCCCACTGGGATAATCCGGCATACTCACAAAGAGATCGTGACTCCCGGCGGGCTGTCTGGTATTCAGTAAGGTGGAAAGTTTGACTCCGCGGGTATCATATAGATGAAACGCAACCCTGGCAGACTCCGGCAGATAATACGTCAGCCGGGTTTGGGCGTTAAACGGGTTGGGAAACGGTGGTTCCATCTCAATACTGTTATAGTCCTGATTCTCAACAGTGACTTTCAGCACCCGGTCTCCATGTGTTGCCACCTTTCCGTCGAAGGAGACATCCTTCAACCGGTACCAATTCCTTTTGCCCTGTTCGACTTTTTCGTCGGTGAAAGTATATGTCTGTCGCTCCGAAGTCGAACCGGCTCCCTTTAATTCGGAATTCGTGCGGAAGGAACTCAACTCAATAAATTCACCGGATTCACTGGCTTTCCGCTCGACGATAAATCCCTGGTTCCGGATCTCGGATTCGGTGACCCAGGATAACTGCACTGCACTCCCTTGAACTTCTGCGGTGAAGGAGGTGAGGGTGACCGGGAGGGATTGATCGCTCTCAATAGTACCCGGTGTACAATCCGCCACATTCGCAGAAGTGATAGTCCACTCGGAAGTAGTCCACGTTGCATTGCCTTCGGTCACCGTCTGGTTAACTCCGCGAATTGCCCGTGAGTCCTCATATTCCCAAGCTTCTCCAGTTCCATCCTGGTCTATTATTCCAAAAGCATCGACTAACGTTCCTGTGGAATGGTCACCGCCAAAATACAGGAAATATCCATCATCGCCATTACCTGTTACGACTCCCCCTTCTTGCTGATCAGAAGCGACACCATAATACGTGTTAAAGGTAGAAGGATCTTTATATGAAACAATAAATACATCACCAGCATTTAGTGAATCCGCAAGCTCTGCTTCCCCCCAATTTCCTCCATTTGCTTGACGACTTATATACCATGTATTTTTGTCGAAATCTACAATACTACCGCTATTATTGTATATTTCCACAAATCGTGCATCTGCATTATCTCCTGGATCGGAAACCTCTGAAATAATAAGTGCCGGTATTGCCTGAGCTGCACCGGTCGTTGCACTAGCACTTGGTACCGTACTATCAATTTTAAAGTCGATGCTCGACCCGAAGTTGGTATAGGGATAAATTTTAAAATTATAAGTGGTTTCGGCATCCAGTCCGGTTGCGGAATAACTCTCGGAACCATGCAAAACCGTTACTTCGAACTCGTCGTTGGACCAATCCGTATCGTCTGAATCGTCCGTTCCATCTGCGGGTGAATAAAAATCGCTTGCACCAGTTTTCCCGACAATCAGGAAACCGTCTGCGGCCTGCGAACCGTCATTATCACCCCAGCTTAGATCAATTTTACTATGTCCGTCGGCAGAGGCAGCAAAGCTCGATGCATGATTCGTCGGTTCCACTTTAGCTGTTGTAGCGTTGGTTTCCACACCGGAGGAATAATTGGAGTTATCATACGACCAGACTTTGTAGTAATAAGTCGTGTTGGCGGTCAGACTAGAATGAGAATACGAGTCGGTTCTGCTATATTGCAAAACTGTCGCTCCGCCTAAATAATCTCCGTTAGAATAAGTGTCTCCATCTGTCGGCGTTCCGAAAGTGTTCGAACTGTTCCACGCCAACAGAACATTATCACCGTTGTCGTTGTCGGTCCACGAGAGTTCGATCTGGCTGGCGCTGTTGGGTTGGGCTGGTACAGATGCGGAAAAGTCAGTTGGTGTTACTACTTCCCCAGCAGCAGTCCCTGTAACTTCAACATTGTCGAAACGTGTATATTCTGTGCCCGCATTGTTATCGACCTCAATATAAATAACCAAACTAGTTCCAGATAATCCACTAACAGAAAATGTTTGAGGGGAAAAATCATCATACAAATGTCCAAATTGTGTTTCAGCACCACTATCAACTTGGTAAGATGCTTTTATAAAATCTCGATCTTCAAAGGTCCCACTGTTAAAAACATCAACTGAAATTGAAACATTTGTGTAACCAAAAATTGAAATTGCCTCTGAAGTCCATATTGCGCCATCACCTGTACCATTTGCCTGTTGTGTTCCGTCTACATCTCTAGCCTCAAACAAATAATTCTCAACTCTAAACCAGTCTGTATCAGCGGATAAATCACAACTATCTACATTTACAGACCATTTCCCACTTGAGGGGGACGTAATCGTTGGTGTTGGGCCTACAGCTCCAACGCTTTCATTTTCTGCAGCATTAAAATCCTCAGTCCAAATATTCGTCTGTCCCCATCCAATATTTGCTATACTGAATGACACCAAGACTGTTAAAATTAATCTAAAATTCCTATTCATCATGGGTACACTCTCCATTCGTCTTTCGACAGACCGGAACTCCCCGTAACAGTACTGCCCGAATTAACAGTCTGTGGTGCTTACTTATTTTTTTACAAATATGTACTACATCGTAAGTGTGCAAACGAAATAAATACTAGCCGCTGTTTAGATAAATTAATTTGTATCCCAACAATTTCAAGAAAATTATTATTGCGGCTGTACGAGTAAACGCAGAAATAATTTCAAAGTGATGTTCTTTTCCATACATTATTTGGATAACTAAATTCGGATATAGTTCAGTGGATAAGTCCCAAATACCCAAGTTAAGACGACGCGTGAGCCGGCGGCTCTTTTGGAAACGTGCCGTGCAATCCTTTCTCAACCGCCTTAAACTATCCGAGCAGATTTTTATGTTATTGGGCGGCCTTATTATCGGTATCCTGGGCGGGTACGGCTCTGTCGGATTCAAATGGGCAGTGAAACAAATGCAGGACCTGGCGTGGGGTTCCTGGGCGGATCCCGTAGTCCTCGTGCCACAATTTCAGTGGTACTGGATTCTCATCATTCCGGCCATCGGTCTGCTCATTGCCGCGACATTCGTAAAGTATTTCGCACCGGAAGCCAGAGGGCACGGGGTCCCCGAGGTGATGGAAAATGTGGCAATCCGGGGTGGGATTATTCGACCCCGTGTCATGGTGATTAAGCTCTTGGCCTCTGCTGTCAGCATTGCCTCGGGCGGATCAGTAGGCCGGGAGGGTCCCATGGTTCAGATCGGGGCAACGGTGGGATCAATATTTGGCCAGATAACCCAGGTGACGACCCGCAAGATGAAAACCTTCGTCGGATGTGGTGCAGCAGCCGGGATCGCTGCTACCTTCAATGCACCCATCGCCGGAGCACTTTTCGCCCTGGAAATAATACTGGGTGATTTCGGATTGGCGCAGTTTAGCCCTATAGTCCTCTCCGCAGTGATGGGAACGGTGGTTTCCCATCAATACGTGGAGGAATTCGGGGGATTCGATGTCCCGGCGTACAATTTGGTCAGCCCCTGGGAGCTTATCCCGTACCTCGTACTGGGATTAATTACCGGGCTGGTTGCTGTCGCATTTATCCGCAGCTTGTACAAAACGGAAGACCTCGTTGAAAAAGTAAAGGTGCCATTTTATATCAAGGCAGTTATAGGTGGTGGACTCGTGGGAGCCATGGCGTTGGTTTTCCCGGAAATTCTTGGCAACGGGTATGAAGCGATTAACATGATGCTCCTTGGTGATGTTGCCTGGAAAATCGCCCTGATTTTGGTAGCCTGGAAAATCCTCGCCACGAGTATTACCCTGAGCACGGGCGGCTCCGGAGGTGTATTTGCACCGTCGCTTTTTCTCGGCGCAATGACCGGCAGCTTTGTTGGAAGTATCGCGCATACGCTGTTTCCCGAAATTACCGCCACCCCGGGCGCGTACGCATTGGTTGGGATGGCTGGTGTGGTCGGTGCGGCAACCCATGCCCCGCTGACCGCCATCCTCATCATCTTTGAACTCACCAATAATTACCAAATCATTCTCCCGGTGATGTTGACAACCATAATTGCAACTGTGTTCTCCATCGTCCTTAACAAAGAATCCATTTATTCCCTGAAATTGATTCGTCGCGGCATTGATATTAATAAAGGCCGGGATGTAAATATTCTCCGCGCATTACCAATCAGTTCAGCTATGCGCCGAACTATGGAACGGGTTAATCAAAATACCACGCTCCGCGAATTGATGGATCTGATGGCCGACAGCCAGCATACGGTTTTTTTCGTCATGAATAACGAAGAACAGTTAACGGGATATATCACGCTGAATGACCTCCGGAAAATTATGCAGAATGCCGATATTCTGAGTCACCTGGTTATTGCAGGGGATATTGCCCATCCGATGGGGTTTACGTTGACGTCGGACGATACCTTAGACCAGGCAATGGACCTGTTTGTTCAGGAGGGAATAGACGAACTTCCGATTATCGAAAACCAGGAGGATAAAAAACTGCAGGGAACGCTCTGGAGACAGGACGTCATCGAGGCATATAACCGGGAGATTTTCCGGCGGGATATGGCATCCGAAATGGCCAGTAAACTGACCTCCACCCGGTCGTCTGCAGAACCCGTCGAAATTGTTACAGGCTTCTCCATCCTGGAACGCGAGGTGCCCCGGTTCCTTGCCGGTCAGACAATTCGCGGCACGCACCTGCGGGATAAATACGGTGTGGAAATCATCCTGGTGAAAGAGTCGGATCCCGACGCCCATGCCACAAAAGAGGTCATGCCGCATGCCGGATATCGTCTCGGAAGTCAGGACACCATACTCGTCTTCGGCGAAACGAATGATATCCGGAAATTCGCCCGGTTATAAGCAATATTTCGGTTGAGGGATGAAAATCCCAGCTTTAACACGCCGTACAATTTCTGTTGTGTATAACGCCATTCCACTATAATTTAATTGACTTATCTTAATGCCAAACTGATATGGTTATGAGGGAATAAATGCATACAGAATCAGATATAAGAGAAGTACTGAAATCCGGATGGGTCCCCTATCCGGCAGACAAAATGGATGAAATCCTGAATCAGGCGTCTCCGGCGCTCCAGGAATGTATTATTACTCTTGCGGAGCGGGTGCAAAAACTCAGTGAAATCGGGACGGCGCTATCTGCGGAACGCGACTTACCGCGTCTGCTGGAAAAAATCGTGGAGGAAGCCAGGAACCTCACCCATGCCGACGGTGGTTCTATCTATTTGATGAGTGATGATGAAACCGAGCTGTACTTCGAAATTGCCCAGACCACGTCGCTGGGTATCCGCATGGGCGGAACCAGCGGTAAAATATCCTTTCCTCCGATTCCACTATATAATGATGATGGATCACCCAATCATTCGAACACCTCCACGCACTGTGCACTCTCAGGTGAAATAATCAATATTCCCGACGTGTATGCGGAAGACGGCGAGTTCGACTTTTCCGGCCCCAAGCGATTTGATGAAGCCAACGATTACCGGACAAAATCCCAGTTGAGTGTGCCGTTCAGAAATCACGAAGACGAGATTATCGGCGTATTGCAGCTCATTAACGCCCAGGATCCGGACACTGGTGAATTTATACCCTTTTCCAATGAAGCCCAGGAGCTTACGGCCTCTCTGGCTTCACAGGCAGCAGTAGCCATTACAAATACGCGATTGATCCAGGACCTGGAAAATCTGTTCAACGCCTTGATCCAGGTTATTGCTGCTGCTGTTGACGAAAAATCCCCGTATACCGGCGGTCATATCGAGCGAGTTGCCAATCTGACCATGCGCATCGCCGAGGAAATAAACAAGGCAGATGAGGGCGAACTGGCACACGTCCATTTCGATGAAGACGAAATGAAGGAGCTCCGGATTGCGGCCTGGTTGCATGACCTCGGGAAAATTACAACGCCGGAATACGTAGTAGACAAATCCACAAAACTGGAAACCATCTACGACAAGATAAATCTCGTGCGGCTGCGTTATGAGGTTAAACAGCGAGATATAGAAATCGAGCGGCTCCGTGAAAAACTGGCACAGAGCGGGAACGGAGAAACAGGCATCCCCGAAGACAGTGATCAAGAATACGAGCAGCGTAAAAAAGAACTCGAAGAAGAACGCGAATGGTTAAAAGTAGCGAATGTTGGCGGTGAATTCATCACGGATGAGAAGAAAGAGCGCATCGATGAAATTTCCAAACGGATCTACAAGCTTGAGGGAGAAGAAAAGCCGCTGCTGGAACCACTCGAGGTGAAGAACCTGCAGATCGGCCGGGGAACACTAAACGAGGAAGAACGCCAGATTATTCAGAATCATGCTGCCGTCAGCAAAAAGATGCTGGAAAAGCTTCCATATCCGAAGAAGTTGCGGCACATCCCGGAATATGCCGGTGCCCACCACGAAAAGCTGGACGGGTCAGGATATCCGGACGGCCTGTCGGAAGACGAACTGCCCATGCAAGCGCGGATCATGGCGCTGGCTGACGTTTTTGAAGCACTCACGGCGGAAGATCGCCCCTACAAGCCGGGAAAACAATTATCCGAAGCAATGAAAATTATGGGTTTTATGGTCAAAGACCACCATATCGATGACCGGATATTCCGCCTGTTTATCGAATCCGGTTTAGTCAGGGAATATGCACAGGAGCATGTCAAACCCAAACAGATTGATTACCTGGATTACGATCTGGAAGGGCAACCGATAACGGACGACAAACCAGAGTAACTGCCACCGGAATGAATTCCCGGAACCTCCTGAAAATCGCCGGTATTTTAGGGCTCGCACTAGTTTTTGGATTCGTCCGTAATTTCGCGTTCCCCGGCGGTGTTTCCTTTCAGTCAAATTCGCAACCCCGGCACACCGAAATATCGGATACCCTCTCGCTGGAAATAACAGTTCAGGCTGCCTATCGATTGTATCAGGACAGCGTGCAGTTCATTGATGCCCGGACGCCTGAAGAATTCGAAAAGTCTCATATCCCGGGCGCAATAAATATTCCTGCGAACGCAAGTTTCGATGAGCAAAGCAAACTTACCTCCCTATTGAATCCGGCAAAAACCTATGTCGTTTATTGCCGGAATCCCGAATGTCCCCTGAGTCATCAACTCTACGAATTCCTGCAGTTTGCAAATTTCACCAACACCTATATTATGTTCGAAGGTATTGACGAGTGGAAGGCGGCGGGATTCCCGGTAGTCGCCGGAGATGCTGATGACAGCGAATAAATCGAACCACCGGGATTGGTTTCACATCGTCCTGCGGCTGATCATCGGCGGGATTTTCATCTATGCCGCTATCCCAAAGATACTTTCGCCACAAGAATTTTACCTGAACATACTGGGGTATGATCTCATAGGAGGGCTCCCGGCAAAACTCGCTGCAATCACCTTACCATGGATTGAATTACTCTGCGGTATCGGGGTAATTTTTAGCATCTGGTATATGGCAAGTTTGCGGATATTTCAGGGGTTGCTCGCTTTTTTCACCGTACTATTAATTGTCACCCTGATTCGCGGCATCACCGCCGACTGCGGCTGCTTCGGCAGCACCAGCGGACAGGTGACCTGGGGACACGTTTTCGGAGATGTTGTACTGCTGATGATCACCACTTTTCTTGCCAGCTGGACGCATTTTCAGCAAACCGCTCAGAGCGATTCGAAAAATACAAACAATTAATAGAACACTGTCCCCGCCAAGTCGGGGAACACAGAAAAAATGGATATCCGCGGTTTAAATACCCTGAATTTTATCTGTGTAGATCCTCTGATTCAGTGCCAATCTGTGTTCAACAGTTTTATTTTTTGGAGGTACAATGAATAACGGCAACGATATCTCAATCCAAATTAGTCTGTACCCCCTGGGCGATGCGGATATCACTCAGGCGATTTTCGGCGTGCTGGATATCTTCGAATCCCATGGACTTGACTACAATGTGGGCAGTATGAGTACGGTAATTTCCGGGGATACCTCTACGGTATTTACCGCCCTGGAGGAAGCCTACCGTCACACTGCAAAGGACCATCGATTCGTGCTGGTCTGCACCATGTCTAACGCCGTCCCCACGGATAAAGAGGTGGATGCGTTGAATAAATGAATTCTGCCTATTACTCTTAAAATACGAAATTCTTCGACTCCGCTACGCTCCGCACAGATTGACAACAATAATTGCATGAATTACCCGATGTTCTATTGAGCAGATCGGATAACCGTATGGCTATCATGAAAAACAACTGGCGCACCGTCGTCCTCGTTGGTGGACCGGTACTCAGCATCCTGTTTATGCTGCTGGTTGATCTGAAGCCGGGTTCACCCGAGGTAACGTTTACCGCAGCTATTGCCCTGCTCATGACGCTCTGGTGGTTAACAGAAGTTATCAACCTCGGCGTCACAGCCCTCCTTCCCCTTTTCCTGTTTCCGCTGCTGCATATCATGCCCGGTAAAGCAGTGGCGCCCATTTACTTCAACAACATAATACTGCTGTTTATGGGAGCGTTTATCGTGGCACTGGCGCTGGAAAAATGGGGATTGCACCGGCGTATCGGGTTGCGCATTCTCGTCCTGCTCGGAAACAGCGGTCCTGGTATTATCCTGGGTTTTATGCTCACAACTGCGTTTCTTTCCATGTGGATTTCCAACACCGCAACCGCCATGATTATGGTCCCTATTGCCCTTGCCGTCATTGCCAAACTCGAAGACGATCTCGGCAGAGAAGCTCTTCATGGATTCACCGTTGCTCTGCTCATTGCCATTGCCTATGCGGCCTCAATCGGGGGAACGGCAACCATCATCGGAACGCCGCCGAATCTCGCATTTGTCAAAATTTATAGTATCTACTATCCGGAAGCCGATCCCATCACGTTCTCCCAGTGGATGGTCTTTGCGCTGCCGGTTGCCACGGTCTTTCTGTTTGCGGCATGGGGTATCATCCTCGGGCTGTCCGGTGTTTTCAAACTGAATATCTCACTGGATCGCAGTTATTTCAAAGATGAATACGCCAAGCTGGGACCGGTTTCCTACGAGGAAAAAGTGGTATTGGTTACCTTTACAACGATGGCCGTGCTCTGGATTACCCGGGCGGAACTGCAAATTGGTTCGGTGGTGATTCCGGGTTGGTCGAACCTCTTTCCCGATCCGGATTTTATAGATGACAGCACCATTGCTATTGCCATGGCGTTTATCCTGTTTCTCATTCCGGCAAAATCCGAAAAATCCGACCGGATTATGCACTGGACGAACGCGCGGCAGCTGCCCTGGAGTATCATCCTGCTGTTTGGCGGCGGCTTTGCGCTGGCTGAAGGGATGAAAACTTCAGGGCTGTCGGAATGGATTGGGCAAAACCTTCACAGCCTGGCAAACGTCACACCGCTTATTATCATCCTGGTTATCGCCTTGCTTGTGGTTTTTCTGACCGAATTGACCTCGAACACGGCAACTACGCAGATGATCCTGCCGATTCTCGCTTCTGTTGCTGCTGCCACCGGAATCGCCCCGTTACTCCTGATGATTCCTGCAACACTGGCAGCCTCCTACGCCTTTATGCTGCCGGTTGCCACCCCGCCCAACGCCGTGGTGTTCGGCTCGAAGCGGCTGAAGGTGTACGAAATGGCACGGATAGGTATACTGATGAACTTTCTTGGGACGGGTTTGATCTTACTGGCAGTCTTCTTCCTTGGAAAATCTATCTTCGGATTTTAGGATTACCGCGTATTACGTATTGCGTAGATCCAATTTCTTAACAAATTTAGATTGGTCGATCTACGCAATACGCAGTACGTAATATTCATATCAAAAATCAATAAACGACGGCATACTGCGGTCAAACATCGGTGCGTTTACCGTCCAGGGATAGGATACCACTGATACCGGCAGCCAATACCGATCATTGAAGTCGATCGCTTGCCAATTTTCGTCAGGCAATGTGTTGGATTTCCAGTACTGGTCAGAGGTAATCCGTTCAGTTGAACCGTCCGAATAGTGAATTTCCAGGTAGATGTTTGCGGAGCCGGGTCGATCATTTCGATAACTGGTTGTCCTGGCAGCGATCACGTTGGAGTTTCCGCGGCGAAGCTGGTCGGTGACATCCCAATACTTTACGCGCTGAAGTTCAACCCACAGCGAGAGCGATTTCGTCGCTATCACCCTGCCAATCTCTTCGTTATTGAGCCAGACGGTGGCATCCGAGTCTCCGATGAGCTGGAGATATGCCTGGTCTACTCGCTTTCCAGGCAGTGTAAATGATTTTCGCAGGTATGCAGTGGGAATAACCTGCTCTTTGGAAGCCCCGTGTGCCGCAATGAACTGACTCGGGACAGTCGTGGGAATCGCCCATCTGTTTTCCCCGAGCGCTTGCACCATCTCCTGCAAATACGCCTCCTGATACTCGAATAGCGTCATCAGCCGGTCCAGGTTGGCCTCCCGGTTGGTCCGCAGCCAGAGTTCGCGATGCTGATTGTTGAGTTCCTGAATTTCCGTACTTAACTTCCGACCCCACTCAACGCCATGTGTCGCAAAGGTTTTTCGGTCCGAGGCTTCGATGTACTCTCGCGAGATATTCCGAATCCACTGAGCAAATTCATGGGCTTCCGCATACCAGTGCATGAACCGGGCGGCATATCTGTGGTAATCCAAATGTTCTTGATTCCGGATGAGATCCGGTTTCGTTTTTTCAACTTGCCCAATAATTGTTGTGGCGTTTTTGCGCATATCCAGCGATCCCATCAGAATGTTATGCCCGTTCGATTCCGGTGCGCCAAACGGGTTTTGCCAGACCTGCTTGATTCCGGCATCACGGGTAATGTGCGTCAGCAGATTTTCGATGCTGTGGAGAGTAACATCATTGGAGCCGTAGAATGTACGATTGAATCGGTCATCGATGGTGGCTTGCTCTGCGCCCTTAATATTCCAGGCACATTCCGCCGCATAAGCATAGCCACGATAATTAATCTCCCGAAAATTGAATGCGCCGTAATCGCCCCAGTTGCTGGTGACCGATCCCAGGGCACCGTCGCGGTGTCCTTCAAGCGTAAGATTGTAAATATTCAGCCACGCCGCGGTCTGATCCGGGTAGGCGCTCCGCCAGTTCTGGATACCCGCAGACACGATGAATGGCTGATTGGCCCGGGCAAACACTTCTGTGGAGGGATAATTATCCGTTGCCCAGTAGTGCCAGTCCATCATGATGATATCGTCCGGGATCTGGTTCAGAATCGTCGGGTTTTGCAGGATGATGTCCCCGTACATAAACAATTTCTTGTTGTATTTTCCGTGAACGAGGTCGTAGACTCGTTTGTAATGGCTGGCATGCACGGTCGCCATATCGTACCGGTCCACGTATTTGCCGCTGGCGCCCTTGCCGATATCCCAGGATTCATCGGCGCCGATGTGAAAATAGACCGACTCGAACAGGGGGACGACCTCTTCAAGCAGATTTGAAAGGAACTCGAAGGAATCCTCGCTCTGCGGATTGAGCGAAGCGGCGCCCGGATACTCCGCATATTTCACATACTGCTCCATGTTCAGGATATTCTCGTAATGTCCAAGCGTCTGAAAAATCGGGATAATTTCCACATGATACTGTTTCGCATACGCCTGGAGTTCTCGAAGTTCTTCTTTGGACAGTGCGCCACGGTTTTCACCGATTGCCGGATAATTATCCAGCCGGATAAGATCTTCCATGTACGGCATGTACGTATTCATCTTGTGTTCTGCGAGGAACCGGATGATTCGCGTAAAATTTTCCAGCGTCGAGACCTGTCCCCGGCTGAAATCGTCGGAGACCCCCCGGAAACGCAACAGCGGATAATCGACTACCGAGAGATTCGCCAGGTTCTCATCGGCGGCGATTAACAGCTGTTTCAGCGACATTGCGCCGTAAAACCGGCCGGTGGCAGTAGGTGCTTTAATGGCGATGTTCCCATCGGAAATAGTCAATGAATAACTTGCAGATCTTGAGAATTCCGGCAGGTCTTCGGGAGTCTCATCTACCCGACCGGATTGGACGAGAATGGCATGTTCCGGTGATTCGGTAGAATATTGGATCTCAACAGTGACATCATGGTAATCCTGCAATACCTGCTGTAAGAGGCCCGCAGTAAAGGAGTCAGCAGTAGTGGCTTCCGGCTGCAGCTGAATAGACTCCAAATTTGCGATGGTTGTCGTACTATTATGCCACTCATATTGCTGCGGAATGGGAACAATATTCGGTGGTGGCTGCTGGGCAAACCCGGAGATACCGATCAGACTAAAAAAAATACCTGCCGCTAGAATAAGGCGTGAACTCTTCATAGCTATCCCCCTCTGATGTGTGTTAGACCGCCAATGACGAAACTGCATTAATTTACAACGGGATTACAGGGGAAGTAAGTGAAAACGACGGGATTACTACGTATTGCGTATTGCGTAGATCAAGATTTCACAGCTGATTTACTCAGGTTAGATTACATAATACACAATATCTATACTTTTAAAAACTGGGACAATCATCTATTCCTGTGGGGATCTGCGCGGGATTATTGTGTGTCCCCGGTAGTGTCCGCCTCCTCGAAATCCAATGATACCGAGTTGATGCAGTACCGTAATCCCGTGGGTTCCGGGCCATCTTCGAAGACATGCCCCAAATGGGAACCACATTTTGCACAGAGCACTTCGGTACGCTTCATGAACAAGCTGTTATCAGGTTGAGTAATAACGGCATCATCATTAATCGGCTCCCAGTAGCTCGGCCAGCCGCTGCCGGATTCGTACTTCGTTTCCGAATTGAACAGCGGGTTTCCGCAGGCGGCACATTCATAAACGCCCTTGTCCTTGTTATGCAGATACCTCCCTGTGCCCGCCGGCTCGGTTCCTTTTTCCCGTAATATCCTGTATTCCTCAGTCGTCAGCTCTTTTTTCCATTCTTCCTCGGATTTTTGAACCTTCAAACCCATGGTATTTTCCTCCTTCGCATTTTCCTGGCCAGAACAGTAGGGAACGAACACTCCCAGGATTATTGTCAATTCAATAATTTGTCGGATTGTTCGAGACATGGAGTCAATCCTCCCTTTTTCTCTTTGTACCATATAAGCGCAAGCCAGGAAAAAGTTTCGAATTCTACCAGGTTGCCTGGATTGCCATGCCAGGGAATATTTTATCCCTTTGTGCAAAGAAAGTTGGTGCCACCTGGAAATTCGCACCCTGGTTCCCTCTGCCTTTCCGGGTCTCCGGCGCAATGTACTTATACGCCGTGTAGCCACCGCCGATGGTTGCGGTCAGATCCAACAGTGGCATCACATCTGACCGATCGAAATCAAAGAGATAACTCGTTCCGCGGGTAAGCGCCAGCCCTGCCATCGCCCCCAAACTAATAATCCGAACCTCTCCCATTGTAAAGTCTATATCCTCATTGAGTCGCACAGCTGCATATAACCCCGCATCAATACTCAGTGTGATCAATGAGAGTACCTCTTTATATCCGGAAACCCTGAAAAATTCTCCAAGCCGGGAGGCAGTGAACAGTCCGGCCGTTCCACCCAGATTGTAGAATGCCGCATCGCCGGAATAGACATGGTCATCTTTGAACAAGCGATAAGTATAGTAACTACCAAGTAATGCACTGGCGTAGGTCGTTAAGGCTGCTCCCCGGAAATATCCTTCAGGATTTTTAATATCTTTGGGATGAGATGCCAATAATGCAAAGGCAGTAAAACCATTCAAACCACCATATCCTAAATTCGAAACCGTCATACCGGCTAATCCGTCTGAAGGTTCCCGGGAATCGTATAAATGGTTACCCAGATATACACCCGCCGGCAGAGCCATCATGGCATAAGTAAGCAGCAGTTTTCCGTCCGGATCGAAATCAAACCAACGCTCCCCTCCGACGGTAAAAAGCAGTGGAACTGAAGAAGCCAGCCCAACCCCACTTCCGGCAGACAGAAAAAGAGCCCGTCCCTGGGGGATGTCCATGGTTTTCGTTTTTTTCCAACTATAATAGAACCCCGCCGCGGCTGCAAGCCCTTCGGATCCAACATAAATCCTGGTTTTGTCGGCTCCAAGCACATAGGGAATTGCCCAGCCGTATAATCCGTTGCCATACGCCATAGACATGGCGATGACTTCCCCGCGACCTTCATGGGATACAGATTGTTCACCCTTATCAGATGTATTTACCTGCTTCCGGATAGTTAAAATTTGGTTGTCGGAGAGTCCCAGGGAATTTTGAAGTGATCGCAAGAGTGCTCGCTCATCTTCCGTAATCACACTATCCTGCATTGCTTCACGATAGACGTCTTCGTACGTCTTCGATTGACCGGACACCTGCTGAATGCACAGGAATAAGAGTAATACCGGCAGAATATATCTGTCTATGAATTTTTTCATTGGGAAAAAATAGACTTTCTACAAATTAGGTCTAAATCACCCAAGCGCAAGAAAAATATATCGCCCCTTTATTAAAATATTGCGTTTTACCTGTGTTCAATGAAAGTTTAACGTTCATCACAGTTTTCAATGCGGGATATTGTATTTTTAGTAATGCTACGAACAAGCAAAGGAGTGATTCATGCGGTTGACTTCTTTCATATTGGGATTGTTTCTTATCGGGTTCATGTCCTTATCCCCTGTAAATGCGCAACAGGAGTTCGAACAGTGGAAACACCAACAACAGCAGGAATTCAGGGAGTTCCGGGATGCCCGCGACAAGGAATTTATGAATTATCTGCAGCAAGAGTGGAAGGACTTTCAGGCCTATCAGGGTTTGGTAAGGGATAAAACACCAAAGCCCGAAGACATCCCAACGGCGGAAACCGTACCCGAAGAAAAGCCGGATAAACCGGAGACTCCCACAATCTCCCCGCCACCACGGGTGCCAGCACCTCCAGAAACACCCTCCACTGTTCCGGTACCCCCGGAACCGCCGGAACACCCTGAAAAATACCAGGACGTGAAATTCCAATTCTTCGGAACGCCAGTACGGGTACACTATGACCAACAATTAGCTGGTTCAGTCGATGAAAATATCAATGAAGAAAGTATTAGTAGGTTCTGGAAATCCCTGGGAACAGCGGACACAAAATCTCTGCTGGACCAAACACAGAAATACCACAAAATGCTAAAATTAAATGACTGGGGATATACGGTATTTGCTCATCAACTGGGGAGCAACATCTACGGGGATTCCCCGAATTCTGAAACTCTGTTTACCTGGTTTGTCCTCTTGAAATCCGGTTATGATGTCAGGATTGGTTACAACGAAAATACAACATACTTACTGGTTCCCTCAGAGAATATGCTGTACAACATTCCGTACCTGACCATGGATGGTGCCAGGTATTACATCGTGCCACTGGATGACCGCTCATCCCAGGTCAACGGGATAACCACTTATGAGGGTAAATACCCGGGAGAATCCCGTTCAATGAACTTCCGGCTATCCGGTTCACCGGCGATCGCGGGAAATCTACATACCAGAATACTGGCATTTGACTATCTCGGAGGCCAATATTCAGTGGAATTACAGATGAACAGGAACATTACGGCGTTCTACAATACCTATCCGCAGACGGATATTCCGATCTATTTTCAGTCCACCATTTCCCCCCAAACTGCGAAATCTTTGGTAGATGAATTACAGCCGATCATCGAAGGGAAAACCGAAATCCAAGCCGTAAATTTACTGCTGAGATTCGTGCAAACCGCCTTCGAATACCAGACGGACGTCCAGCAGTTCGGCAAAGAAAATTACCTGTTCCCTGAAGAAACTCTTTATTACTCTGCATCGGATTGTGAGGATCGATCAGCGCTGTTTGCCTACCTGGTCCGGAATCTCCTGGGACTGGAGGTCATCGGGCTGGATTATCCCGGGCATATTGCCACAGCGGTCCGGTTCTCCGGCGATGTCGGCCGGGATTCGATTATCCATGCTGGAAAAACTTACACGGTCTGCGATCCGACATACATTATGGCAGAGTATGGAATGACGATGCCGATTGTACAAGATAAAGAGGTAACGGTTTTTACGTTTGATTAAAATCATTCGCCAAGCAATCAAAGCCGGAGCCACTCTTCAACAAGTCATTCGACTGGGCTCATGACGGGCTCAGAGTGACTCCCCGAGGCGTCATGCCTCACCAGAGATGCCTTCCGTCTCATCAGAGACTCCCCCCGGAGGCAAGGCTCCTGCCGGAGCTGAGCCTGTCGTCCCTGTTGAGAACGGGTAGAGGCTGGAAATTTATGTTGAAATATTGAGGTTTTATTCACCAATTGTAAAAACTCCAAGCTCACCAAAGGAACTCCAATGAAATTCACCCGACGTTTGATATGTCTGTTGATCCTTCCGGTGTTAGTATTCGCCCAGGATCCATTTGAGTCAATGGATGACGCTTTCACCGAAATGGAGAGCGACCAGTTGACCCTCCGATTTTTTAACGCGTTGAACGGCGAGCCGATTCCGGCCGCTGATGTCACAATTGAAGGCATCGATACGTATCAAACGGATCAGGAGGGTAAAATCCTATTCCCGATTCCGGCAGAGAACGATACATATAAAGTGGCGTTTTCCAAACAGGGATACGTGAAGGCCCAGTTCCCTTTGGCTATCGAGGCCGGCACTATTTTCTTTAACCGGTTCTCTGTCTCCCCTGCACTGCCACTTGGGAACATGCGTATTGTCCTCGACTGGAATTCGCAGCCGGAGGACCTGGATGCGCATTTTATCAAGTATGAGGCATACCACATTTCATACCAGGATATGCGGGTGTCCAGGGATGGTGTGGTGCGGCTGGACCGGGATGACCGCAATGGCTACGGTCCCGAGACCATTACTGCAAAGAAAATTGACAATGGCGCTCGCTATGACTATCTAGTGCATGATTATTCAAACAGGTCAGCCATTGGTGTACTAAAATTATCACGGTCCGGAGCGGCAGTAAAAATTTACCAGGGATCTGAATTACTCCATATGATTACGATTCCACGCAATCAAATCGGCACCATCTGGCACGTATTCAGCATCGAAAACGGACAAATTGCACTGGTGAATGAATTACGTGAACATCACCAGGGAATTTAACTTGCGAAAAGAACAGAGGAGATTAATGCAGTTTATTAAACAGTCTCAGATGCAAAAAGTAATAGCCATATTTTTTATTCTTGGGTTTCCAATTCTGGTTTCAGCCCAGGCCCAGAACGCACCGGAAAAACACACTTTCGGTTTGGTAGTTCATGGTGGTGCAGGAACTATTCTGAAATCAAAGATGAGTGCAGAAAAGGAACGGGCATACAGGAACGCCCTTGAAAACGCACTCTATAAGGGTTTCAAAATACTCGAGTCGGATGGCAGCAGCCTGGATGCCGTGGAACAGGTCATCAACATGTTGGAAGACGATTCCCTGTTTAATGCCGGGAAAGGGGCAGTGTTTACGGCAGAGGGGACCAATGAACTGGATGCATCGATCATGGATGGAAAAACCTTAAATGCCGGGGCCGTAGCCGGGGTGATGCATATTAAAAATCCTATTAGCCTTGCCCGGCTGGTGATGGAGGAATCACCGCATGTCATGCTGGCACAAGAAGGGGCAGAAGCCTTTGCCAAACACCATGGTATTCCCTTGGTCAGTGAGGATTATTTCTTTACCCAGCGACGATGGGAATCGCTACAGCGTCGTATTGAACGAGAAAAGCAAAAAGCCGAAGAGGACTCTCATGGTACAGTCGGATGCGTGGCGCTTGATAAACATGGCAACCTGGCAGCCGGCACTTCCACCGGCGGAATGACCTATAAACGATTCGGGCGTATCGGCGACTCCCCGGTCATCGGAGCCGGAACATACGCCAACAACGAAACCTGTGCCGTGTCCGCCACCGGACATGGGGAATACTTTATTCGCAATGTAGTCACCCACGACATCTCCGCGACGATGGCTTACAAAAACATTCCGCTGGAAGAGGCGGCATATGAAGTCATCATGGACAAACTGGTTGAACTGGGCGGCTCAGGCGGTGTGATTGCCATTGATTCCGATGGAAATATTGCCATGCCATTTACTACTGATGGAATGTACCGGGGATACTACCTGTCGGGTGAAAGTCCGGTGGTGAAGATTTTTACGGAGGAATGAAGCACAATATCGGCCGATGATACTGTCATTCTGAGTGAAGCATGGCAGAAATTATTATATTATGGCTAGGAAATTCTTCCCTGTAGGGATCCCTTCCGGGACGCTTACGCTCAGAATGATAAATTTTAATGCTGCTTATACTTAAACAGGTACTCCGCTCCCACGATCTCTTCAGTCTTATTCAGCGCGTATTGACTTTCAAACAGCGCAATCGGGTTATTATCCAGGTCTCTGGTAACATGCGTGAAATAGGCTGATTTTAACTTTTCCCTAACACCGGGGTTATCCGGCAGCCACCGGGCGGCACTGTAGTTCACCGGTGTTGTATTCAGTTCCACACCGTATTCGGTCTTCATCCGGTGCTTTACCACATCGAACTGAAGTATCCCGACCGTCCCGAGCAATAATTCGTTGCCCACACCATTCGGGACTTCAAACACGTGCACTACACCCTCTTCAGAAAGCTGTTGCAATCCCTGGCGAAGCTGTTTGCGTTTGAACGGTTCCTTGGTCGAAACCTTCAGAAAGTGCTCAGGAGAGAAGAGCGGAATCACGTTGAATTCGACAGCATCATCCGAGTACAGGGTATCACCGATCTGGAATTCACCGGGATTAAACAGCGCAATCACATCCCCGGGATACGCCTCTTCCAGGATATCCCGTTCGTCGCCCATGAGGGTGTGCGGGGTTGAAAGCCTCACCGTTTTTCCGGAGCGGGAGTGTGTGACTTTCTTCCCACGTTCGAACCGGCCGGAGGTCACGCGGACAAACGCCGCGCAATCCCGGTGATCGGGATTCATATTCGCCTGGAGTTTGAAAATGAATCCCGAAAAATCTTTGCCCATTTCCCGCACCTTCCCATTCTGAGTGGTATACGGTTGCGGCATCTGCGCCCAGTGCGCAAATTGTTTCAGAAACAGATCGACGCCGAAATTATTCAGGGCGGATCCAAAGAAAACCGGTGTCACTTCCCCGTGCAGGAATGTCTCCTCGTCGATCCGTTCCAATTCGTCGCGGATCAGCATAACCTCTTCCGCGAACTTCTTCTTTTCATGTTCGGGGATGGTCGACTTTTCCAAACCTTCCTTGAATGGAAGAATTTCCGTTTCTGCTTTTTCAACCCCATGTCTGGACTTATGATACAGATGGATTGAATCGCTGTGGACCACGTAAATCCCCTGGAAATCGCGTCCTTTCCCCATGGGCCAGGTCGCAGGCACGGCATGGATCCCCAGTTGATTTTCGATGTTACTTAATACTTCCAGTGGTTCCAGTCCGATCCGGTCGCATTTATTCACAAAGGTGATTATCGGGATATTCCGCATCTGGCACACTTCGAACAGCTTTTCCGTCTGCTCCTCAACACCCTTTGCCACATCAATGACCATCAACGCATTATCCGCGGCGACCAGCGTCCGGAGCGTATCTTCGGAAAAGTCCTTATGACCCGGCGTGTCCAGCAGGTTGTATTTTACGTTTTCATACTCGAACCGCATCACAGATGATGTCACGGAAATCCCGCGTTCCTGCTCAATACTCATCCAGTCAGATGCCGCATATTTCCGGGCTTTCCGGCTTTTGATCGAACCCGCCTCGTGAATGGCACCGCCGTAGAGGAGAAATTTCTCTGTCAGCGTCGTCTTCCCGGCATCAGGATGAGAAATAATCGCAAACGTTCGCCGGCGTTTGATTTCATTGGCTAATTTATTCGGACTTACTTGTGCTGTCGATTCGGTTGGCATAATAATTTTCTCAGTCTGATTCTTGTTAAATGCAAAGTTGGTTAATTACGAAAGAACGAAAAAAGATGTGGGTGCTGCGCTAGGGAAATGTGCGTGCGAATTTCATAACGTGGAAGATACGATTAGCTGGGGGGTGTGTCAACGATTGTTCGGGAGATTTGTTAATATTATGGCATCCGTTGTATAGAGAGATTTCTCGATGCGTCACCCAACACGCCGGGTGACTTACTCGCAATGACTCTAGTTAGATAAAAGAGATTACCTTTGTCATCTTGAGCCGAGTCCGGCGTTTGCCGGACAAAGTCGTCCCGGAAGGGATCCCTGGTGTGGAAGGATCTCCATAAAAAAGCTCATGAGTGTATGGCTGGGAGATTCTTCACTCCGTTCAGAATGACAGGGTTGGACGTTGGTTGACGAAACGAATTGATGTGCCGTGGCCAATTAAATATCCTGTCGGTGACCGCTGGAAGCGTCGCCAACAGTTGTTTAGGAGACTAAAATTACCGTCACCGACGCCGGAAGCGATCGGCGACGGATTAATTTTCATCAAATACTCAATCCCCGCATCACATTCACGCCGCCTTTCAGCGTATCCGAATCGAGCATAACATTCACGCACGCCGGCTTGCCGGAGTCGATTGCGTTCTGGATGGCAGGGCCTATCTCATCCGGCGACTCTACGAATTCGCCGTGACCGCCCAGCGATGCCACCACTTTAGCGTAGCGTGTTGCGCCGAGATCGGTGGCAGTGGATTTGTCTTCACCCATAATCGCCACCTGCGGATTGCGGATCTGTCCCCAGCCGGCATCGTTGCCCACGATTGAAATGATCGGAAGATTGAATCGTACAGCCGTATCGAACTCGAACCCGTTCAGCCCGAAGGCGCCATCCCCATGCAGAATAATAACGCGTTTATCCGGATGCAGCAGCTGTGCTGCCACTGCATACGATGGCCCAACCCCCAGGCATCCGAACGGACCGGGGTCCATCCACTGGCCGGGATACGAAAGCGGGATCATCTTGCTCCCGACAGCCACGATGTCTCCCCCATCGCCAATAATAAGAGTTTCCTCATCAATGAATTTTGCCAATTCGGCGCATAATCGATGATGCGTGATCGGCTTTTCCGCTGATTTGCCCTTTTTCCGGTAGGATTCCAATTTTGGCTTTTCCTGCTCGCGCACACCATCGCGCCACACAGAATAATCCGCTTTAACATTCTCGGATAAATATTCGAATGCGCGCCGTAAATTCCCTGCAATTCCAAGGTCAACCGCCCGATTATTGCCGATATGGCTCCCGTCATTATCCAGCACCACGACCGGGGCATCCGTATTGAACTCGCCGAACTTCAGACGAAAGTCCAGCGGTGTTCCGGCAATGATGATTAAATCCGCATTTTCGAATGCATATTTTCTGGTGTGCTGAAAGAACGCAGGATGCTTATGTGGCAATACGCCACGGGCCATCCCATTGAGAAATGTGGGAATATTTGTTCTTGAGGAGAACGATTGTAAAGTATGTTCAGCCTCATCCCACCAGATGTTGCTCCCTGCCAGCATCACCGGTTGACTGGTTCTTGAGAGCATCTTTTTCAGTTCTGTCAGGCTCTTCCAATTTGGTTCCGGGGTGCTTTTAGCCATAAAAGGGGCGTAACTTTTCACATCTTTGGGAGAAATCATTTCCATCAGAATATCGATGGGAATTTCCAGATAGACCGGTCCCATCGGCGGCGTTAAGGCCTGTCGGATGGCTGTCTGCGTGTATTCAGCAATGCGTTTGGGATCGGTAACGTTGCGTGCCCACTTGGTGACCGGCTTGATCACATCCAGCTGCTGCATCTCCTGCAACGATCCGCGATCCCATTCATCAAACGGCGCCAGTCCGGCCAGTATCAAAACCGGCGCATTGGCGAAATACGCATTGGTTATGCCGGTGACCGCATCGGTAACACCGGGACCGGCAGTGACGATTGCCGCCCCGATATTTCGGGTAAGCCGGGCATAGCCATCAGCGGCATGCACCGCCGCCTGCTCGTGCCGTGTATCGATGACCTGGATGCCTTCATCCGCACACGCCAGATAAACCGGAGCGATGTGTCCGCCGCACAGGGTAAACACCTGCTTCACTCCGATCGATTTCAGAATCGGCGCGATCTGCTGCCCCCCGTGCATTTTTGAGGAGAATTTCAAACTGTATTGAATGGCCTTTTGTGCGAATTTCTGTTTGATAGACATATCCGCTCCGTTTTCGATTGGATGGATTACGGACTCACTACCCTGAATATATAAATTCCTGCATAATATTACAGTCGCCAAACCACCCGGATTTATTATTTGCACGAGGTAAAAGGCGAGTAAAATCGTTCATCCGAACCTGTTCTGCTTTCCATGCATAAACCGAAAAATTTCGAACTCTTCTGTTTCAATGGGGCAATTTTTTTGTACATTATCAATGAAAAGACATTAATTAACCACTCAATTCTCCAATGTCCGGAACAAATATTTGAAAGTGTACCACTATGGCAGACCATCGGAAGTTTATTCCAGGTATTTATAATTATTGCGATTACATCTGCGAAAAGTGCGTGTTTACAAACCAGTGTTATCTGTACTGGTCCGAGAATGATCCTGACGCGGCAGAGGACGAGATAGAACTCGATGCATCGGACCTGGAAGATTTTATCGAAGAATTTGGTGATCAGGGTTTTCCCGGGCCCGGTTCCTTTATTCCACCGGAAAACCTGCATGAGCGCAGTACCGAACGACGAACCCATGAAATCGTCTCACCGGCATACGAAATCATCGAGATCCTGGATCCTATTATGGAAAAGCTGGCAGCATCGGAACGATATCCTTCTGCCATGACCGGTGCCATCGAGTTGGTTCTGGAGAATTACCTGTTAATCCCGGTAAAGTATTACAGGGCAACACATATGATCAGTTTTAATCCACAGGCGACTATTTCAGAAAAAGATATTTACCGGTATTTGGATACCGAAAAAATTCTCATGGCGATTAAGGCCTTTCTCTGGAATCTTCGAACCGGTCTCACCAGATTGCGCTCGTTTATGCCCGGATACCATGGCTCCTTTACCAAAGCATTGCAACTCAGCCATGGCATCGAAGAGCGTATCGACTCGGAATTTTTACCGGCAGTCAGGATTATCCTGAGTCGGCATTCCCATTATCTGGATGATGAGGATTCGGCATAAACACAACTTTGGTCCTGCCCATCCATCAGAGTAGATACCCTCGTCCCACCGGAATTACTCGCCCGCCGACCCGAACAACAATTTGACCTTTCTCAGCTTTCGTACTTAAGTATAAGAGTGACGGACGATCGATTTCGTACCCTTGCTCCACGGTGACTTCTACACCGTGTTCACCAAAAAATTCATAGTACGATAAATACGCGGCAAGGCATCCGTTGGCACTGCCGGTCGCCGGATCCTCCGGGACGCCGTAATATTCTGCAAATACTCGGGCATGGATGTCATTCTCAGCAAGAAGAGTTTCGGTCGAAAAGACAAGAATGGCTTTTGTGTCAAATTCCTCCAATGCCGCCGGGTAATGCTCGCGGTTCATCCCACAATTCTGGACGGTTTGAAGGGAGTTTACCGGTGCGATGAGGAACGGGATACCGGTAGAGACCGACTGCACAGGAAATTGCGTATGAAAATCGGCTGGAGACAAATTTAATACCCGGGCAATGGATTCGCGGGGTACGGTCTCGCCGAATTCCGGTGTACGCTGGGTCATCCACAGCACCCCACCTTTGTCAATATTCACTGGGATTTGTCCTACTCCGAGATTCAATACAACTTGTCCGGGATCAGTATCCATCAGGTAGTACCGGATAATATACGCCGTCCCCAGCGTGGGATGTCCGGCAAACGGCAATTCCTCCTGTGGAGTGAAAATCCGCACCGGAAAACCACCGTCCGGTTGCTGGTCTCCGGTGATGAAGGTCGTCTCGGAGTAGTGCATTTCCCGGGCAAGATTTTGCATGTCTTCACCGGACATATCTCCGGCATCCGGGAACACGGCTAACTGGTTTCCGGTATATTTTTTCTCGGCGAACACATATACGATAAAGAACGGTACCCCCTTCAAATATTGCCCTCCGGGTTCCTATGCTGGTTGGCAGTGTTCACAGTAATACGTGGACCGTGAAGCGACCTTGATCTTCTGTATCGGGTTCCCACACCTGGGACATTCACTGCCTTCATCGCGAACATGGATCAGATAATCAGGGGGAAACTTCGATACCTCCACTTTGCAATGAATTGCAGTATCCATAATGTCCTGCATGGTATCGAACATATTTTCGAGGTCACTGTCAGTCAGGTCATTGACAGGCACCCTTGGGTGAATGCCGCTCTGGAATAATACTTCATCCGTATAGATATTACCCAGCCCTGCGATAAATTGTTGATGCATCAGGGCGCCTTTTATCATGCTGCGTTTTTCCGGGAAAAGTGCCACAAACTCTTCCTGACTCAATTTCAGAGCATCTGGTCCCAGGTTTTGTTCTGATACAAAATCATCTACAGAATCAGTATAGTCTATCCAACCAAGCTTACGCATATTATCGTAGGCAAGGTGATATCCATTGGTGAATTCAAATATTACCCTCGCATGCGGTGGTTCTTCTTCGGAGTGTTTATAGTACTTGAGAAACCCGGTCATTCCAAAATGCAGCATAACCCATCCATTGGAAGAAACATGAGTAAAGAGATGCTTTCCATGGCGCTCAGAACCGGTGAATTCTCTGTCCCGTAACAAATTATTCAGTCTTTTTTCCTCAATGTTTTTACAGAGCCTGGATTCACGGACTTCCACAGCCGCGATTTCCTGGTAGAGGGATGTGATATCAAAATACCGGCGAAAAACCTCAACATCCGGTAGTTCAGGCATGGGTGACTCCTGTACGGATGTATCAATCTCCTGTTGAATTCATTCCTATCTGAACCTTAGAATAAAAGTACAGGGCGTTCTGTTTAATTGGAAGCAGGAAAATAATGGTACAAATATCTCAATTCTCAGGAGTAATTACGGGCCTGGGCTGACAAATTCTCGGATCTGGACTCTGATACGACCTACTGCTATTTCAACAACGATTACCAAGGCAATGCCATCCAAAATGCAAAAGAATTGACCACAATGCTGGAGACATGCCCCTGTTCCACACCTGGTGCTTGATTTCAACATCCCTCAAAAATAACTTACCCACCATTTTGAAAACGAAACGTAAGAGGGGAGGATATTACCAATGGCAGAAGTAGTCATTTATCATAATCCGCGCTGCAGGAAAAGCCGGGAAGGCCTGAAAATACTCCAGGAAAACGGGATTGAACCGACCATTATAAAATACCTTGAAACGCCCCCTTCGGAAGATGAGATCCGCGATATTCTGGACAAACTTGGTATGGGCGCCATTGATATTGTGCGCCGGGGAGAGCAGGAGTACAAGGATCTGAATCTCAAGGAGAAGAAGGACGATCCGGATGCATTGATTAAGGCGATGGCGAAGCATCCCCGGCTGATTCAGCGACCGATTGTGGTAAAGGAAAACCAAGCCGCGCTTGGGCGCCCGCCGGAGGATATCAAGGCGATTTTGTAGGCAAGTATTTCGGACCTTCCTTGCAATCAGAAGCAGGGAGATTGTCATTCTGAATGGAGCGTAACGAAATGAAGAATCTCCTTACTTAATACTCATGGGTCCTCTATAGGAGATTCTTCCCCGTAGGGATCCCTTCCGTGACGCTAACGCTCAGAATGACATTACTGACAAATTTATTTCCCCCAACAGCCCCAGTAAAAAGGCCTTCAAAACGTGCCTCAACCTGACCAGAGTCCGTCTATTAATCAGGTTTTCTTTTCGCCGCCTCAAGTATCCGGGTGAGTTTCTCCCGCAACCGCTTCACGTGGTCACCGTGCCAGAAGATCTGCTTGCACCCCGGACAGCGATAAAACGTTTCATGACGCCGGTAAACTCTGATAGGCACACGCTTTGGCAATTCACTTCTCGGCAGAGTTTGCAGTACTGAATTACACTCCAGACAGCGCGTCATAAAGACCTGTTCATTGAATGTGAGCGGAAGTTTGCACGCAAGAAACCCCAGTTGGTCCTCAGGTTCAATCGGTTTTACATATATCGCATGAGAACCCGGCATATCATTTTCCAACGCACCGTCCCGGGTCAGCAATATCCTGTTCTCTTTTACAGAAATATCTCGGAGATCCTGATCGTTCAGGTTTTCATTGAACGTTGTATCATAACCTAATGCTCTCAGATACTTGGCAAGCTTCTTGAGCATCAAATCTGCAGTGAACCGCAGTTCATCCCCCGGGAATTCTCGCTGTGTATTTTCAGGAGTTATGAGGCGACCTGACTATTGGTTTGCAGTTTCCGGCGATAATATTCAAATGTCTTACCCGTACCGTGCCAATTCTCAAACGTTTGGATAATTTCTGCTTCGCCGTTGAACCGCCTGGTTGTTCCGAGAATGACATGCCCGGATATATATTCCACCTCTCGCTTACGCATCCAGTTATAATAGAGGCGTTTCAGCATTTTGGCATACCCGGTTTTGTGATATTGTTTTTTTACGGCAAACGCGTACGTGTAGACCGTATTTTTCTTCCCAAGATTGCGGTCATATTGTGCCCAGACATCTTTGGCAAATCGTTCGAGCGGAACCCCGATTATGTACCCGACAATTTGGTCATTACACCGGGCGATAAACGGGTAAGTTTGTGGATAGTTGAAGTACTTGCGAATAGTTTTAGGGTTCAAACGGGCAGAAGGACCGAACTTGTCGGCCAAACTCTCCGACACCTCGATCAAATCCGGGAAGGCGTTTTTTCCCACCTGTTCCAATATGGCAATTTCCAGATCACCACTTGTACCGATGACCCGGATATCAGAGTATTCGGGGATTTTTTTCTGTGCTTTGGTCTGCATTTCAACAGGGTGGTTGTTACTGACAGACAATAAGTTAGAGAATTTACCTCAGAAAGCAAGTGAAGAGTTCTTCAGGATGAGAAAAAACTCACCGCAGAGCACGCTGAGAAACCCAAAAATACAAAACACCGAAAAACACAGAAAACACCGAATGAAAAAAGGAAATCAATCAGACTTCCGGAGCTCACTCACTTCCTTTCCTAACGGTTTTCACTTCACGTTCGTCGTTTCATCGTTTTATGATAACTGTTCACTGCTAACTGGTAATTGGAAAAACAGGTTAACCCTTTACTGCCAACAACGATGCAGTATCTACCATTCACAATTTTTCTCACATTTCACGTCTCACGTTTTCTAACATATGCCGCCTCTACGAGGCTCTCTGTGGATTTTAGGTCTGCTCTTCTACAAATATGTCGCCCCGACGGGGCTCAGTTAGTGCATTATCCTGTCTATTGTTGATTGCATACTGCCTACTGAACCGTCTCACATCTCACGTCTGACGTCTCACCGCTGTCAATGCCTCTCAAACATATGCCGCAGTTCATCGTTGAAAGCCTGTTCCGCCTGTTCGTCGAACAGCACAAACTTGACGTGTTTCACCTGCTCTGAGGACTGCAAAAATTCAATGGTTTGGGATAGCATAACACTGGCACACTGATGAATTTCTACTCCGCCGGTTCCGGTACCAATCGCCGGGAAACTTACAGAATGTAATCTGTATTTTTCTGCCAATTCCAGTGCAGCCTGTGTTGCTTTTCCGATGTAATCGGTATTGGTTTTTAAATCTTGGCCCATGCTGGCAGCGTGGATGACGTGTCGTGTATTCAGGTCGCCGGCATCCGTAATGACGGCTTCACCGATGTTCACCGGTCCCTGGCTGATGGCGCTCTCTTCGATAGACTGCCCGCCCTTTTTCTTCAGCGCACCTGCCACACCGGAGCCCATCCAGAGATGATTGTTCGCAGCGTTTACCAGGGCGTCAGTATCCTGTTCGGTGATGTCGCCTTTGACAATCTCAACTTTCTTATTATTAATGTTTATCTCCATAAATAAACCAAATCCTCCTATTCGCTTAAAATCATCTTTCGAATTTTCGGAATATCATTTTTGTGTGCCTTGTATGTAATATGCACGCTCGTATTCTCATACTCTTTATTTATGACCTCAGCGTGCTCATGCAATGCTGCAATTTTATCGCCGAATTTCACGGATAAGGTCACCTCGTCTTCCATCCATTCCTGCTCTTTCTGGGCAATGATAGCATCCACGACCTCATTCACACGGATATCTCGTTCTGCGGAGATGAGTACCGCCCCCGGATGGTCCCGCCGCACTTTCGCAAGCATATTTTTATTTTCCACCAGGTCAATTTTATTAAACACCGTCACCGATGGTATTTCCAGAGAATTCATGTCCTGCAATACTTCGTTTACGGTAGACAGATGTTCCTCGTATTTTGGATGACTGAGGTCAACAATTTTAAGCAACAAGTCCGCATCCCGGACTTCTCCGAGTGTCGACCGGAACGAAGCCACCAGTTGGTGCGGGAGTTTCCGGATGAAACCAACGGTATCGGCAAGTAATATCTTATGAGTATCTCTCAGCTCGACCGACCTGACCGTTGTATCGAGTGTGGCAAACAGCTGATCCTGAACGAGTACACTTTCTTTTGCCATCTGATTCATCAGGGTCGATTTCCCGGCATTTGTGTACCCCACCAGCGAGACACGAAATTCATCTGTACGCGCATCTCTGCGTACATTCCGTTGTTTCTCCATCCGCTGGAGTTCGTCTTTGAGTTTGGCGATTTTATCACGAATCAGACGCCGATCGATTTCGATCTGGGTTTCCCCCATACCAGCCCTGACTCCAATACCCCCTACCTGTCGCTCGAGGTGTGTCCAGCGCCGGGTCAGGCGGGGCAAAAGATACTCTAGCCGGGCTAATTCCACCTGCGTTTTGGCTTCCCTGGTGCGGGCATGTTGCTGGAAAATCAGTAATATCAATCCGCTGCGGTCCATCACCCGGACATCCATAATTTTTTCGAGATTCCGCACCTGTGCCGGCGACAAATCGTCATCAAATACCACAACATTCAGGTCTTCCTCATCAACGATTCTGGCAATAGTTTTGGCCTTTCCCTCGCCGATAAAATAGGCTGCATCGATGGAATCTCTGTTCTGTGTCACAGTATCATACACCTCAATCCCGGCAGTCCTGGCAAGCAATTCCAACTCATTCAGGTACTCTTCCATCTGCCAGGTATCCTTGGCTGTCAGCGAAACCCCGACTAATAATCCGTAGTCAACGCCCGGTTTTTTTTCTTCAAATACTGCCAATTAACTCATCTCCTCTGTTACCGGGGACACTCGGGTTAATAACATTTCTCCAACAGCGCAAAGCAATGCCAGTAAAATCAGCAATTGCCACAGCGGCGTCCCTCGCACTAACCCCGCTTCCTGTAAATGTAAGGTATTTTGTTCAGGTGTAAAATGTCCACCGTAATTTTCACCGAAAATCACCTGCCACTGTTCACTGGTGAGCATCCCCATATCCCGTTCACGGGTCATTATATTCACTGAAAATAACGCCAGAAGTTCCTCCTCCTCGTACAAACTATAGTGTCCGGGGATTAACTGCTCCTGGTACTGGGCGGTTCCGCCCTGGACTGGTATAACAACTGATTTTCCGCTTGGCGTTATCAGATTTAATTGGGTACCAACATCATGGTCGGTAACGTTATAAATAATGGCATCAGCGGTAGTCAGTTGGTTACGGTAATTTTGCTCGGCCTTACTCAAATAGTAAATGGAACGCATTATGAGTGGTACAAACAGTCCCCGTCGTGGTAAATCTGTCCAGGTCAATGCCGGCGTAACAGCCCAAAGCCATACCTTACCCTTCTCTATCCCTGCTTCGATTAAGAGCGGATTACCGCTTTCGAGCTCCATAATCCGTGTATACTTTCCCGGACTAATCCGGAAGAATCGTGTTACCTTCGGTAACTGGATGGTCGCATTCTCCCGGTGACTCAGATTACGAAAGACCGGATGTTGCCAGTTGACGCTGGTTACAGCCTGATATGTTCCATCGGGAAGTTCAACGATCTTTCCCAGTGATGGCAACCCCGGCAACAGGGAGTTATCAGTGCCTTCCCGCATTTTTTCCCGGGGAAAAATCATAATTCCGGTCCCCTGCCTGCTGGATTGTTCCAGCAATTGGCGGGACGGTTCCGACAACCGCGTGTTCACCAATACGACCAGGTCGACGCTGCCGGAAAGTTCCTCTGAGAGTTGCGATGGGGCTATTGACCGAAATGAAAATTGTGTTGTTTCCCGGCTCAAACTCCGTAAGACCGTTTCAAGGAAAAAGCCTGATTCCGGGGACTCACTCACCAGCAGGACATTCACACGTTCCGGAATATATCCGTTAAGGTACCAATGATTGTCCACACGATATTCATCGTCACCGGTTGCGGTTTCAATTCGGAAAAATCCGCTTTGCTCCACCGGGATCTGAAATTGCTCGGTTTTCTCCATGGCCTTCTGCCATTCAAGAAGGGATTGTCCCGTTTTCTCCCCGTTTCGGAATACATGAATTGCGGTTGTTGAGGGGATCAGACTATCACTCCGGCTTACTGTGACCTCCAGCGGAAATTCCGCACCCGGCTGCAACATCTCCCCGGGAAAATCGACTCCTGTAATTCCCGCCTGCAGGTTCCGTCTTGCCGGATTGATGATGAACCACCGGCTGCTTTTCCACGGTTCCAAATCAAGTTCCTGCAGGGCTGTATACTGGGCGGACTGGCCGTCAGTCAACAGGAACACATCCACGCTGCCGAAATTTTGTTCATCCAGCCAGGTCCGGAGTTCAGAGAAATATTGCACGGGATCACCGGTGCCAAATTCAGGCTGTAACCCGTCCATAAATTGGTCCGGCACTGTCTGGCCGCTACTCACAAAACGCGCATCGGGCTCCGCATATTCGCACCATACGATCATCTCGGAGGCGCTCCGCTGTTGTGCAATATCAGTGGCAAGATTTTTTAAGCGGGATACATACGGCTCCCCTTCCTGTTCCAATGAACTGCTAATGGAATTATCCAGCACGATAACGGCGACGTCATGGGCTACTCCCTGGGCAGAAGATGGGGCATAACGCGGCCCGGCAAACGCTAAAACCAGGAAGAGTAACAACAGAGTACGAAGGATTAAGATAAGAATCTGTTTGATCTTGAGAGTGCGTATTTGTTCATGCTGGAGCGACTTAAGAAAACGTAGTGAGCTGAATGCCACCTGTTTGGTTTTTCGCTTTCCAAAGAGATGTATCAGTATCGGTAACGCGGCGGTGAGCGCGCCCCACAGAATCCATGGCGTAGCAAACTGAATCATATCAAGGTAAAATAGAGTGTAAGTGCATACGACGCAAGAAGCCTGTTCAAATCAAACAAGGAGCAACAACACCAGCACGCTTCCGCTGGCCAGGGGGATAAATATATTATCATCAATTTTGTTCAAGAAGAGTTCAACCAGTGCGGCAGCGGCTGAAGAAATCATGGCAGCCCATACCGGAATTCCGGGAATGAGCGCTACAATCACTGTGGACACTACCCAGAATGCAATTGTCCCTTCCCAGGTTTTTTCCAGATAGATTCGGTGCGTTCCGATTGCCCGGCCCACCAGCGCAGCAGCCGAATCCCCGATGGAAAGAGTCAGCAGCGCGGCGATAGCTATCGGTTTGGGGAAAATAATAATGGCAACGACCTCGGCAATCATCACATACGATCCCCCCGTGAGTGTTTTATTTATATTTTCGTCCTCCCGCATGACGTAACCGAAAAAAAAGTGAAATAACGTATGCATCCACTCAAAATGCCGGCGACCGTAATCAATAATCACCGTTAATACCGCTGCCGGTATAACAATGCTTAAAATAATTTCCTTGCTGAGAAAAAGATACGCGATTGGAAATACCGAGGAAATGATATGAATGGCCTTTCGGCCAAGTTCCTGGCTGTAGGTCATGCGATCCGGCCCAGTTGTTTGGACAGTGCCACATACGCTGCCCCGGGATCCGATTTCCCGAAAATCGATGATCCGACCACAAACAGGTCTGCTCCGGCATCCCTCGCCGGTTCGATTGTTGTCTCGTCAACGCCACCATCAATTTCAATAATGATATCCCGGTCACCGACGAGATCACAGGCACGTTCTATCTTGCCGAGCATCGGGTGAATAAACGATTGGCCGCCAAATCCCGGATTCACCGTCATAATTAACATCTGGTCTATCAGAGGCAACACCTCGGTTATCGATTCAAGAGGTGTCCCGGGATTTAATACTACCCCGGGGTTCGCTCCTGCCTCCCGAATTTGTTGCAGATCTTTATACAAATGCGGACAGGTTTCTTGCTGGATCATCACCGTATCGACACCGGCATCAACGAATTGCGCTATATACTTGCCGGGATTCTCCATCATCAAATGGGCTTCAAGATGAGAATCTGTCAAACGCCGCACGGCATCAACGATCATCGGGCCAAAGGTAAGATTGGGAACGAAATGACCGTCCATAACATCGAGATGCAGGCGATCCGCACCCTGAGATTCTACAGCCGCTATCTCCTCAGCTAGCCGTGAAAAATCTGCAGACAATAATGAAGGGATGACCTGTTTTTTCATCCTACTCCTGCCTCATTTGTTCGTTAAAGATATCGTTCAGGTTCAACACGCTTACTTTCAGATCAATTGGTTTGGGCTTCGTGAGTTTTCTGCCGGGTTTCAATGATTGACCTAAAATAGTATACGGAATAAGATTCGGTTTTTGTACATATTCGATTTGCCCCACCTTCAAACCGGCGTCCCGGATCCGCTTTTTCCCTTCTTCCAGGCTGAGTTCGGCTAAATCCGGAACTTCAAAGATATTCGGATTTTTTCCCTTGCTTACCTTTAATTCTACCGAGGAGCCCCTCCGTATTAACCCCTTGGGCCGTACAGACTGCCAGGACACCACATCTTCTGGAAAGGTGTCCGAATATTCAAGTAACAAGGTGTCCAGCTGCAATCCCACCCTAGATAACTCCAACTTGGCGCCGCGAACCGTTTTCCCGACGAGCGTTGGCATTTCGATGAACTTTTCGGCAATTGCGACGGTAAGGTAAACCCGTCGGCCCGTTTTCACCGTCGATTGCGGTCCGGGCTGCTGGTCAATAACCATACCCGGTTCAAACTCGGCATTATATTTTAAGTCACCCTTCACCGGCGTAAGTTCCATGGATTTCAGCAATTCGCTAGCTTCCTCGAACTGCATTCCCCGGACATCAGGCAGGTTGATTTTCTCTCCATGTTTGACGTACCACGGCATGACCACCTGATCCATCAGAATGGCCAGGACCAGTCCGATAACAGCAAATGCAATCCCGTAATGCAAAATCGGCAGAAGTCGTTTCATGAATTATTTTCTCGTTGCAATCGCACGGCAAATGCACCATCCATATGATGTTTATGCGGAAGCACTTTCAATGCTCCCTCTTTTCCACGGAAATTCCCCGGGAGATTCTCCGGAAGCGGTAGTATACTGAACTCCGTGTTTTGTTCAAGGAACTTTTTTACCACGCCCCAGTTCTCTTCCGGTTCCAGGGTGCAGGTGCTGTACACCATTACGCCCCCGGGATTCATGGCACGCGCTACATTCTGCAGGATAGCCGATTGAGTTTCCACCATCCTCGGGATATCGTCCGGAATCCTTCGCCATCGGGCATCTACCCGTTTACCGAGTACCCCGGTCCCCGTACAGGGCACATCGAGTAACGCCCAATCCGACACCGGAAAATCGAAAGTGGTCGCATCGGCTTGTTCCAAAAGGACGTTGCTCAGGTTCAATCGATTCAGGAGGCTATTGACCTTTCCTAATCTTTCGGCGTTCACATCGAATGCCTGAACCTGATGTTCAGGAAATCGCTGGGCTAAAAAGGTAGTCTTGCCCCCCGGTGCCGCACAGCAATCCAGTACGATATCGTTTTTCTTCGGTTCGACCAGACTTGCTGCCAGACCTGCCGCCTGATCCTGCACGGCATACCATTTAGTGTCAATTGCTTTATTTTGCAACACCTGCTGCGCCTGGTCAAGTATAAAAAACTCCTGGAGGACCCTTGAACGCTTGTGCACAATATTCTGCTTGATTAACTGTTCAGAAAATTCAGAAACCCCGATTTCGGTGGTATTCACGCGGATAGTTACAGGCGGGGCCTGGTTATCCCAGAGACACAGCTGCAATGCATCTTCAGTGCCATACCGTTCGATCCATCGCTCCACCAGCCATTCGGGATGAGATTGTGCCACGCTTATCCGCCGCACATCATCCAGAGACAAGATTTCACTTTGGATGGAATCCCTATTTCGCTTTATGGAACGTAATACCCCGTTAATTAATCCACTGACCCGTTTTCTATTGAATGTTTTTGCCAATTCAACCGTTTCATTAATCGCTACCGGCTCCGGGACAGAATCCATCATAAGCATCTGGTATAATCCGCTTCTCAGCAAAGCTTTTACAATATACTCTGCCTTGTGATACTGCCCCTGGTATTGCGTTTCAATGGTAAAATCCAGTTTATTCCGCCAGCGGGTGGTCCCGAAAACCAGTTCCTGGATGAACCGTTTATCCCGGTTTGTCCCGTTCAAATGAGAAAACCGCCGGTGTAAAATATTTTCGAGATATTCCGAAGACTGATCCGATTCAACGAGAATCTCTACGGCCATTTTCCGTGGATTCAACCCAGCTGCTCCCCGGATTGCAGGTCGTAACCGTTCAGGAAATCGGCAGCGGACATGCGCTTTTTCCCGGCTAACTGCAGTTCAGTGATCGCATACACACCAGGATCACAGGCGATCTGAATGGTATCATTTCCCACAGAGAGCACTTCACCCGCTGGTTTCCGGGAACTTTTCAAGTGGAGAATATTTCCGGCAAATACTTTTACCTGCGATTCATTCCAGTGCGTAAATGCGCCCGGATAGGGTGACAAGGCACGGATATGATTGTGGACATCCCGGACTGGCTGTGCCCAGAAGATCTCACAATCCTCCCGGTGAATTTTGGGTGCCGGCGATGCTTTTGTGTCATCCTGGGGTTTTGGGGTGATCGAATCATCGGCAATACCATTGACCGTTTTTACCACAACGTCTGCACCAACGTCTGCCAATCGATCATGCACAGAACCCGCATTTTCATCTTCGCCAATAGGAATGGATTCCTGTAATAAAATATCGCCAGTGTCCACGGTGGGTTGCAGGAAAAAGGTCGTAACACCGGTTTCCTCCTCACCATTCATTATGGCATGCTGGATTGGTGCCGCACCCCGGTATTGCGGCAGGAGCGAGGCATGGAGGTTTATCGCGCCGTGTTCGGGAATTGTGTAGAGCGATTGTGGTAAAATCCTGAAGGCCACGACCACCATCAGACCCAGGTCCAGGTCTTCGACCGTTGTCAGGAAGTTCGGATCCTGGAGATCCGTCGGCTGATAAATCGGCAGGTTTAACTTTTTTGCCGCCTTTTTTACTGCGGAAGCGCGAAGTCTTTGTCCGCGGCCACTCGGTTTATCGGGTACCGTTACCACCCCGATCACTTCGTGGCGACTCGCCCCCAAAGCCCGGAGTACCGGTACTGCAAAATCCGGAGTTCCCAAAAATAGAATACGCATCACTAAATGAATTGGTGGGTTATTCTTCGTCGGCAGGAAAGCCCTCGCGGGCGATGGTATTTAATTTTCGCTGTAAAAACCGGCGTTTCACCGGGCTCAGCCGATCCACAAAAAAGGCACCGTTCAGGTGATCCGTCTCATGCTGTATGACACGAGCCTTAATATCTTCTGCCTCCTCCTCCACAACTTCACCATTGATATTCTGGTATTTCACCTTAATGCGATATGGCCGTTTCACTTCTTCGTGAATCCCCGGGATACTCAGGCAACCTTCCTCCACAGCCTCTGAACCCTCAGTCTCCACAATCTCCGGGTTAATAAGAACGAAAGGTTCAATGGCTTCGTCATAATGAGAAATATCGATGGTGGCAATCGCCTTATCTACGCCCACCTGGTTGGCTGCCAATCCAATCCCGTCTGCGTCATGCATGGTTTCGAACATATCCTCGATAAGCGGCTCCAGAGCCTCGCCAAATTCGGTGACCCGTTCGGCTTTTTTGCGCAGGATTTCCTGACCGTAGTGAGTAAGGTTCAAAATCATAGACCACGATTAATCATCGGAGTTGTTGTTATCCCCGACCACCGAAGAGACACTACTCCGGTTAATATTGATTTTAACGTCCTTTGCAATTCTCAGGATAATCTGGCCTTCCTTTTCACGAAAGCCTTCAATCGTTCCAAAGATACCACCTGCAGTAACGACTCTATCACCTTTTTTCAGGTTACCGATCATCTTCTCTTTTTCTTTCTGGCGTTTCGTCTGCGGACGAATCATCAGAAAATAAATGATGGCAAAAATGATAATAATCGGGAGCAGGGACATTAACAGGTTCGGTTCTTGCCCTTCCGCTGCCGGCTGGGCCATAGCAAATAGTTGACTCACTACGTATTTCTCCTTTGTGTTATTCCTACCGTTTAACCTGGCAAATTTTACGCCTCCACCCCTTGAAAGTCAAGGAAAGATAGGGCTTCCAACGGATCATTACCCTGCCGCAGTCTCCCGCAGTTCGAATTGTGAACCCTCCTCCCGGAGGCCTAAAAATTATAGATAAATAGTCCTTGACACAATCAAATACAACGGTATTTTTAATAATAGTAATAGTTATTGATATAATAGAATGAGAAAAAAATATGGTAGCACAAAAACGATACAGTCGCCAGCGGGCTGCGGTGCTTAAAACCGTACAGGAATCCGATAATCATCCGACAGCCGAAATGGTCTACGAGGCAGTTCGGGAGGAGATTCCCAATGTGAGTTTGGGTACGGTGTACCGCAACCTGAGTTTCCTGACTGAAGAGCGAAAAATCCGGGAAATCGTTTTTGATGATAACGTGAAACGATACGAAGATTTCATGGAGGAACATTATCACTGTATCTGTACACGATGCGGAAACATACAGGACGTTCCTGTTCAATCGGATGAGCTCATCGAAGCACTTGGAAAACAAATCTCAGATTTTCAAATATCATCGCACCGGTTGGAGTTATATGGGGTGTGCGAAGAATGTCGCTCCGAATAATCATTCCCTTTCAATCCGTTAAATCAAAGCACAAACCGTCCGTTCTTCGTACAGTTAAAACGACACTGAATAGATAAGTTGAAAAAAAGTATCCGGGGATGCATTCATATTGCTGAGAGAAAAACACCTGCCGGTTTTCAGAGAATATTCGGGTGGAAAATACTCCTTGCATTATTCTAGAAAACTTTACGACTTTACCGTCTATTTTAACAAGACAAGATATCATTTATTAACTTTTAAGGCATGAACACAGTTACCGCACTAATAGAAGCTGTCCCTATTTTCTACCTTGGCGTATTTTCCAGTCTTGCCGCAGGCCTTGCCACCGGCGTTGGTGGTTTGCCGGTGCTTTTCACGCAATCTATATCCCAGCGGTTACAGGATACGATGCTTGGTTTTGGTGCTGGTGTCATGTTGGCGGCGACGTCTTTCTCCCTCATAATTCCCGGAATTGATGCGGCCGCGGGGAATTCCGGAAGTACTGTTCTTGCCGCCGTCGTAATGGTTGGCGGCATTATGCTAGGCGGACTCTTTCTGTTCCTCGGGGACAAATATCTGCCTCATGAACATTTTATTAAAGGCCGTGAAGGGATCGATACGACCAAACTCAGACGTGTCTGGCTTTTTATTCTTGCCATTACCCTGCATAATTTTCCGGAAGGAATGGCCGTCGGCGTGGGCTTCGGAACCGGTGATGTACGAAACGGATTGGTGCTCGCTATCGGTATCGGGCTCCAAAACATTCCCGAAGGACTGGTGGTGGCGCTGGCGCTTATTACCCACAAATATTCAAAAGGTTATTCGCTCCTGATAGCCCTGCTGTCCGGATTGGTTGAACCGGTGGGAGGTGCCATTGGTGCAGGGATTATTCAGATTTCCCGCCCCCTGCTCCCCTGGGGTTTAGCCTTCGCAGCCGGCGCAATGTTGTATGTTATCAGCAACGAAATTATCCCGGAATCCCACCGCAAAGGGTATGAGCGCGAGGCAACGTTCGGAGTCCTCATCGGATTTGTGATCATGATGTTCCTGGATGTAACCCTGGGATGACTCACCCATGGGGCTCCCTTTTTCTTCCATTTCCTATTAATCTCTCCAATTATATCTTATCATCCTGTTACCTTAGCCAATTGAAAAATTGACAAGACCTCCGATACTATTTTCCCGACAGTATTTGTCCCGTTATACTTCTCCCGAATTTCGTAAAAACCGTTTGTGTTCACTCAGCAGCAAAAGTATATTCCCAATAATGATAACTATTACTAAATAGAGACTACTGTTATGGGAAAAGAACGGTATAGCAAACAACGGGAAGCGATCCTAGAGGTGGTATTAAATACTGATACGCACCCCACTGCGGAGTGGGTATATGAAACGGTGCGGGCGGAATTACCGAACATCAGCCTTGGTACGGTTTATAGAAATTTGAATTATCTGGTAGGCAAAGATCAAATCCGGGAGGTAATCCTGGATGACAATGTGTCCCGATATGATGGCAATCACTCGGATCATTTTCATTGTATTTGCTCCGAATGCGGTACCATCTATGACATGGAGTATAATACGGGCGATTTAATTGATTCTGTTGCCGATGGGATACAGGGTTTCACCGTGCAATCCCATAAACTTGAACTTTACGGCACTTGCCAACATTGCACGCGAGAATAGAAAAAACACAAAACAAAAAAGTCGAAAAAATAGAAGGAGTAAGCAGTACTTATGAGTCTACGTATTGGTCAACAAGCACCAAATTTTTCAGTTGAAGTAGTCGCCCCTAACGGGGAATTTGAAACCGTTTCTCTAGGCGATTATCGGGGGAAATGGACTGTTCTCTTTTTTTATCCGCTGGATTTTACATTTGTTTGTCCAACAGAAATTCAGGGCTTTAACAAACACTACGAACGCTTTCGGGAATTAAATGCTGAAGTTCTCGGCGCGAGTACCGATAGTTTATATTCGCACAAGGCATGGACAGAAGACGGACTGGGCAAATTGAAGTTTCCCCTCATCTCCGACTATACGAAAGAGCTGAGTACGCAGTATGATGTATTAGTACCCGAGGAAGGATTTGCCCTGCGCGGTACATTCATTATTGATCCGGAAGGTGTGCTGCGGAGTGTCGTGGTCAACGACGAAGCCGTCGGTCGGAGCGTTGATGAAACGCTGCGTACGCTCCAGGCGCTGCAGACCGGTGAAAATACACCCTGTGAATGGACACCGGGCGAAGCAACGCTGTAAATTTCCAGGTTCATTCCCGGACAAAAAGCCTGCATCTCCGGATGCAGGCTTTTTTATTCTTCCTTATTAATCCAATCCATTTCTTTGTAATATTATATATGAAGAAAATCGCATCAGCAGATGTTATTGATATTTACGACTATGAAAGGCACCGGGATGAATACCAACGAGCATACCACCAGGCGAAGCGCGGGAGAGTCTTTTCTTTAGGGCCCTCTCTGCTCGTCATTTTTCATACCTTTCATACAGTCCTCTTTCAGTTACAGGAATTTCTTCGCAGTCAGCGAGTCCGGGGAGAACCTGAAATACGCTCCTATCTGCAAACATATAATGCGTTAATTCCGGAAGATGGGCATTTGCGAGCAACCCTCCAGGTTGGTTTTTCCCGGAAGGAAGATATCCGGAGATTGCTTTATTTACCCCGGCAGGTTGCCAATCATCACCTGTGGATTCAAGCCGATAGTGCTTCCGTTACCGGGACGCCCGTATCAAATGATAAAAGCCCCGTTGCATTTGTAGATTTCTCTTGTCCGGATACGTTCATCCAAAAACTGGGAAACGAAAGCATTGATTTGATACTGAGGTCACTGCTTCCGGAATACGAACATTCGCTTACGTTAAACTCCGAAGCGCACCAGGCGATGTTAACCGATTTATCCTGAATCTCCTCCTAGATATACAACCGAAATCTCGGATAGTACTGGAACTGAATCTTTCCAATGACGATATCTTTGGAAATCATCCCGTAGTGACGACTATCTGTTGTGCGAGCCAGGTTATCTCCCTCCACGATCAGGCCATTTTCCTCCACAGAAACAATGCGTTTGATGGTATGCATTCCAGGGTACCGGGGATGCGGAAAAACGATAATATCACCCACTCTTTTTCGTCCGAAGGTGGTGACGAAAACACGAGCGCCCTCGCGTAACGAGGGCGCCATGCTTGAACCTGTGATCTTATAGAACCGAATGCTCACCGATTAATATTCGTAGGTAGCACTGCTTCCTTCAGCTTTTTCGAACATCTCAGCAATTTCACCTACCGCTGCTTTGAGTGCATTGGCGGATTCAACGGTACCTTCCCGTTTCGCTTTGGAGCACAGTTTCGTGGCATTCCACACTTTCTCGTGGAGATCCGGGAATTCATCAAGATGCTGAGGTTTGAAATAATCGGTCCACAGGATGAGAATCTGCTCCTTGCATACATGGGCATATTCTTCCTTCACCTGGACATACCGTGCCATTGTATTATGGTAGGATACGATTTCTTCCTGAGTCGCATCATGGCCCGGGTGGTCCAGATCATGCATTTTTGTCGCCATCTTGAAGACCGTTTCGGCGGCATGCTTTATTGTATTGTTCTCGTATACACCACACGGAATATCGCAATGCGCTTCCGCGGTGCGTGTCTGAAGTAATTTTTTCATATTCTACTCTCCTTCATTTTGATTTCAGTCTTTAACTCATTCAATTTGTTTGAAAAATTAGGGTTCGGGAGTGAAAGAATAAAGGGGTATTTAACAGGTTTATTAAGAATTCAGGAGAGTCAGGCGAGGCTTAATTCGATGATTTTCTGGAGGAATAAAGAGACGCTAATTGCTTTGGATTCAGGGAAATCCGGATTTGGGTGCCTTCGTCCGGAACGGAGTTTACCAGTTCCAATCGGCCGTGATGGTATTCCTCAACGATGCGCTTTGCCAGCGATAACCCCAGCCCCCAGCCCCGCTTTTTGGTGGAATACCCCGGCTTGAAAATATTTTTCCGGTCTTTCCCGTCCTGAATACCTTTGCCGGTGTCAATAACATCGATATTCAGGGTTTCCGGATCCGGACTTTCGCAACGAATAGTGATTTTACCGGATTTTTTATCTATCGCATCGATACCGTTTTTAATGAGATTTTCGAGCGTCCAGGAAATTAACTCCGAATTCATATGGACCGTCATATCCGTGTCGCCCTCGATCAGGAGATCAACGTTTTTTCCCGTTCGCGGCAGCCGGCGCTCTATGTACTTTAATACCACAGCAATGACATCCTGCAAATTGACCGGAGTCAGTTTGGTCTCGGTGCTAATCTGAGAAAAGCGGGCCGCCACCTGCTCCAGTCGCTGGACATCCTGTCGCATATTTGTGATCACTGACTGGGTCTCGTCATCCTCGATGCGAGCCTGTAGTAATTCAATCCAACCAAGCAAGGAGGAGATCGGGGTGCCGAGCTGATGGGCGGTTTCCCGTGCCATTCCTACCCAAATCAACCGCTGTTCGCTCCTGCGAATGGTTTGATAGCCTGTATACCCTATGAGGATAAATAGCGCCACCACCAATATCTCGATAATGGGTAACCACTGGAGTTCCCGGATTAGTTTTGAGTCCCCATAGTGAATATATCCCAGCACCAAGTCATTATATGTAAGCGGAATGGGGTTGGTCGATTCATCCATGGACTGCATACGACTGGTAATTTTCTGGATCGTTTCTTCGGAATAATCGGATGGCGGGATCCCGACGTTTTTCCATGCGGTGGGCCGGCTGTCTTTTTCGTTACTGATAATGATCGGAAAGTTGATCCGCTGGATAATCTGTTCAAAGATGAAACTGTAATCCTCGCCCTGAAAATCAGAGGCAGCCCGGGCGTACACGTCCGCATAAAAATTTAAAAATTCCCGGGCATCATCCCGCATCCGGTTGACCAGCGATTGCGTATACACCAATGCTCCCAGAATAATGACGATTGCCAACACGAACAGGAAGGCTTTCATACGGCCGGCGGTGCGGTAGGTTTTCATGACATGTATGCGGGTATAAACATAATATACTAATTTACATCTCAGATAACTCAATAACAGAGCTATCTTTTGGTGGTCAATCTATGAATAATAGAAAAATTAACCATATTGTCATTGTTCTGTGAATTCACACAAAATCGCTGGGAATTCAGGTTGGTTCGACTGGCGAATATTCACTATATACCGTCTCATATATTTCCTTACATTATCCTAACAAATATATATTTGACAATTATTACTGATAAAATATTGAAATTCTGTCGCTAATTATGAATAATTTTAAAAAGTAGATAAATAGTTTAATATAAATTTCAAAATATATGAGTAACGCTTTAGAACAAAAGTTTAATATGAAGTTTGGGGAAATTTTACCCATACTTACGAAGATCAGTGACCACCTTTACCGCCGATACAAGGTATATGCACCTCACCAAGAATTGACTTGTCATCCTTTTTTCATCATTGGCTCAGGGCGTAACGGAAGTACATTGCTTTCGTCGATGCTAAATCAACACTCAAAACTTATGGTCCCACCTGAACAATGGGTTTTGTATGAAATGATAATCAAATTCAAGTTATATAACATCATTGAATGGAAAGATCTTGTTAATATCTGTGTTGGATTATACGCTGATGATAGCTCAAATGAAGGGTGGGAGACACACTTCGGTCATTTGTACTCCAAGCTTCATAGTTTAAATCGCGAAGAGCGGACTTTAACAAAAATTGTCGATGAGATATACGTTACTCACGGGAAACAAAAAAATATTCAGTTTGAAAGTTGGGGAGAGAAAAGTCCTATTAATACAGTCTATTTACGATATATATATCCGGTCTATCCCCGGAGCAAATACATATTCCTCATCAGAGATGGCAGAGATGTTGTAAGTTCTATAACGAAAGTGAGAGGTCGTGATCTCGAGTATGCCGTGTGGCGCTGGAATTATAGTATAAAGCAATTTGATTGGTTGAAATCCAAGGTTTCCAGGCAACAATTCTGTATAGTCAGATTCGAGGACCTGGTACTTGAACCGGAGAAAACCTTACGGTCTCTGCTAAACTTTTTAAATTATGATTTTGAAGAGTCAATGCTAGAATATCAAAAATCGGTCAACTATCTTGGACTGGACAAATACAGTTATCATAAAAATGTTCAGAGACCGCTAAAGGCTGGTCAGATTGGGAAGTGGCAAGAACGATTAACTAACGATGAAATAAACGAGTTAATGCCGAAAATTGAACATAATTTGAAAATTTTTGGGTATTCAGACTAATATATTCACCAGTATTTTAATTTATCTATATCTTCCCAAGACGTTATTGTACCAATTTGTTTAATCGGCTATCTGGATGGTCGTACCGAAAGTCAAAACATCCTATAAACAGAAAAATTGTAGCAGGATGCTTTTACGTAATTCAGGCATTCATCATAGCAGGTTATGTCGGCACGATTCACTTCACACGATGTATGAGACTGCGGATACCAAGCTATACCGCCGTATGGTTATCATCTTTCGTGCGGAGCACATGAACGCGTTTTTACGGAAATGATAATCTCCGCCCTTATACTGCGGGATAGTCTTTTCTTAATATGCAAATATAACGTGGGTATCCGGACATATGCGCTTTGTTAAAAACACACAAGTACCGGAGGATTAATACCGTCTCTGCAAGGGAACCACAGGGCAATTTACGTATCCCCTGCCTTTACTTCAGATTGGGGGTGCGCTGAGTGCTTTTTTGTTATTATTTCTTTTTAATATTATTAGTTTTCGCTTAATCTAAACCTATTCTCAGGATGTCAAGCCAACATGCCAGAAGATTCTCTCGCACATAAGCGTCTCGTTCGCGGAATTGCGAAAGGCGCAGGCATTGTCTTTATTGCTACTGTCGTTTCCCGGATTTTCGGCTATCTCATCAGGGCAGTAATTGCGCGGCATTATGGACCTGAAGGTTATGGCTTTATCAGCACTTCTCTGGCACTTTTTACTATCACATCGACCATTGCGTTGCTGGGATTTTCGAATTCGCTGACACGGCAAATTGCCTATTATTTTAATACAGATCGAATCAGGGGAATAAAAAGTCTCATATTTTCTGCATATGGATTAAGTTCCACTATTGCTGTCATCGCCGGACTCTTTTTATTTCTAAACAGCCGCGTAATCGCCACCACAATTTTTCACGATGAATCTCTTATACCCTTTCTAAAGTATTTTGCTGCAGGTTTGGTCTTTTTTGTCTGGATCAAATTAAGTGCCAGTATTTTCAAGGCGTTTAAAAAAATGGGATGGTATACTCTCATCCAGGATGTATTGCGGTTTGCGGCAATTTTTTCAGCCGTTGTAATAGCCATCCTCCTGCACGCCCCCGTTCAGTTACTGGGTCTTACTTACCTTGTGGCTTTTATTGTTGTAGGAATATTTGGTACCGTTGCAGCGTATTATTTAACCCCTATCCGGAAATTTCCGGCAGGAAATTTATTCGGTGAGACTAAAAAGTTATTCAGTTTTTCATGGCCACTGATGTTAGCCAGCATCATTCATATTTTTTTATACCGCATAGATATCCTTATGATCGGATATTTTATGGATCAAATAAATGTTGGTATTTATAATGCTGCAGTTCCAATCGGGCAGTTATTAACAGTCATTATCAGTTCATTCACCCCGCTGTTATTACCGGTGATGACCGAATATTTTGCCCATGATGATATTACAAATTTAAATAACACGTTTACGTTATCGACAAAATGGATTTTTTTACTGACCATTCCCGTCTTTTCTCTTATGGTCTTTTTCCCGGATTTTTTTCTCGTCGTAATCTTCGGGAAAAATTTTCTTGAGGCTTCCACCGTATTACAAATTATTGCGTTCGGGTTTCTTTTGTCAGCGTCTGTCGGACCAACAGGAAATTTATTAGTGGTGGTAGGAAAAACTCACCTGAATATGATAAATAACCTAATCGCCATTGTTATAAATATCATCTTAAACCTATTATTAATTCCGCAAATTGGAATTTATGGTGCCGCAGTTGCCAGTGCTTTTTCTTATGCATTTTTAAATATACTGGCTCTAATCGAAATATATATGATGTATAAAATACACCCGTTCGAATTTGTATATATTAAGATAACCGGACTTGCCCTGGTGCTTGGATTCGGTATCTCCTTTTTCTATAGTCCGGATCGATTTTTCGTGGGAGTAATTCTGTTCGCTGTTTATGGGCTTTTATATTTCTTGGGGCTTAAACTCTTACGGTGTTTCAGCCAAGACGACCAGATAATATTCAAAGAATTTGAAAAGAGATATACAAATTTCTTACGGTTTATAAAGCGGTTTCTGAAAATTAAATAACCAGGAACGGTTTATATCACTGCTAAATTCCGCAACGTACCCAGGTTATTTCGCAGCAGGATCTAAATAGAGCGTATCCACCAAATAATTCTGTACGTAATCTTTTATCGCATCCCGGAACGGAGTAAAATTGACTGAAATATTCGTGTTATGCAATTTATCCATCTTAGCTTGTGTAAAATACTGATAGTTTTTCCGCAAATATTTTGGCATCGGAATATACGTAATATTCCGCGGCTTGTTTAACGCATCGAAAACTGCATTCGCCAATTCATTCCAGGTGTTCGGATTACCCGTACCAACATTAAAGATCCCCACAATTGAGGGATCATTGAGAATTTCTAAAATAATCCGGACAACATCTTTCACATAAACGAAATCCCGTACTTGCTGCCCATCAGCATAATGTTCATCATAGGACTCAAACAACTTGATGCCCCCTTCATCCCGTACCTGTTTGAAACCCTTTAGTACCATGCTTCTCATATCATCTTTATGATACTCATTCGGACCGAATACATTAAAAAATTTCAACCCGACTACCCGATCTAAATACCCCATTTTTTTAACCCAGCGATCAAAAAGATATTTCGAATACCCATACATATTTAACGGTTGAAGCGAATTTAAATTTGATTCGGCATCATCATATCCTTTTGAACCATCCCCGTAAGTCGCTGCGCTTGATGCGTATATCAACCTGATATCATTATTGATTGCCCATAATGCAATTTTCTGCGAATATTTATAATTGTTTTGCATGAGGTAATGTTTGTCACGTTCCATCGTATTCGAACAGGCCCCAAAGTGAATACAAGTATCCACCTCAAACGGCAAATCATTATTTACGATCCGATCTAAAAATTCCTGTTTATCATAATACTCATAATAATCAAGGTTAACGAGGTTGCGCCATTTTTTCCCCTCGTCGAGATGATCCACAATAACGATATTAGCTATATCCTGCCTATTTAAGCCCCAAATCAAAGCACTCCCGATAAACCCGGCACCACCTGTAACAACAATCATGATTTTTTATCCGTGAGGTTATCAATAATTTTCGTAGTTGAATGCCCTTTGACAATTGGTACAAGAACGATTTCTCCACCGTAGGACTCCACAAACTCCCCTCCAACAACCTCATCTTTTTGGTAATCATCGCCTTTGACTAAAAAATCCGGTTTTATCATCCGTATGAGTTCTTCCGGAGTATCAGCGTCGAAAAAACATATCAAATCCACATACTCAAGTGCTGCGAGTATTTTAGCACGATCGTACTCTGAAATAATTGGTCTGTTTTCCCCCTTTAACCTCCTGACAGAATTATCAGAATTCAGCCCAACTATCAAAATATCTCCTTGACTTTTGGCGCGCTCCAGCAAGGAAATATGTCCCGTATGCAGTATATCGAAGCACCCATTGGTAAATACAATCGATCTACCCAAAGATTTTAATTGGGCAACCCGGCGCTGTAATTCACTCTTTTCAACTATTTTAGAGAAAGACTGTGATTGCTTATATGATTCGAAATAACTTTTCAGTTCCGCAAAATTGATTGGTGCCGTCCCCAGACGCGAGACGACAATTCCGGCGGCAGAGTTGGCAAAGTTAATTGCTGTTTGCAAGTCCATGCCATTATTCAGAGATGCCGCAACCGTTGCAATCACAGTATCTCCTGCCCCTGAGACATCATAGACCGTCCTTGCCTCAGTCTTCAGGTGGAAAAACTTTGAATCGTGATATAACGTTAATCCCTCTTTCCCGCGCGTTAAGATAACGTTTTGAATATTGAATTCTTCCTGGATAAAACGGCACGCTTTTTCAACGTCGGTATCGTCTACAATAGTGAATTGGGCAACAGCTTCCGCTTCATCAATATTCGGAGTAATGCAATAAGCCCCGGCGTATTTATAATAATCTGTTTCTTTTGGATCCACAATAACGCGGACATCGTTTTTGACAGCAGTTGTGATTACAAACTTCGTAAAGTTTTCTGTACAGATGCCTTTCCCATAATCACTTAGCACTAAAACATCAGTTTCGTTCAGTTTGGAATCGATTATTCCGGATAATTTATCTGTCAATTCCGGGGAAATATCCCCGACGTCTTCATGATCAATCCGCACCACTTGTTGGTCACGGGCAATGACCCGGGTTTTTTCTGTGGTGGGAATGGTGTCTGATATTACTATGCCCTCGGTTGGACAACCGAGCGATTCCAACATATTTTTAACCCGAATACCTGCCTGATCATCTCCTAAAATCCCAACAGGAATTACATTAGTATTCAGCCCGGCAAGGTTAGCAACAACATTTCCTGCTCCACCCAGACTTTCAGTCTCTGAATAAATACTGACAACAGGTACCGGGCTCTCTGGCGAAACACGGTTTGCATCTCCCCAAAGATACAAATCAAGCATAAAATCCCCACACACAATGACTTTCTTATTTGAAGGAATTTCGAATTTTTCCAAATACTCTTTCATAACGATTAATATATATTAAAATACCTTAAAGAACTTACTTAATCGTTTCCAGAAAAAATTGGCGAATCGGTATTTCAGATAACTCACTTCCCTTTTCTCCATAGACCCAACCGAATCATAATTAATATGGTCGGATGGTAGTTCACAAAAATCAAGTAATCGTTTACCATCTTTTTTTATTCTCTCAGAAATAAACGGAAGCAATTCAAATTTACACTCGACTACAAAATCATGTAACCAGCTAATTCTCTCGAAATAATAGATAAAACTCTTGTCACTTTTATCAAGGGAACTCAGGATAATTTGTTCAGGATTTCGTAAAACGTAGACTACTTTTATTTCCCGGTCAGTGAATTGCTCCAGTTCATTAATAAACATTATACTGAGTGGTACTTTTGCCACGACAACTTTATCTGTCGGTAATGAATTAAAATAGTCCGTCAGATCATATTTTTTAAATTTTTTCCTCGCGTTCACAAACTTTAATACTTCTTTTTCTTCAAATCTATGGTAAGGCATTTCCCATTTTGGATTATCCCATACTTCTTTTGTATAGGCGCCATTATCCATTAAAAATTTACTAATCATTGATGTATAAGAATGTGGCACACCGGAAATAACAATAAACGGTTTCATAATATTGCTTTCTCTTTTTCTTTCACTTTTGATGATATAATCTCTGCCGGGATATGTAAACATTTATATTTTTCATTCCCCTCGAATATACAATATATCTGTCCGTTACGATAACATGGGGAGCATGGTAAATTTAAAGTGATAACAGAACTGCTATCATGCCAGGGACCATTACGCTTCAGGTTTGTCATCCCAAATATAGCAATTAATGGCACCTGGAGAAGATCGGCAAGGTGCATCAACCCGTTATCATTCGCAATAAACATCTCACATTTCGCAATCTCGGAAGCCGCGGATTTTATTGAATCCGTCTCCACAATTGTTACTCTATTGGGGTCTGAGTCCTTTTTTATCCTTTTATTTAATTCGGTTTCAGTCCCAAATAACTTGAAACGCTTTTCCGGAAGTAATGCGATAAGACCTGCCCAGTGTTTCCATCGTTTTTGTGGATGCCCCCCACTCCCGGCAGACAGGCCTATAACATTCTTGTCTGGTGACAGGGGTATATCCAAAGTGAAATCAATGGCAATATCCTTGATACCAAAATATGAAATAAGATTCATATTATTTTGTATTTCGGGAATTCGTGAATCGAATTTCGTTTTGTTAGAAAGAAACACCCGGCTCAAGACAGGGACTTCGCGATGTCCGGAGAATTTAAATGAATAAGGAAATCCGATTACTTTCTTACACTCCTTTTTTGCACGCCATCCTATTGGTAATCCCTGATGATAAAGTAGTATGCCGACATCATTTACTTTGTCTTGTTGGGGCGGATTCACCAACTCAGGTATTAATCCATGATATACCTGCGAATTAGTATGAATATTAAATCCATGCTTTGCCAGCGTTTTGATCGCCGGGATGAACTGTATTTGATTACCAATCCCGGTATCATCATATAAACGGACATTAGTCATATTGATATTTTTTTCAACAAATAGTATTCGCTAAATCCGATGAATAATAGTCAATACATTGAATGCTGCAAATATTGGGTAACCACATAATCAATCGAGTTTCCTCAGAGGTTTCATTGCCATCAGTTTTTTTAAATGGCCCGGGAAAATAAATGCTCTTTAACAAACTGTTCAACCGAGCAAAATCCGTTCATGTGTTCTCATCTTTCCCGGCCAACAGGATATTCCGGCTGTTTTTCCCGTGGTTAAAAAGCAGGTCAATAATAGACAAATGGGATTCGAAATCACCCCATAACTGTGCATATTCGGGATGTTGGAACCCGGTGTATTTTAGTTGGATATCATTACTGTTGAGTACGGCTTCATCGTTGTATTCCCTTCCCCCGCCTTCACCCGACAGATAAACGTCGGCGTCCAGAGCCCGGGCGATATCAACGATCAATTCGGTCTTCTGTCCATATTCCGTGAGTAGCTCTGATAAGCGTACCCGAGTAGTGGTAATGTCCAGATATTCGGCAAACGACTCGATCAGAGCGATATTCAAGCTGACAAAATCTGTCTCACTCTCTGAAGTTTTGCTGTATATTTCAGCAATTTCCTCATAGTAGTCTGCCCTGGCATAACTCCGCTGTAATGTTTTTTCGTGTTTCCGCTGCCACTTTTCGTTGGCAAATTCCACTTCGGTATAGGCAGCTTTTCCTTCCTCTCCGGACGGCACGGACACCGGAATGGTCAAGTAACTGACGCCATTCGGTGTTTTGATGCGGTTCCGGTTGGCAAAACTTTGCCCGCGGGGAAACTGGACCGTATCCAGATAGACGAAAATATCCGCGCGCCACATTTTATAAAAATACCCTAACCACGGGATATAATTCGGCTGGTGAATCGCAAAGGTCACCGTATCTTCGTCCTGTTTACTCATTGAATTTTCCGTTTTCATCCAATTGATTAAAGAGTTCTTCAAATCTGGCTTTCTCTGCCTCACGATCACTGTATGTGCGAAACTCAAAATGGTCCGGAGGCTCATTCACCACCGGAATCTGAGAGCCCCATTCTTTTATAGCCACCGCATTAATTTTTTCTATAATTTTCCCGGGGTTCTCGCACAAATCTGCATATTCCACCTGCACCATATATTGGGGTCCTGTTTCTTCTATTTCGTTTATGTAAAACCTGTTCAAATAATACACCTGCCCTGCGATTTGATGCCAGCAGTCCATCTCCCGTAAATAATTGTACTCCGGTGGCGTATAACTCCACCAGGTATCGATATCCCCGTAATACCTTTTTCTGGCTTCGATGTTGGAAATCGCCGCATCCAACCGGTCCCGGGTGACGTACACTCCAATCACTTGTGTGAGCAACTGCCGCAGATGCTGTAAATAATAGGCACCGTAAATATTTTTGAACACCATTGGGCGCCGGAACTCGTGCTGCATTGTTGACAAAACGGAACGGACACGGTCCCATTCGACCATCTCCGCACGTTCCTTGATATGCACGATATCTTCCATCGTATGAATATTCAGGAGTTCCCGCCAAAAATATCCGAACTCATGAATGTCAGCGATATGCGAAGTGTGCGCATAATCAGACTGAAACGAGATCCGTTGTGTCTCCCCCAAGACGGATTTGGACAGGCGGATCCCATGGAGCGGCGCCAGCCAGAACCTGGCCATGAGATTATTGATATACCCGACATCAAAACTATAGGCGATTAATTGGGACAGGAGTGTGGTTCCGGATCGGGGGGGACCAAAGACAAATATAAACGGATACGTAATGTCAAAATCTTTGTATTCTGGTTCCTCTGCCTCTCTGAGAGTTTTATTCATCCTCCCGAGATGCGATTCGAGGAACTCATCTTTATAATATTCCTCACGTCGACTTTTATTGAACTGTTGTAGTGTTTCGTTCAATGGAGCCCTTCTGTCCTATTTAATTATCCAGCGCTTTACATCAAACGTTTCGGCATATTCAACCCCGGCCTGCACACCACGTGATTTTGCCAATCCCCTGATAAATTCGGCATTCGCATAATTGCGGCCCGTCTGCGAACGGTAACACTTCACCGATTCAAGTTTTTTATCCACATGCCGTTCCTTAAGGTACACAAATGAGCGGGTTTCAAACGTGATATTATTCCACGGCATTTCATACGCGAGGATCGAGGTAAATTTGAACGCACGGAGGCCCTCCATAGAGACGACATAGTGATCCTGGTGCAGATCATAATTTGAGGGCATCAGCACCAAATCCGGCTTGATATCGCGATTTAATTGTACCAGGTCTTCCAGAATATCCTGCCGGTAATGGTCAAATTTCCGCACTGGATACCTGTAAATTAAGAGTCTGTCACGCTCAATCCCCAAAACCTTTGATGCTTTTTTCACTTCTGTTTCCAAAATATTTTTTGGGAAGCCTTCCGGGACAGATTCTTCCGCACAGGAGAAGGTCGCATAATACACATTTTTTCCCTCCTCAACGAAGCGTGCTATTGTCCCGCCACATCCAAACTCTCCATCATCCGTGTGCGGTCCAAGGACCAAAACATCTTGTATATCTTTCATAGGACTTCCTCAAAAATTTCTGTCAGTTTTTCGGTTAATGAACGTCTCGAATATTCATCGACTTTTCCCTGACGAATTCCCGGCATCCCTTCACCTTTTTTCCATCGTTCGAATTCTTTCACAATATATTTTTGGGCTCCCTCATAATCATCATAATTAAACATTTCTCCCGCTGAAGTTTCTGAGAGTACAGCACTGGCATCACCTTCCGGGGGACCATATGCCAGGATGGGATTCCCGACCATCAAATACTCAAATAATTTACTCAGGAGGATATTTTGAGCCTGGTCACTCCGACCAATGATCATCAGTAATAAATCGGCAGCCGCAATAGATTGAATAGCATCTGAATGCTCCTGATAACCGAGGAAATTTATTTCCAGTGCAATATCTTTATCTTTGACTCTTTGTATGATTTCCGGATCCAGGCGACCAATAAAATCTACTTTAACGGAGGAGCGCCATGGCTCTTCGGCAGATAATTCCTCCAAAATCCCAAAAAAGGAATCCACGTATTGTCTGCGTTTCAGTGATCCCATGTACCGGATAGTAAATTTCTCATTCGGTTTTTCATTTATCCGGTCCGGCATATCGTCCGGGTCATATCCGTTGGGAATCCGCCTGCACTTCTCCAATAATCGTTGTGATTGGCTGAAAAACCCGTTATTCACCGCGGTCACCGCCCTGGCAGATTCCAATACTTTCTTCTCCAGATACACATCAATCTTCTCCGAAAGCGCAGATCTGGGATTTTGATCATAATAGTAGATATTGGTCCAGGGATCCCGAAAATCCGCCACCCATGGAATATGATGATGTGTTGCCAGCCAACGGGCAATTAGGTGAACAGTCGGAGGCGGGGACGTCGAAAAAAGTATATCCGGTTTGTGCTTACGTATTATTTCTGTTCCCCGTTTTATCCCTCCTGGTATCCATCCTATCTTGGCGTCCGGAATAAACACGTTTAACCGAATCCAGTGAGATATTCCCATGCGCCAATTTTGTTTTTTCTGGGTAAGTACAGCGTTTAATACTGCCTCGTTTTCCGGCATCCCGGTAAACTTCTTATACAGGTCTGCAGGTTCGTACATCCGGGAATTATAGACAACAGATTCCCGGGGTATTTCACTCTCCAACGAGTGATCGGTTGCCGGGTATTCTCCGTTTTTCACCGTTAATATGATCGGTTTCCAGCCAAACCGGGGGAGATACTTGGCGAACTTTAATACCCGAAAGACACCGGCACCCGCTGCAGGTGGCCAGTAATAAGTAATGATCAGTACTTTATTCAAACTGTTTTCTGATTTTGCTGAACATTGACGTTTTCCGGATAGCTATTCCAATTATGGCAAGATAGAACAACAACCCGATTGTCCTTGCGCCCCAGACGCTGGCCGAATAGAGCGGGATATCAATATAAAACTCAACGCGGTGTTCTCCGGCTGAAACCGGGAGAGCGCGCAAAAGCCGGTTCGCTCGAAAAATCGGAATTTCCCTGCCGTCAACCTTCGCATGCCACCACTCTTTCAGATGGATTTCGCTGAGTAAAAGCATTGTATTCCGATTTGCTAGGACATCAACGGCAATACGATTCGGCCCGTATTCTGTTATAACAGCCGATCCGGGGGGCTCATGTCCCCTGGTAATCTTCAACTCCGGCATCTCCTCAAGGATGACTGACGTCGCTGGATTAAAGTCGGGTGAATTTAACCGTGAAAAAGCCGACGCTTTGTCTTCCGCAATAATAATCGAATCTATAAGCGTTACTCTCGGCAAATAATCGTCGTACTGGTAAACATATAATCCTTGTCTGTCACTGGTGAACGCCTGTTTCAGGTCGGGATGCTGTAACTGCTGCCGGGCAATGAGGTACTTCACATTGAGCATCCTGACCACATTCCAATTCACCGGCAATCGCTGATCCCATCCCTGGTACAGCGCATTTTCCAGAATCTCCTGATAGGATTGCAGTTTTGCCGGCCGGTAACCACCAATGGTTTGGTGATAATAGGCCCACCTGTTACTCTGAAATTCCTGCCCCAGTGGAAAAATTCGATAATGCTCGGAATCCTGAAGCAAAAAGGCATCGACAGGGGTCTGGCGGAAAATATTATCTAACCGGGTACCACTCTTTTGAAATCCATCGAGATATCTCGCATCGACTGTGAACATATCGACAAGCAGAACCGCGATAAGTCCGGTATACAACCATCCCTTTCCAATATATTGTTTGAGGAACGCAAGTAAAAACCCTCCGCCGATTACCGTAAATATCAAAAGACGCCAGGCATCCTGGTGCATGATATCCATCCTGGCCCGTTGTAAAAGGTCAATAACCTGAGACTGATAGTTCTGAAAATCCTGCTGAGTGACAAATCCAAACGTCTCTCCCATCAAGACAGACCCGATGGCCAACAGGGTAAAAACACCAACAAGAGCCAAGGTTGTTTTAAAGAAATACTCTGACCTGTCCTTCGTAAACTCCGCAATTGCCTGTAGACCGAATGCCGCGAACACCGGAAAGGTAAAATGTAGTATAAACAGGCTCATGGAAGGGACGCGAAATTTATTAAATAACGGCACATAATTATAAAAGAACTGGTAAAATACGGCGAAATGACGTCCGAATGACAACAACAATGCTATAAATGAGATGACAGCCAGACTGAATATTAAGCGTTTTCTCCAATGCACAATGAGTCCAAGGATACCCAGCAGCATAGTTATGATTCCGATATACTGGGTTGTACTTGTAAACGGCATATTCCCCCAATAACCGGGAATCGTTCTCCCCTTTAACTGCGGAACAGCATCTCCGGTGTATTCCTGTGAGGAAGATCCGCCAAAAAAGTTGGGAATGAGAAAGGTGATACTTTCAGCCGGGTCAAAAGACCACTGCATAGCATAATCGATCCCGACCCCGCTGTCGCCATTGCCACCTCCCGCTCCTCTGGTAGAATGGGGTAAAAATTCATTTGTCAGGAGGAATTTGGGCGCAATGAGAAATATACCCACGGCGATAGCCGCAGCCAATACCCCCAGCTGTTTCCCCACGGTATCCCATTGTTTTTCCCTGATATAATCCACAAGGTACGGGATTCCAATGGCGAATAAGACCATTGCCGTATAAAATATAATCTGATAGTGCCCTGTACGGCCCTGGATAAAAAATGCAAGCGCAAGCAACAAAAAAGACCAGAGGGACGTATTCTTAATCATATAATGAAAGGCGAAGATCACCGCGGGGGCGATCATCATAGCCTTGAACTTTGAATTGTGTCCTGCCTCCAATATCCCCAGATAATTGGGGATCATAAGAAATGCAAATGTCCCAAACAGCGCCGGCAGCGTTTTTAACCCCCAAAATCGTAACAAGAAAAACGTAATCACACCATACAGAAATACATAAAGGGCTCGCCAATCTACGACCGAATTCAGGAGCGAAATCAGCTCCTGGGGCCCGGGCACGGTTGGGGGAATTGAAATCGAAATGGCCGGCATACCCGAAAAAATATTTGTTGCCCACAATGCCCGGTCCAGATGAGCTTTGTTGTATTCGATAATACTGTGAGCAGCACCACGGTGCGCAACAATATCACTTTTCGGTGGCTCTTTTCCCTCAAAAACAAGTGGCCAGAAATACACGAAGCTAAAAAGTAAAATCGCTGCGACCGCTATTTTATTTTGGGTGCCATCAGCCAGTTGGTGGAACCAAACGGTCGTTTCCTTTTGCGAAGGGGATTGTTTTTTCTTCTTTGCCATGAAAAACCGACCTTTATCGATAGTTTAGAATGAATATAGTTTAAAAATATTCAGATTATTTTCGTAGTGGAATTATCGCAAGAAGCCCATAACAACAAGACCGGTCAACGATAATACTTTTTCACAAAACCCGTGAATTCACTTTTCCCGAGGAACACCCGGCTAATCCAGGCGGAAATGAAACCCACACCGTATCCGATTATCTGTATGGGAATCACAAGGATGATAAGACACCCCACTGTTACTGAGCGGGTCTGAAGCCCCCCGTGAATTCCTGCAAAAAATGACCCAACTAATCCGAAAGCAATTAGATAGTATGACCACGTTATGCCAAGGATCGCCAATACCATCGTTACGGCGGCGGCTATTGTTGCAATCGCAGGCATTATATGGACTACTTCCAGCATGTCCGGGTTGACCTTATATAGGTTAATCCGTGCCACTCCCCAGTTAAACACCTGTTTAAAAAATTTTCTCAGCGATGTCCGGCGTTTATGGTATACAACCGCATCTTCGACAAAACGGGTTGTAGCCCCGCTGTCAATAATCCGCTGGCTGAATTCAATATCCTGTCCATGCCGCAATCCGCCAAACCCGCCAATTTTTTCGTAGACCTCCCTGCGCAACCCCATATTAAAACTCCGGGGATAGTACCGTCCGACCCGCTTTTTCTTCCCGCGGATTCCACCGGTGGTAATAAAGGAAGTCATACTATAGTTAATTGCCTTTTGGAGCGCCGTAAAGTCCTCACTGGCCCTGTCAGGCCCCCCGAATGCATCGGCACCATCCCTAACGGCATCTTCAATCGCCTGCAGCCATCGGGGATGCACGAGCGTATCGGAGTCCAGAAAAATAAAGAAGGTGCCCTTCGCGTGCTCCATCCCGTTATTCCGGGCGGCACCGGGGCCCTGGTTTTCCTGCTGGATAAATCTGATTGGAAAAGAGATCTTGTTGGTATACTCTTCAACTACAGCGCCAGTATTATCTGTGCTGCCATCATCCACGATAATACACTCAATACTCTTATTCTTTGGTAGATGCATCTTTGCCAGGGATCCGAGGAGTTCATTCACTTCCTCAGCACGATTATAAACCGGTATGATTATGGAATAATCGATGGAATCAGACATTACAGATCTTGCTCGATCATCGGCTTGTCTCTGCCCCGTTCCTGGTAGGCTAACATCTCACCAAGCAGACCAATTGAAAAGAGCTGGACCCCCACTATTACCATCAGAACAGCAAGAAACAGGATTGGACGATTACTTAACCTCCCTCCCATAAACCAGTAGACTGCGAGATAGATATTGATGATAATGCCCAAACCTGTCAGAATGAGTCCGCCCATGCCGAAAAAATGCATGGGACGTTTTGTATACCGACTGAGGAACAAGACAGTGATAAAGTCGAAAAAGCCCCGAAAAAACCGGGCAATCCCATATTTTGTTTCTCCGTATTGTCTCGGGTGATGCTGCACGACTTTTTCGGTAATATTATACCCCATAAAATGCGCGATCACAGGGATATACCGGTGGAGTTCCCCATGGATATTCACCGACTTCACCACATCATTTTTGTACGCCTTTAATCCACAATTAAAATCGTGGATTTTAATTCCGGTTGTCCAGCGGGTGACTGCGTTAAACAGCTTTGAAGGAAGGGTTTTTGTTATGGGGTCATGCCGGACTTTTTTCCACCCGGATACTAAATCTGCCCCGTCTTTCAGCATCTCTATCATTTCCGGTATCTCACGGGGATCATCCTGGAGATCCGCATCCATGGTCACGACGAATTCTCCTTCCACTCTACGGAATCCCTCCATTAATGCCGCCGCTTTCCCGTAATTCCGGCGGAACCGGACATAATGCAGGTCATCGTAATCGTTACGAAGTTTTTCAATAAGTTCTGCTGTACCGTCCGAGCTGCCATCATCAATGATCCACACTTCATGCACGGCAGGCGCATAGTCCGAGAGCACCGCATATAATTGTTCCAGGAGAACCGGGAGCGATTCCACCTCATTATAGGCAGGTACAATAACTGATATTGATGTTGGATAATTATCTGACATACGCGTGCTCATTCCGTATTATTTCAATGTCATTGTAATAAATACTAAACATTCGCTTTTCACCCGGTTGCATGACAGTAATTGATCGGGGTAACTGAATACCATCAATAACCAAATATTTCGATAAATCGATCGTTATAGTATTCCCGTTCGCGATTGGTGTTTCTTTGTATTTCACGACTCGTCTTACGACAGGGTCTATCCAATATTCCTGTCTGAGGGAATCCGACACATATTCCCAAACAAACCGGCTATGGTCTCTGGATTCCCGAATGAATTTTGCTTCTGATCTTTCCGGTAAATTAATTGCCCCGATAAGCACCCGCAGAATATCGGTCGATCCGGTGAAAATTGATGGCAATCCCGGGATACCAGCATCCTCAGGTGACCCGATGTATTTCAGAGTCCCATCCGGAGTATAAAATGCCACAAAATTCTCTCGTATTTCCACCCGGCCAGCCTGACCACCAAACGGCATCTTTAGATCTATCGTGGCTTTAAAATACGGCCTGGTATGAATTTCACTATTTACCCGCCCCGATTGTTCGGGCGAATCAAAAGTGAGGGTTGCCGTGCCACGAAAATCGATGATAGAATTAAAGTCACTTCGAATTTCGTCCGAGAGCACCTGCCTGCTTTCCGGAGATGGAGATAAACGTGTCATCATAACCCCGGTACAACTCATCAACACGAGACTTAATCCGGTTATCAAAAAGCCAACCAGCCCGTACCGCATGCTACCGGACCTTTTGTTGTAACGCCTGGTTATCCGGATCATATCGTAACGCCCTGTTGTAGAGATCGAGTGCCTTCCCCTCGTTGCCCAGTTTCCTGTAGACATCTCCGAGATGTTCGAGTACCTCGGCATTTTCGGCATCCAGACTGAGGGCGTCTTCAATATACCGTTTCGCTTGCCGGTATTCGCCCAACTGAAAATGTATCCATCCCTTGGTGTCCAAATACGAGGCATTTTGTGGCTCAAGTGACAAGGCGGCATCGACCATCTCAAGCGCTTCCTTCAGGTTTTTCCCTTGTTGTGCATAGAGATAGGCCAGGTTGTTCAGGTAGAGCGGTTCTTCCGGCGCAGCTTTTAACAGCTGTTTATACACGACTTCAGCTGAATCTCTCATGCCAAGCTGATCGTAGACAAAGGCTAAAAAGTGCCGGGGTCGCATTAAAGTGCTGTCAATCCGTAACGCCGTATTCAGTTCTGTCCGTGCAGAGTCATAGTTTTCACTCAGGTAATAAGTAATGCCCAGTTGTTCATGCAATTCGGACTTATCAGGAAAATTTTGCACGCCACGCTGTAATAGTTCAATCGCCTCCTGATATTCCTGCTGGCGCCTCAGCGACAATGCCAGTCCATAAAACCCTCCCAGTACCGAATCATCCTGTTGGATAAGATCCCGGTAATAGGATTCTGACTCACGAAAATATCGAATTGCGCTTGCAGAGTCTCCTTCTGCCTGTGCTTCCTCTCCACGGTTTAACGAAGCGCCACCAAGGTAGTAGAGTACCCGCGCATCCGTTGAATCTCCACGGTAAAACGGCTGGAGGAGACGGTACGCTGAATCCGGTTTTCCCGTTCGAAAGTAGAGTTCTCCCAGGAGCAACTGCAATTCTTTCTCTGGATCTGTCTGAATTAAATCCTGCAGAATAGTGATAGCCGAATCCGGATCCCCGGTTTCGGCATAAATTTTTGCCATTTCCAACGGATAGTTTTCGTCATCGGGATGGTCTTTTGCCATTAATTTCAGTACACGTTTTACATCGTCATACTTTCGAAGCTGCAGGTAGATTCGTTGGGCCTTTTTCAGATATTCGACCCTGCTGGGATCCAATCGGTACAGTTGCTCATAGACATCGGCAACTCGCGGATACTGATTCTGGCGAACGTAAATTTCGCCCAGACTCGAAAGCGCCTCCTGTATAAGGGCCTCATCGGAAGTCGTGTCGAGAATTCGTTGATACACCGATTCTGCCCGATCATACTGCCTGGATACGGTATACACCTCACCGAGCATCGGAAGAAACTCCTCCGTCTCGTTTGTATTTTCCAGCCCAGACTTTATTATACGTTCCGCCTGTTCAAACTTCCGCAACATCATATACGTGCGGGCTAAGTCCGAATAAATAGTTGCGGACGACGAATCGTATCGCAGGGCTTCCTGGAATTCAAGGGCAGCCATCGCATAGTTTCCCTGCATTTGTGCGGCAACCCCCTCCATATAATGCTGAATTGCCCGGGAGCTATACTGCTTTATCTCTTCTTTTGCAGCCGGGGAAGTCTCCGGACGAGCCCTGTGCTCCGGCTTTGTTCCGGCGCAGGAAACGAGTATCCCGACGAAAAAAACCGGGAGTACCCACCGAATGGACTTCCCTCTAAACGCAGAAAAAGGGCTGCGACCGAAATTGCCCAGCCCTCCTGGCATAAAAAATTTCACCGGTAATATTAACCTAGCACGTCGCTACGATTACACTTGCAGACCGCAACCACTTTTTGATTAAACTTCCAGCTTTTCGATGATTCATTTTGAACTGATGAGACGTGCTGCACATATTCATACAGATCACCGCATTCAGGACAATGCCGTCCCTGTTCTGTGGTTGCTGCAGCAACTTTATCAGCAAATGATTTTTTCTTAGCCACTATTCCTCCTTCGTTTGTTCCTTTGGTTGGATTATTTGTACAGCATTACCACCAATTTGTTTCACCTGATACATTGCTTCATCCGCCCGTTCTATCAATGCTTCCGCATTTTCCGCATGCGAGGGGTATTCGGCTAAACCAATGCTGATGGTAATGCGCTCTTTAATGCCATTCTTCTCAAAATGATAATTCTTAATGCTTTCCCGAATCCTGTTTGCGGTCTTCTTCGAATCCTGTGCTGTTGCATTCAACAGGATGCCTGTAAATTCCTCACCTCCGTATCGTGCAACCAGGTCGATGGTCCTGACTGAATTTTTAATGATAGAGGCCACTTCCTGCAACATATAGTCGCCATACAGATGGCCATGGGTATCGTTAATCCGTTTAAATTTATCCAGGTCAGCAATAAACAGGGTAAACTGAGTTTGATATCGCTCACTCCGTTGAATTTCTTCTTCCAGTCGGTCCTTGAATGCGCGATAATTAGCCAGATCCGTCAACTCATCTTTGGTGGCAATATTTTTCATATACCGGTACAGATAAAACCGGTTGAGGCCGGCTCCGAAAACGGCTCCGACCATTAATAAAATTTCCTGCTCCTGCTTCGAGAAGGCATGCGCCTTGCGACTTTCCAGTAAAATGGCACCAAAGGTATCGGAATGACTCCTGACGGGGACTATAAGTATGGAGCGAACATCCGTTACGCTGCTCGGGAGTTCCGGTAACAATTCCTTTACTTCCTCTGTATCGGAAATATCGGTAAGCACCTGGGGTTCCCCGGATTGAATCACACGGGCAAGGGCAGAATCTTTTAATTCAAACCGATAATCTTTGTCGGGATGATTGATACTCCCGTCAACTGCCGCCACTTCAGCCTGAGTAGAATTTTGAGACTGCAATAATACCACGGTTATACTATCGTAATCAAATAAGTTACGGCACACCCGGATAATCTGGTGCAGTAAATCATCCTGGCTGTCAGTCATACTTAACTGGGAGTTAAACTGACATAACTTGGCATAAAGCCGCTTTTCGTCATTCAGTTGATCAAGCGAATCCAGTTGAATCATAGCCGCTGAAATAATTTCAGCATATTGTTCCAGTAATTTACCGTCATCAGGGCTGTAGCTTTCTTTCGCCGTATCATCAACTGCCAGGACACCTATAGCCTGATTATGGTATCGCAAAGGTACCGCTAAAAACGATTGGATATCCGGCGATTCGCCGCTGTAGTAATCAACGATGTCCTCGGTAAACTCCGAAAGCAACACCGGATGATTTTCCACCAAGGCTTGACCCAGGATGCTTTTTCCCCCTTCAACCTTCTCTTTTACCTTCAAACCGGTTTGTATTCTGTGGTTCTGTAATACCAGTTTTCCACTTGACGAATCCATTATGTACAGCATCGCGGCATGACTGACGAGGGTTTCATGTATGACCATCAGCAACCGGTTGAGAAATGTATTATACGCTTCAGCCGCGTCCATTTGATCCGGAGCGGAATCAGACTGGGATAACCGGAAATCAAACTCCATCTGGGAGATTGGGAAAGAATCCGGTTCCGCGGATTCCTGAGAAGCCTGATCCCCGGCGCGTTCCGCCTCGGATTTGGCAATTACATTTACCTGAAGTTCCTGAAGAATCAGCCAGAGATATACACCGAATGCGAGAAGTACAAGCGCTTTGATGACCCAGCCAAGCCCGGTTTGCGGGACACCGGGATATAAGAATATACCAATCGCAAGAATGCCAAAAACGATGGCCAGGATAAAATATAATCGAATGTTTCCCCCTCGGGGCATGACCGTGTACTCTCTCCGTTTCCCGGTGTTGTCAGTAGAGGGGAATTTTAATACCGCAACCCCTTAAAATCAACGAGAAAAGGGTGTTCTCCGTAATAGCAATAAACGGTTATTCGCTATTGACGTACTTAATTTGTCCCTCGTAAGATCGTGTGTTTTTTGGAGGAACGAACCGATTCGTGTCGCGTGAATCCGATTCCGAAACCACGTTTGTCTCAGATTGCACATCGTTGTCAGCGACCACCGGCTGTTGAATATTCAGCGAGGGCGGTGGCACCACAGACCGTTGCACCGGTTGATTTGCTGCAGGAGAATTGTCCCCGATAGTATTATAACTCACTACGGCAATCAAAGCGATCACCACCGCGGCAACCATATACCTGGGAATCTGCATATCCGGAAGGACGTGCTGCAATTTCTGCCAGACATTTGCCTGATTTTCTTCCTTTATCCTGGCAAACAGCCGATTGTTAAAACCCGGTGAAACATGCTTCGACTTTAGCCCATGCAGAGCTGCAACTGTCTTTTTGAATTCCTGATAGGTTTTTTCACAGTCGGAGCAGTCGGACTTATGTTGCAAAAACTCCTTCCGTAGGTGAGATGGCATGTCTCCATCGACAAATTCGGAAAGGTGTGACTTGTACTCGTAACAATTCATTCGATAGAATACCTCCTTTGTTACAGATGTGCGACTGTTGATTTTTAGGGTATTGGTTCATGACTTTGATGCTTTTTCACTTTCGGAACTTCTCAGATGTCGTAACTTCTCCTGCAATTTTAACCGTGCCCGGTTTATCCTGGATTTCACCGTACCAACCGGGACATCGACTATATTACTTACCTCATCATAACTAAGTTCCTGAATATCTCTCAAAATTATCACGGTTTTAAATTTTTCTGAGAGTTGGTCAATCGCGTTCTGAATTTCCTGTTCGGTAAATTCACCCTCTACTCCTTCTTCCGGCGCAAAATCTTCCGAAGGGATCTCGTATTCTTTATCTTCCAATCCCAAATCACCCAGGGAATACATCTTACGCCGCTTCCGTTTTCGGAGTTCCGTTTTGGCCAGATTACCGGCGATGGTATAAATCCATGTGGAAAATTTTGCGATATTCCGGTACATGTGCTTTTTCTGGTATACGCGTAAAAAAGTATCCTGCACGACGTCTTCCGCGGCTTCTTCGCTGCTGAGGTATCTATAGACAAAGTTTTTCAGCCGATCTTTGAACCGGTTGACGATCTCTTCGAACGCGTACTCATCCCCTTGCTGGAACCGGGCAATGAGTTCTTCGTCCGTATACCTGTCCATGAAATCATTCATGGATAAATTCCTTTTGTTCGTCAAGGAGTTCGTAAAATAAGGCTGTTAAATAATTCCGTTCATCCATCGTGCTGGTTGTCTTCGTCAACAGATCAGCCTCCTCAAGCAGCGGGAAAGTCCGCCGGAGGTCCTCGGTGGCGAAACCGGTGGCAATTTTCTTGTATTTCCAGGCTAAATTCCGACCGTTAAACACCTCTTTATTGATTTCTTTGTCGGTTTTTTGTGCCGCCAACATCTCATTTATCACCCAAATATTTTCGTAGAAATCTGCCGTCGTTTTTAGAATATAGCTAACACTCACACCCTCATCAAGCAATGAAAACAGGTAATTAAGTATCTTTTCCAGGGATTGTGAACCCAGAATGTCAGCGAATTCGAACACCGAATGCTTCCGGGTTTCTCCCACGAATTCCTCTAATAATTCTGTAGTCAATTCACGGGACTCATCGGAAAGATAAATTTCCAGTTTTTCTATCTCGTTGGCCAGTTGTTGCAGAGATTCCCCGGCCATATCGATTAACTGGCTGCGTGCTTCCAATGAGGCGTTGATAATTTTTTCCTGTAAAAAATATTGCACCCATGCATCCATTTCCCGCATCCATGGGATACGGACTTCAATCGACGTGGTCTGTTTTTTAATCGTCTTCGAAAATTTGTCCGAAATACGCGAGGATTCGCGCAGCAGCACTAACGAAATCTCGTGGCTGGGATTGTTCAGATAATCCAACAGCGCACTTTTCCCGCCTTCCTTTTCCTCATCAAAGGACTCCAACTCTTTTACCACCACAACTTTGGGCTCACTGAAAAGTGAGCTGGACACTAATTGCTCAAGAATGGTTTCCGGTTTCACATCGCTGCAGTGGTATACATACTTCGTCCAGTCAGAACCGTATTTTTCCCGGTAGGCCGCATATAATGCATCCAGAAAGGTATCCTGCAGGTACACTTCTTCACCGTATAAAAAATACACAGGTGCTATTTCCGAGTTGAGTGCCCGGATTTTTGAGAAAAAGTCTTCTACCGGTGATTTTCGTGCCATAATGATTATTGGAAGTTAATTAACAAGTGAAATCCCAATGGTCAGTAATCCCACAATCGCACAGTAAACGGCAAACCAGCTGAATTTCCCCTTCCGTAGTAGCTCCATGAGAAAGACAATGGCAACCCAACCGGAAAGAAAAGCCGCAATAGTTCCGGCGACCAGCGCCCAGAGTCCGCCCTGTGGTATCCCGGTACTGAAAATATCCAGAAGTTTAATAAAACTCGCCCCCAAAATCACCGGGATTGCCAGATAAAAGGAAAATTTTGCGGCCAGTTCCGGATTTAGTTTCAACCACATACCGGCGGTTATTGTGGTTCCGCTCCGGGAAATGCCCGGAATAATCGCCAGCGTCTGGGCCAGGCCAACCAGTATGCTTTTTTTCCAGTCGAGATGTGAATCTTTAATGGTCGCGTACCGACTGCTCCATAAAATCAGTGCTGTCACCAGAAGCATGACGCCAACCAGCAATGGATTCTGAAAGGCTTGGTCCACAAACTCTTCGACCATGAAACCGGCAATTCCAGCCGGAATAATGCCGATTAATATCAGCCAGTTCATTCGAAAATTTGGATTGGTTTTCCACAAATGTGCCCACTGTCCGGGTCGCACCAAACCATGGAATAACGCCCCGAGGATATCTCCGATTTCGCTGCGAAACGCAACAAGAACACTGACCACGGTTCCGAAATGAACAAAGACCTCGAACGTCAGTCCGGATTCTTCATATCCGAATATTGCCTGTGCCAGCGCCAAATGCCCGGAACTGCTTATGGGTAAAAACTCAGTCAGTCCCTGCACAATCCCTAAAAAAACCGCCCGAAAAATTTCCAACTATTCCACACTCCTGTCTCCGATTATTCCCATCACGCCCCACATACGGCCGGTCACACCATCGTCTCTGCGATACGAGTACCAATATCCGGACTCACAACTCGTGCAGCGATCGGCGTTATAAATATGTTTGTCTGCAATCCCCAGCTGGCGCGCATGCTGTTTGATAGTTTTGGCTAAATTCAAGTGGCACGCCCCATCTCTTTCACTTATCACTGAGGCGGGAAACCGATTGGCCACCTCGTCGCCGACTTCATAACAACATTCGCCAATTCCTGGACTGATACCGAGTTCGATATCTTTCGCCGCGCAGGAAAAATTCTGTTCCATGGCGCTGACGGCTTTTCCCAGAATATTTCCGGCTATTCCTCTCCAGCCGGCATGCAGCGCTCCAATTATCGATCGATCCGGGGTGGTAAGAAAAATTGTATGGCAATCTGCCACACCGATTATCAGGTACAAACCCTCGACTGCGGTGATCAATCCATCGCAATTTGGAACAATCCCCGGCTCGTCCACAATTGCGACATGATTGCTATGGACCTGGCGCGCCATTACTGTTCTGTCCCGGGGTATACCTGCCGTAGTCAAAAACCGGCGGCGATTCTCCTCAACATTTTCATCCGAATCATACTGGGAACGCCCGAGATTCAGCGAGGACATCTCCCCGTTTGAAACGCCGCCATTCCGCGTGGTGAACGCGTGAAACAGCCGTGAGTCACCTTTCCATTCCGGGAACTGAGCCCATTGTATATGTTCGTAGTTTTGTAGTATCATTCAGTGAAATACGATTCCATCGGATGGACTTTTCGCGGCCCGATTGTCATGATATCCACCCGGCGTAATCTGCGACGCGTGTACTGGAGCACTTCCAATGATTGATTAACCCGCTGACGCATACCATCTAACGTGTAATTGCGTACAATCCCTTCCACATTGTGAACTCCCCGAAGGGAAGCGGCAATCGATGCCCGGGTTGTACTGCCTTCTTTGATCAGCTGAAGTAATAACGACATAGCATCGTATCCGTATAAATCGATCGCCGACGGCGAGGCATTTGTTACCTTTCTAAAATCGGTAACAAACTGCTGATATGAGTTGTCGGTTTCGGGGATATAATAGTCAGAAAAAATGATCATGCTGTCAATGTAACTCGCATACTGCTGCAATTTCTGCTCATCGTACCAGTCCACATTCCCAAGCACCTGGGTATCAAAATTGTACAGGGCAAATTGGGGCGCGATATAATCGATATCGCTGTTGCGGATCGGAAAATACATCCCATCGATATGCTTGAGGGTGATTTCTGTGGAGTCAATTTTTTCACGGTACTCCTCGACCCGCTCATCCAGCAATTTCACGAACTCCGAATCCGAAAGAGTAGAACGCAGACTATCGGACACAAATTCACTGGTATCCAATGGCGGTGAATACTGTTCCCGCAACTGGAAACCAACTTTTCGCAGGTGTTTAAATTGTTCCGAAGGATCTTCGGGCACCCCGCTATACCATACTTGTGTCACGACCTCGGCACCGCGCTTTTCTACCTCGGCAGTAAACGCATCCGTCAATGCCTTTCCCTGAGGATCAGCCGGGCTGATGGTGGCAAATGTTTGTAAGCGCAGAGAATCCGCAGCGTATTGGGCAGCAGCTTTGCCGCGGGTTTCATAATCCGGACTCATTTGAAAAACAAATTCGTTAATTCCGGCAATCCCGTTCCCGGCTGCAGTCGGTGTAATCAACGGGAGTCTATTCTCACCAGCCAGCACAGCAGCGCTAATTACATTCTCAGACCATACCGGGCCAATAACGGCAACGACCCGTGCATAGTCTTCAATACGCTGTAACTGACGGACTGTTTCCAATCCTGAACTCTCGTTATCCAGCAGTATGATACTAATTCGTGACAATTCGTTTTCCCTGGCAAGCGCATATCTGACGCCACGGATCAGATCTTTTCCCACGTCAGCCGAGGAGCCACTAAATGGTGCAAGGACGGCTATGGCAAGCCTTGGCTGGTCACCCTCGGGTTGAATTGCTTTTTGAAGTGCCCGGAACGTGGGACGCAAAATATCCGAAACCCGGGCCTGGTCAAGTTCCTGGGCTGTTGTACTGGCGAGACTCATTTCTCCGGCCAAAATATATTCCTCGAGCAGCGCCAGTCGGAAAATGTTCGCTTCTACCTCACCAATGGCACCGTCAACCAATGCCTGGACCTCTTCCATTGACAGGTAGGCGTCTGCGGTCTTCAGCAGATTATCCAAAGCTATTCTCGCCAGCGCGTTGTCATTGGACATCGTAATTGAATAGACAAAATAGTTCGCAGCATTGTAATATTGCTTCAGCGCCAGGTACGCTTCTGCCATTGTAAAATACATATCATCCAGGTAACCACTGTTGGAATACCGGCTTATAAATTCTTTCCCATAACGGATACTTTGGCGATCCAGCCCCACTTTATGGTACGATTTGACTAACATCAAATGTGTTGCTGTCCGATACTTATTAAATCCAGGCTTGATATACAGATCCTGGAAAGTCTGTAGTGCCTGATCATAGTTTTGATCGTTATAGGCTTCTACACCGGCATCGAATTGCTGTTTGGTCTCATCGACATGAAAAAGCTGTGGTGCACTCGAACCAATGCTGGTCAAAAGAATAAGGACAAAGACCGACATTACCCCAATTTTACCCCTTCGTAGCAGCACGGAAATCGCTATCCTGTATTGTTTGCTATTCAACAGTGACACTTTTCGCGAGGTTGCGTGGTTGATCCACGTTACAACCCCGCTCAACTGCAATGTAATATGCAAGAAGTTGTAACGGAATGGAAGCCAGAATCGGTACCAAAAACGGCTCCGTTTCAGGAATGTAAATGACATGATCCGCCAGTTCCCGGATTTCCTCATCCCCCTCGGTGGCAATAACGATAATCCGGCCATTCCGGGCACGCACTTCCTCCATATTGCTCTGAATTTTATCGTAGCTCTTGTCTTTCGTAGCAATAAACACCACCGGCATATCGTCATCGATCAGGGCAATCGGTCCGTGCTTCATCTCCGCGGCAGGATATCCCTCTGCATGGATGTAGGATATCTCCTTCAACTTCAGCGCCCCTTCCAGCGCCACCGGGTAATTAAATCCGCGGCCGAGATAGAGGAAGTTCGAGCGATCACTCAATTCCTGTGCAATTGTCTCGATTGCCTCTGTGTTGGACAATATCTGCTCTGCTTTTTGCGGCAGATTACTTAATTCATGGACTATCCGCTCACCGTTCGCGCGGTTTAACCCGTTACGACGACCTAGCAGAACTGTCAACAGGGTTAACACGGAAACCTGTGAGGTAAAGGCCTTTGTTGAAGCCACCCCGATTTCCGGTCCGGCATGAATATACACGCCGGCAGTCGTTTCCCGGGAGATACTACTTCCGACAACATTACAAATTCCCAGGCACAACGCCCCGTGCGATTGCGCCTCCCGCACTGCCGCCAGCGTATCTGCAGTTTCTCCCGACTGGCTGATGGCAATTAAGACCGTTTTCGGCGTAATTATGGGGTTACGATACCGGAACTCCGATGCATACTCTACCTCGACCGGTGTCCGGACAAATTCTTCAATCAGGTATTCGCCGATCAGCGCAGCATGCCAGCTGGTACCGCAGGCGGTCAGGTAAATCTGATCCGCGTTTTCCATATCCTCCAGAACATCCGTAATCCCCCCAAGCCTGACATTCGCATCTTCCGGGAGCAGCCGGCCCCGCATAGCGTCACGCAGTGTGGTGGGCTGTTCATGAATCTCCTTGAGCATAAAGTGCGGGTAACCGCCCTTTTCGATCCGCTGCAGGTCAAACGGTATGGTATGTTTATCCGATTGGACTTCATTTTCCAACTGCATATCGAACGTCCGGGCATCATCGGCGGTGATAACCGCAATTTGTCCGTCTTCAAGGTAAAACACTTCACGGGTGTATTTCACAAGCGCTGCCGTATCTGAGCCGATAAAATATTCTCCCTCACCGATCCCCACTACAATGGGGCTTCCGGAGCGTGCCGCAACGATCTTTTCGGGTTCATCTTTGGAGATTACTGCCAAACCGTAGGCACCGACCACATGTTTCAGGGCTTCTGCTACTGACTCTTCAAGTGTATCGCATTTGTATTCTTCGATCAAATGGGCAAGGACTTCAGTGTCCGTTTGACTTGTAAAAGTATGGCCCTTGTTAATAAGGTCCTTTTTGAGATTTGAGTAATTTTCGATGATCCCGTTATGCACCAGCGCAATTTTATTCTCACAATCGGTGTGAGGATGCGCGTTCATTTGATCCGGGGCACCGTGGGTTGCCCATCTGGTGTGCCCGATACCGATCGTACTCGAAATATCCACGGCATCCAGAGCATCCTGCAGGACCCGGAGTTTTCCCGCCTGTTTTTCGACACGGAGGTTCGAATCCTGTATATAGGCAACTCCGGCGGAATCATATCCCCGGTATTCCAGCCGTTCCAGTCCTTCCATCAATATAGGAAGGGATTGCCGCGGACCAATATATCCCACTATGCCGCACATATGGTAAACTCCCGTTCGATATCTATTATAATGCTATTCCCACTCGATGGTCCCGGGTGGTTTCGACGTAATATCATAAACCACACGGTTAACGCCTTTGACTCCATTGACTATTTTGGAGGACGCTTCCTGCAAGAGTTCCCGGGGTAATTTTGCCCAGTCAGCGGTCATCCCGTCTACACTGACCACAGCCCGAAGTGCGATGACATGTTCATATGTCCGGCTGTCCCCCATTACGCCAACCGTATTGACCGGCAATAACACTGCGAGGGCTTGCCAGACTTTTTCGTATTCATCGTACTTATAAAGCATCTCGGTGAACATTTTATCGGCTTCGCGCACCATCTTTAATCGCTCACGGGTGACCTCTCCAAGGATGCGAACGGCAAGCCCGGGACCGGGAAACGGGTGCCTTCCCAATATTTTTTCCGGAATTTCCAGTAATCGTCCAATTTCCCGAACCTCGTCCTTGAACATCTCACGAAACGGCTCCACCAATTCAAGATCCATCTGCTCCGGTAGTCCGCCGACATTATGGTGGGTTTTTATTGTCGCGGAAGGACCGGTAACCATCTGGCTTTCAATCACATCCGGATACAGGGTCCCCTGTGCCAAAAATCCCAGGTTATCATATTCGTTCGCTATGGCTTGAAACTCTTCGATAAACTGATGGCCAATGACTTTCCGCTTTTTTTCCGGGTCCTCGATGCCTTCTAATGCCCCTAGAAAAGCGTCGGAAGCATCATGATAACGAATCGGTAAATCGAGTTCTTGTGCCAGGATTTCCGTCACATTCTGGATGTCATCATATCTGAGTAAGCCGGTGTCAATAAATACAGGTACGGATTGATCGCCGATGGCCTGGTTCAATAACACCGCTAATACGGAACTATCCACCCCGCCACTGACTGCACAAATAACCCGGGATTCGCCAACCCGCTGTCGAATATGTTTGGTAGATTGTGTGACAAATTGCCCAGGTGTCCAGTCGCCGGAGCAATGGGCAATGGAAAACAAAAAATTCCTGAGGATGTCCTTTCCATAGGTTGTGTGGGTGACTTCCGGGTGAAATTGCAGTGCGTAGCGGTGTTCGTTCGGGTCACCGATAGCGGCTAAAATGCTATTGCTCCGGGCATAAATCCGGAAACCCTTCGGTGCCACATCCACATGGTCTCCATGGCTCATCCACACCTGGGAACTATCCATAGACTCCGACAACAGGTCTGACGATTCCAGCACCTTGATTTCGGCTTTCCCGTATTCCCTGGAATCGCTGTGTTCCACCACCCCACCCTTGGCTTTTGTCAGCCACTGCATCCCGTAACATATCCCAAGGACCGGAACATCCAATGCTAAAATATCCGGGTCCGGATGCGGGGCATCCGGATCATTGATTGAGGCAGGACCGCCGGAAAGGATAATCGCCGCAGGATCTTTCTCCGCCAAATCATCTTTGGAAATAAACGGGGAATAGATTTCCGAATATACGCCGAGTTCACGCACCCGCCTGGCAATAAGTTGAGTATATTGTGAACCGAAATCCAGAATAGCAACCAGCTGACTCACGAGCGTTCTCTTACATCAAATTTTTCACCATTGAACAAGGGCCAACTTTTCAAATTGTCTAAAAAATTGTAGTGGGTCAGGTCGTAATAAACCGGAGTAACTGAAACATACCCTTCCTGCACCATCCGTTCATCGGAATCCTCATCTTCTTCCATGGATTTCCGTTCACCGGACATCCAGTAATATGTGCGATTGCGGGGGTCGACGCGCTTGTCGAATTTTTCATTGTAAAACGCTTTTCCCTGCTTGGTCACAACAATGCCCTTGAGTTGATCAGCAGGGAGCGGCGGGATATTGACATTCAGGAGCGTATTTTCCGGCAGGCCATTCTCCAGCACAGCGGTGACAACCATTTTTGCAACTTCACCGGCCGGTGCAAAATCCGGGTCGTGATAGGTCGCCAGCGATAATGCCACACTCGGAATACCAAGGATAATCCCTTCCGTGGCGGCTGATACTGTCCCCGAATATATCACGTTAATGCCCGTATTACTTCCAAGGTTTATTCCTGAGGCAACTAAATCGGGTTTGCGGCTTAACACCGCCCTGGCCGCTATTTTCACACAATCCGCCGGAGTCCCGTTGACAGCGTACCCGGTAATTCCGCCCTCGAGCTCCACATCCGTCACACGTAGCGGATCGGACAGGGTGATCGCGTGGCCAGCTGCACTCATTTCCCGGTCAGGGGCGACAATTGCAACGTCGGCAATTTGGTCCAGAGCCTTATACAGGGCAGTAATACCAGGAGCATTAATTCCGTCATCATTGGTTAACAAAATAAAGGGGAGTTGATCTGTCATTTGCGGCAAAACTCGATGATAGTGGTTAATTCTTGCTTTAAATCATGGCGGTCTACAACCCGATCCACAAAACCTTTGTCCAGCAGAAATTCAGCACGTTGAAAACCTTCCGGCAGGTCCTGTCCGATGGTCTGCTTGATGACCCGGGGCCCGGCAAAACCAATAAGCGCCCCAGGTTCTGCCAGAATTACGTCGCCGAGCATGGCAAAACTGGCAGTCACGCCGCCGGTTGTGGGATGGGTCAACAATGAAATAAAGGGTAAATTCTCCTCTGCGAATAACTTGAGCCGGGCACTGGTTTTTGCCATCTGCATAAGGGAATACGCTCCTTCCATCATCCGGGCGCCTCCGGAAGAAGAAATAATGATGAGTGGTGTGTTATTTTCTCTGGCCTTGTCCGTGGCACGGGCGATTTTTTCACCCACCACGGAACCCATTGATCCGCCTATAAATGAAAAATCCATCACCGCCATCGTCAGGGGCATACCATTGATAGTGCCGGTTACCGACCGCACGGCTTCTTCCATTCCCGTTTTATGCCGGGCATTTTTCAGCTGATCACTGTACTTTTTCGATGCCTTGAAATTGAGCGGATCCACAGATTTAATATGCTGATTAAATTCCTCCACACTCCCCTGATCCAGGAGCATATCTATATATTGCTGGCTGCCAATCCGGAAATGAAAATCGCACTTGTGACAGACATGGAGATTGTTTGCCAACTCCTTTTTATAGATAATTTCCTCACAACCGTCGCACTTGACCCACAATCCATCCGGAATCTGCTTCTTCTCCGATGAAAGGATACTTTTTTTTACACGCCTGAACCAATCCATAAAAATTATTCCCGTTCCTGGAATTGTGTTAGCATGGTCTGCATTTCGGCTTCCATTACCAGGGCATTCTCATCGCCGTAATAATCCGGCCTGATACCGGTTGTTGCAAAACCGTATTGCCAGTAAAAGCGCTGTGCCTGATTATTAGTTTCTCTGACTTCCAACGACACAAGTTCACAATCCCTTTCTGCTCCCAATTCGACTGATTTCTTTAATAGCTGTCGGCCGATACCCCTCCGGCGTGCCTCCGGCCTGACTGCAATATTATGAATGTGCATTTCTCCCGGCTCATTGGAATAACGGGCAATATACCATGCAATGATAAAACCCACAATACGTTCCTCAGAGACAGCGACCCAGCACCGGGCCACCGGTTTTTTATACAAGGATGTTAGAAAATGCACTCTGCTCCAAGGCTGGGTAAAACTCGCCCGTTCTATCTGCATTACCTCCTGTAAATCCTCGGTGGTCATTTCACGAATCTTCACGGGTTGTTTACTCTGTGAATCCTCTGAGAACACGGTTACAACCTGTGCAGGTGTGATTCGCATTAGTAAATCGCTCTATTCGCCACTGTGGAGCGGGTTTGAGAACTTGACAGCCTCATATTCCCTGAGGTAATCCGGCTCGATGATGTTCGGATTATCCACAGTCCATCGCCTGATATCGCTGAGAGCCACCTCAGCTATATTCCGGGCATTGACCACATTCCGTCCCAAAACCGGGTTGGCCAGTTCGGCTTTCAGCGTTTCCTCATCAGATGTCTGATACACCACCGGCATTCCCGGAGGAATTTGTGTTTTCAGCGTAGCAATTGAATCCCGGACAGGTCCAGTGATCGCATCCGGTGATCCATTTACATCATATATAGCCAGAAAATAGGTATCCCGGTGCGAATGATGCAGCACAGCCACCGAATCTGTCGCGTTCCGGACGCTCCAGGCGGACGCTAATAACGTCGGAATAGTCAGTAATACGCCGTCTGACGCAAACAGGAGTCCCTTGGCGGTACTTAGTCCAATACGCAGCCCTGTAAACGAGCCAGGGCCAATAGAGACCGCCACGGCATCAAGTTGATCGAGGGTAAATCCCAGGTTGCTGGTTTGTTGGTGAATGAGTTGTGCCAGTAATTCCGAGTGCTTGCGTGGCTCGTGGATAGTGCTTTCTGCTATCAGATGGTTCTCATCGACCAGAGCGATACTGCACACATCAGTGGCTGTCTCTATGGCAAGGAGGCGCATAATTCCTCCCGGCTTTTGGCCGCATCCAGTTGAATGGTACGGGAGCCTTCGTGGGTAAAGTTGTGTTCCAACCTGATACGAATAGTATATTCCGGCAACAACGATTCAACCCTGTCTGCCCATTCGATGAGCACAATCCCTTCTCCGAAAAAATATTCCTCATAGCCCAATCCGTAGAACTCCTCAGGCCCTTCAATGCGATAGCAGTCAAAATGGTACACCGGCATTGTTCCTGCATATTCATTAATGAGTGTATACGTGGGACTGGTAACCGGCTCCTGTACTTGCAACGCCTCACATACCCCCTGAACAAAGGTCGTCTTTCCGGAGGCAAGATTTCCGTATAATGCAATAATATCGCCGGGGTTCATCTGGCGGGCGAGTGATGCAGCAATAGCCTGAGTCTCAGCAGGTGTTTTGGTCTTCCATTTTTTCCTGGTCCCCATCACAATCCTTTGGGTTCCAGGGTTACCACCGGCAATACAACCTCTTCCAGTGAAACGCCACCATGCTGAAATGTGTTGTAAAATTTATTCCGGTACTTATTGTATTCCGTTGGATAGACGAAGTAGCTGTCGTCCTTCGCCAGCAGATACGTTGAATTTATTCCGCGCCGCGGCAGTTTATATTCCTCCGGTTTCGGAATATAAATTGCTTGCTTACTGTCTGCGTTCAGATTCCGGCCGTATTTATACCGCAGATTTGTCGAGGCTTCCCGGTCCGCTTTTACTTTGGCAGGCGTTTGTACGCGAATACTCCCGTGATCTGTTGTGAGCACGACAGTATAGTCGCTCTCACTTAATAATTTCAATACCTGAAACAGCCAGGAATGCTCAAACCATGCCCGGACAATCGTCCGATATCCGGCCTCATCCGGGACCATTTCCTGTAAAAATTCCGATTCGGACCGACGATGTGCCAAAATATCCACAAAGTTGATGACCAGGGATATCAGGGGGATATTCATCATGGATTTAATATTCCGTTCCACGGAACGTCCCTCTTCCGCATCGAGGATCTTTACATATTTCGTCCCGCTGTCGAGGTTGAGGTGTAATCGCTGCAGCTGCCGATTCAGCAATTCATGTTCATGCCTGTTCATACTCAGATCGTCATCTTCGGCCTGTTGCCAGATTTCCGGAAAATATTCCGGCAGTTCAGCGGGGAACAACCCACTGAAAATGGCATTCCTGGCATATGGGGTGGCTGTGGGAAGGAGCGAAAAATAGTAATCTTTCCGTACCCGGTAATACGGGTACAACATGGATTCGATAGTCAACCACTGATCCAGTCGCATACAATCGATGACTATAAATACGACCTTGTGACCGTGTTTGAGTTTTGGCACAACAAATTCGGGTATGATATCCAGAGATAAGTTCGGACGATCTCCCCTATCCCGGTTCACCCAATCGGCATAATTCTGACCAATATATTTCCCAAACTCCACATTGCACTCTTTTTTCTGATCCATCAACGTTTGGTTTAAGCCCAAATCCGGATGGTCATCAAACTCCACTTCCCACTGGGAGAGTTTAAAATGTAAATCGATCCATTCCTCTGCTGTCGGTCCGCTCATCAACAACTGGGATATCCGGTTAAACTCGTTGATATAGCTTCTCGAAACCTGCTCCCCGGAGATTTTACTCTGTTCAAGTGCTTTTTTACATACCAACAGAATCTGGCTCGGATTTACCGGTTTGGTCAGGTAATCGGAGATTTTCGACCCGATAGCCTCTTCCATCAGGGATTCTTCCTCATTTTTTGTAATCATAATGACCGGTAACCCGGGAGAAAATTCCTTAATCTGGGTCAGTGTCTCCAAACCATCCTGTCCCGGCATCATCTCATCCAGCAACACCAGATCGTACTGATTATTACGGATCTCTTCCACCGCATCGGCACCATTGGTCACACCGGTGACTTCGTACCCTTTTTCCTTCAGGTATATTTGATGAGGCGTCAACAGGTCAATTTCGTCGTCCGCCCACAGTATTTTTGCACGTGGCTTGTCCATACATCCGCTTCGTTAATTTTATCTGAGCTTTGGAATTTATTGCTTTCAACTGCAGGTGTCAAATTGAAAGAGCCTGCCCAATAAAACTCCATTTTCTTCTGGAATCATTTCTCCAAACCATTTAATCTTAAGTTATTATAATTCAAGAATTTGGATTACGGTAACGGAAATACATTGGTTCAATAAACTGTGAGAAATGGAAAAACTACTTGGTAGTCATGGTAAAGACGCCATCCCAGTCTTCTGGCGGCGGGTTTTCCTTATATTGTCGGCATCGTTCAAGGAATAGTTTGGAGGGTCCGTCGTCCGGATCAATTTCCAGTGCTTTTTCAAAAGCCCCGATACCCTTATCCCATTCCCGGTTGAAATAATATTCTATACCACTTTTATACGGTTCCAGGATGGATTCATCGGCCAGAAAAACCATCGTTCCGTCACTGATGCGTCCCAGTAATTCATACACTTTCACCGGTTCTGTCTTACCCTTCACCACCAGCGAATCCAAGAACCTGGTATGGAAATGATCTTTGACTTCCCCGCGGGTAGTTTCGCTGATCATCAGGTAAGTTCCGTATTGCTTGTTGGCCCCTTCCAGCCTTGCGCCAAGATTCACGGCATCTCCCATGACGGTATAGTCAAACACATCCTTGGAACCAAAATTACCGAGTGCCACTAAACCACTATTTATACCAATCCGTGTCCAGATTTCCGGTAAACCGTCATCCAGCCATTTTTGCCGCATTTCATGCAGCTTCATTTGACAATCTATTGCCGCATGACACGCCTGAATGGCGTGGTCTTCTGTTTCAAGTGGTGCGCCGAATTCAGCCATGATAGCATCACCTTCGTACTTATCAATGATGCCATCGTACGACAGTATTATGTCCGTCAGCTCGGTGAGATACTCATTGAGAAATTCCGCCAGCGTTTCCGGTTCCATTTTTTCTGACACGGTGGTAAATCCCTGAATATCCGAGAACAATACTGTGAGATACCGGCGTTCCCCACCCAGGGAAAGCCGTTCGGGATCATCCATCAACTCGCTGACGACCTTCGGACTCAGAAAATGTCCGAAGGCATCCTTGACCCAGCGCTTTTCCTGCTGTTCAGAAATAAACTGGTACACCACGTTGCCCCCGTAGGTCAGTAAAATACCCAACAAGGGTACTACCACAGGCAAATAGGTTGATTGTCCGAAGTCAGGTGGTGTGACCTGTAATTCCATCCCCAGCGACTGCGCCCAGTTACTGAACAGGTCAATCCGGCCCAGTGTTGCATTAAACATCTTTGAAATTGTCCAGAAGTAATCCTGGAAAAACAGGCCAAACGCATAATCGACATAGGCCCAGCACAATCCCAGTGAAATCAATCCGCCAACGAGTGGTTTGGCATACACGACAATTACTGACGTCAGTATTACCAGGATAATCAGCGCCAGGATGGTCGTCGTCTTGCTGGCATATTTAATGAAATTCCCATCCAGGATAGTTTGCACAGCATTGGCATGGGTTTCCACTCCGGGCATGAGATGCTGATATCCGGCGTAACTGAAATACGGGGTCTCTTTCACGTCATGATAACTGTCCAGCGAGTTCCCGATCATCACAATTTTATCCTCAAAGGGACTTTCCTGGGTCATACCAAACTGCGCCATCACTCCGTCTTTAAAGAAGAGTTCCATCCAGTTGGTATCATCTTGGGGATCCTTCAGGTCAAATTCTGCGTCATCTAATACATTGGAGAGTGGGAAACGATAAAAGGTTCCCCAAGGACCAACAGGCTTTTCGGGCCCCCCACTCGATGGTGGCCCATAATAATTAATTAAAAACAGTGCGGGATGGCGGGACGTCCGTATTTCCATCGGACCGTACCGGACAAAGTTTTCTTTCTGGATAATCCTCGTCGTATCCGGGATATCCATAAATTCCGCAGCTGCTTTGGTCGCCAGGGAAAGGTAGACCTGATCTTCGCGCTCAAGATAATTGAAAATGATGTACCGTCGCGAAAAGCCATCGATATCCTTGCGTTCATTAACCAGACCAAGATCCGGATCCGCCGCCATCAGTTTATCGATTGGTTTCATCACATATTCAGGAGGGACCCGCGTTTTTTCCTGAACCATTTTTGCTGCGAGCACCACTTCGGTACCGTTCTCATGTGCCCACCTGATACTTTCGGCGAACAGGGAATCCCCGTAGGCAGACTTGTTGTCTTCGCTGTCAAATTCGATATCGAAGGCAATCACTTTCGCTCCGGCCCTGGACAAATTCCGGACAACCCTGGCCCAGACTTCCCGGGGATACGGTAATCTATGGGGAATAAGCCGCCATGCCTCGTCATCGATATCAACCAATACCACATCGAGACTGTCAATAGTCAAATTAGTCCGGCTAAGCGCACCGGTATAAGGTCCCCGCAGAATAAACCGGTAATCCAGTGTTTTTAATTCGAGGGTATCCAGCAGATGAAACGAACGGAGAAAGAGCAGCACCAGGACCACAATGGCCCCGATGCTCACACTGATTCCGATCTGGATAAATGATTTTCTGGACATACGGTGTATCAGGTCAGGCAATCGCTGTAAAAAAGACCCAATTTTGTATCGATATCAATCAAAATTGGTAGGTGTACCGTAGCCTGTATATCAGGTTCGTATAGTTATTCAATGTTCCGTCATCCAAGGTTTCGCTTGTCTGTGACAACCGAATATTGGTACTGATATTATGGTTTTCAAGGAACCGATATCGCACGGTAGATTCGAAGCCGGTCCGGATAAATTCTGTTGCGCCAGTCGATTGGGTAAACCGGGCATTTCCGTTCAGCGTCAGATTATTATTAAACATCCGGTATTGGCCACCAGCACTCACAATTTGAAATCTCGTCAGATTCCCCCCGGCTTCGTTTTCATTATAGCTGTAAGACAACCGTGTTATCAACGGTATAGAAAACCGGCTTTGCAGGGAGAGTGAAATCAGGTTCATGGAGTAAGAGATATCCGGATATTCACTTGTCCTGGCATAGTTATCCTGTTTAAATGACCGCAAATAGTTAAACCCAAGATCGTGTTCAATACCCAAGAAATATAATGGTTGGCTGATGGTTATGGTATTCGAAATAGTCGTGTTATCAATTCTGCTATCCAGAGTCGTTACGCTATAACTCGTGTCCACAGGGTCAGTGGTATAGTCGATAATAGTGTCTGTCCGGGTCGTAATTGTATCGATACCGTTGATCCGGCTATATTGATTGAAGTTAAAGTTTATCGTTGGGAAGTCTCCCCCCGGATAAATCGATAACCCGGTCGAAGCGGTGTTGGACGATATCTGGAATTGTTTATCCCGTGACAACCCCTCATCCAGATTTTCGTACTTCAGGTTTAAATACACCTTATTTCGAAATAACCTGATACGATCTGCCACTTCAAAGCCGGCGACATCTTTCCGGATATAGGGATTGGCAAATGAATTATAGGCAGCACCGATACGCTTGTAATTAAAGGTCAGATAATTTTTTAAATAATTCAGGCTGACCTTTGTTTGATATGCCATAGAACTGTAATCCTGAATTTTTTCAGGATGGAGTGACAGATTTAAATTCGTATCAACCGAAGCGGGTAACGGTAAAAATGGCTGAATATTGCTGTTTATAATAAAGAGATTCTGGAAATCCGCCGGATTCACGGGGAAATCACTCACCGGAATTTGGAATTCCGATCCAAATTCAAGCGTATCGTCTTTCGACAGCGCCCCTCCAAAGATATTACTGTTTTCCCAACTGAGGGAGACGCTTGATTCCCAGACAAACCGCTGCCTGTCAAACGCTAATAATAGATCCGAGCCCACCACAATATTATCCTGGGGATTCGCCCCGTGCCACCCTACGGAATCCACGCCGAAGTCATTAAACCGCCTGTCTATTTGAGTCGTATCATCCCGGGAAGAAATCAGCGAAAAGCCAATCTGAAAATTATTTCCGCCGCCAAAACTCGGGCGAATAGCAAAGACGCGGCGGGGAAAGGTATACCCGGACAGATTACTAAAATTCTTATAACGGGGTATGGTATCCTGAGCAGTAGTATCGACCCGGGTGACCACAGAATCCATGAAAGCCGCCCCCTGGACTGCACGCTCGGAATATCCATAAACGACATGGAGATTGACATATTTCAGGAGTAGTTGACTATTCAATCCACGGACTCGTTTTCCCCACATTCCCAGTCGCGAGAGCCGGGGATACGAGTCACCGATTTGCATCCGTAGTTTTGACGAATTTAATCCTAACAAATACCGATTTCTAGGCTGGGTGCTGGGATCTTCCTTGGAGGTCAGGTAAATATTTCCATTAAAATTGATAAACCCGTATGAGCCGCGTAAATCGCCACTGAGTTTATTGATATTTTCCAGCTGGTCACGAATTTCACTTCGGCTGGTCTCAACATACATTCGTCCCCGCATATCAAGCTGTGCCCGCCGGGCTTCTTCTTCCCCTGTCACCCGGAATTGCCACGTTAACGGTTCAAAAGCCCTATCGGCCGCATCTTTAAATTGCATCCGAACGGTATGCATCCCGGGTCTCATTCCCTGCCCGCGATACGTCACAAGTTCCGCAGACACATTCGCCTTTTTAGTCACGTTTGTCTCATCGACAAAGAGTGTTATCGAGTTCGGGTTGACATTGGGCACCGTATATAGGGTCACAGCGATGAGTACTTCATTTGCCGGCACCGTGGAACTCGGGGCAGGCGAAAGAATCAGGTCCTCATTCTGAACGCTGTAATCATCAGAAAACACCCGCTCACGTGTTGTGGTGGTTTGTTGTTGTTCTTCCCGGGGTTTTTTCGGTTGTCCGCTTGCCGGGACATAGACTGGATTCTCATACGGATTTTCAGCAGGAAACGCGATCAGTTGTCCGTCAACTAATTCCGCAATGATGGCGTATTTTACCCCCGATCCGGTTGTGAATTCGGAAGGGATAACCCCATAGTAATATCCATAACGGAACTCCATTTCTGACTCAGCAAACCCACTCTGATCTGCGGATTTATACAGTAAGCGGACTTCATCGACGTTTCGGGCGGTCCCCTCAACGACCGCTTCAATTTCGATATCCTGTCCAGGAATATAGTTACGGAGGGGGGAATGAACTATCTGTCCCTGAGCCCACAATGTGCCTGTAAACGCAATAATCCCAAGCAAGATAAACGCAAAGTACCGTAATAGTACACTGTTCAAATATAGAGAAGTCCTGTTCACCGAATTATTCCTGACTGTATCAATCTTAAAGGGCAATTACGGCTCTAATCTTACCACTTATTCGTATTCAATTTCGAGTTTTTTCCGTTCCCCATCATTATTTTCAAATTCGATTTCAAGCCGATGGGTTTCCTCTACTACACTAACGACGTTTGCAGTAAATGAGCCGTCTTGGCGGAGTGTTCCGTTGATAGTAACATTGTCACCAACCGAAGGCTGTCCCCCCTCAAACGTTGTGTAATCACCGATTGTTACATTTAATGGACCTGATCCTTCGATGGTAACATTATCCGGTGTCTCACCGGAAACGAGGGAGACATTGTTCACCGTCATGCTCACTCCCTCAGAGAATTCCTGCACAGTTGCGCTGATCGTGAGTGTAATAGTCACTTCCACTTCACCTGTCTGTGACGAACTTCCACTCTGGTTCTCTCCAATAATCACCGACTGGCCGGTAATATTATTCGTTAGTTCAACTTGACCGGATTCCACCACTAATTGATCTCCGGTCGTCGGATCAACGATAATCCAGAAAATGGTTCCTTTCACGGATGCCACCGAGGTGGGAGTTGCAATAATGAATTCCCCCCGGCGTTGCTCAGCCACTTCCGCTTTCAGTTTCCCTGTATCCACGTTAATACGTTTCTCTATTCCAGTTCTGCTCTCTTCTGTTTCTCCCTGAATTTGCACAACGGAATTCGGCTGAATTTTGAGTTGGGTTTTGTCATCCAAAAATACGATAACGGCATATCCTTCTTCGCCGGTTTTAATCTGGTCGTTATTATTAATCCGCGTGCCTAATTTGATCCCTGCTTTAAATTCGTCTTCACTTGCACGCTTTAAACTAATATCACCGCTAGCCTTTGTCGTAATTGCAATATTTTCCTGCGCTACCAGCAAGGAACTACCTACCACCAGACATATCAGAACTACTATCACTCGTTTCATATTTGGATCCTCCTGGTCAAACGCTTTCTATTGTTCTTCAACCTGCATGTTGATAATTGTGTATTGACCGGTACTGAACTGGGTGGAAAGGTTCATTAATTCGGATATGGATACCACTTCCCCATCGATCATAACATTGCCCGGGTCAGGAGTATATCCAGCCAATTCACCACTTACGCCAAAATACTGATCAAACCTGTCCTGGCCTAAAATTGACTGCAACGCCAGGCTCACTGGATCCACCTGCTCTCCGCCAACGGCAAATTTAAAGATCTCACTTTCCACTATTTCTTCGCCGCGGGTCGTCGGACAATATTTCCGCACCTGCCATACGTACTGGCTTCCCTCTTCAATTTCTTTTGCGCCAGTCAGGGGATACTGAAATGATGTTGCACTGGTTAAATCAAAATACCCGCCGTCATCCGGGAACGGCAGGCTGGATTCATCATTGAGTGCTTCCTCAAACGAGCTATGTTTTTCCGGATCAAATTCACAAATTCGGATACCATAATTACATTCCCGTGATGCCCCGCTCGATTCCCATTGAAAAACCGGGTACATTGTCTGAATTACGGCCTCATTTGTAGGGGCAACGAGTTGAACACTCGGCCGCGACTCGAATTCGACTGAAACAATATCGTATAAATCGCCGGCATCGGTTTGGATAGTATACCTGAGGGTATATAATCCCGGTGGTACCGTTGGCCGGGACAAAATGGAAGAAACGAGTTCATCCTGCTGTCCACCTTTGATATACCGGATATTATCTGATTCCGCATTAATAGTAACCGGGCCGTTTGTAGTTTGCACGACATTAGATTGTTCTGCCAAATCCCTGTTACTCATTACCAATCGGCCCTTTAATTCAAACGGATTCGACCGCACCCAAAAAATTTCTTCATTGTCTAACCCCAAATCGGGGACGTCTGCAGTAAATTTCACTTCAATAGAGATCTCAGGATTTGAGACTTTGGGTTCCATCCGAATCTGGAAAATTATCGGGGCTGTTGACGGATCATTAATGAGGTCAGTGACATATAACATCGAATACTGGTCGGGTGTCTGTTCCAGTGTAACACGAAGCACCTCATTTTCAACCACTTGTGCCTGCACAGGATGTGTTCCCAGAAAAAGTAGTAAAGTCCCCACCACCAATTTCCAGATACCCTTTTTGTATCTCATAATTGAAACCTCCTCAAATCCGGTAAATGCCTTTTCAATTGCATATGTACATCTCATTTGAATCTTCTCCTGTGAGATATATCAAACCCCTCTCAGGCAAACAAACGGTCACATTTGTAAAATCTGGGTTGGGTTAGCATAAGGAAAAGGCTTAGTTTGGATCAATATACACTGTCGTCAAAATCCTGTCAACCAGAATTACTTGTTAGAGGAACCTTCCAGAAATAAAAAAAGGCTCCCGTGTGATTCGGGAACCTTTTCAATAAAAGATCCCGGCAACGACCTACTCTTCCACTCCGTTGCCGGAGCAGTACCATCGGCGCAAGAGGACTTTACTTCTCTGTTCGGAATGGGAAGAGGTGTTTCCCCTCTGCTATTGTCACCGGAAAATTGTCAAAGAAATTTTTTGGGAAAGTAACTGGCGTATCCCTCGCCATCTAATCTCATAAAAGAATATTGATTAAACCGCACGGCTTATTAGTATCACTCAGCTCAACTCCTTGCGGAGCTTACACTTGTGACCTATCAACCTTGTCGTCTCCAAGGAGCCTTTAGTCCCGATAAATCGGGAGGGAAATCTAATCTTGGGGTGGGTTTCGCGCTTATATGCTTTCAGCGCTTATCCCATCCAGACATAGCTACCCAGCGATGCCCCTGACGGGACAACTGGTACACCAGAGGTCTGTCCACTCCGGTCCTCTCGTACTAGGAGCGGCACCCCTCAAATTTCCTGCGCCCACGGCGGATAGGGACCGAACTGTCTCACGACGTTCTAAACCCAGCTCGCGTGCCACTTTAATCGGCGAACAGCCGAACCCTTGGGACCTTCTCCAGCCCCAGGATGTGACGAGCCGACATCGAGGTGCCAAACCTCCCCGTCGATATGAGCTCTTGGGGGAGATAAGCCTGTTATCCCCGGAGTACCTTTTATCCGTTGAGCGACGGCACTTCCACACGTTACCGCCGGATCACTAAGACCTGCTTTCGCACCTGCTTGGCTTGTTGGCCTTGCAGTCAAGCTCCCTTGTGCCTTTACACTCTGCGCACGATTACCGTCCGTGCTGAGGGAACCTTTGTACGCCTCCGTTACTCTTTGGGAGGCGACCGCCCCAGTCAAACTACCCACCTGACACTGTTCCAGGACCTGATGTAAGGCCCATGGTTAGAATTCCAGCAACGTAAGGGTGGTATTCCAAGGATGGCTCCACCTCGACTAGCGCCGAGATTTCACAGCCTCCCACCTATCCTGCACATACGAAACCAAAACCCAATGCCAAGATGTAGTAAAGGTTCACGGGGTCTTTCCGTCCTGCCGCGGGTAGCCGGCATCTTCACCGACACTACAATTTCGCTGGGCCTCTGGTCGAGACAGTGCCCAAGTCGTTACACCATTCGTGCAGGTCGGAACTTACCCGACAAGGAATTTCGCTACCTTAGGACCGTTATAGTTACGGCCGCCGTTTACTGGGGCTTCAGTTCAGTGCTTCTCCCGAAGGATAACACATCCCCTTAACCTTCCAGCACCGGGCAGGTGTCAGTCCCTATATGTCGTCTTGCGACTTAGCAGAGACCTGTGTTTTTAGTAAACAGTCGCCCAGGCCATTTCACTGCGACCTCGTTCAGCGCCTCTCGCGAAGAGATTTGCTTACTAAAGGCACCCCTTATTCCGAAGTTACGGGGCTAATTTGCCTAGTTCCTTAACCAGAGTTCACCCAAGCACCTTAGAATATTCTTCTCGCCTACCTGTGTTGGTTTACGGTACGGTCACCTTAAGTTCTCGCTTAGAGGATTTTCTTGGCAGCATGATTAGGGTCAATTTGTGGGCTAGGCCCTCTTATTCGTGTCTCGGGATCATGAGTTGGCGGATTTGCCTGCCAACTCACCCTACGCACTTAAACCCGGACGTTCAGCACCGGGCTGACCTTTCACTTCTGCGTCCCCCCTTCGCTCAAACGAACAGAAGGTGGTACAGGAATATTTTGCCTGTTCTCCATCGCCTACGCCTTTCGGCCTCGGCTTAGGGTCCGACTAACCCTGAGCAGAGTTACTTTACTCAGGAAACCTTAGGCTTTCGGTGTCCCGGAATTTAACCGGGATTATCGCTACTCATGCCTGCATTCTCACTTCCATCTCCTCCACCCTGATTTACATCAGAGCTTCAACGGGTAATGGAACGCTCTCCTACCAAACGCTCCGACGAATCGGAACGAGTTCGCAGCTTCGGTGATGGGTTTCATAGTCCCGGCGATTATCGGCGCAGTATCGCTTGACTAGTGAGCTATTACGCACTCTTTAAATGGTGGCTGCTTCTAAGCCAACATCCTAGCTGTCTCTGCAATGCCACATCCTTTGTCACTTAACCCATACTTAGGGACCTTAGCTGGCGATCTGGGTTGTTTCCCTCTCGGCAGTGAAGCTTATCCCCCACTGCCTGACTCCCGTAGAGTATATCAATGGTATTCGGAGTTTGGTTGGGATCGGTACGCTTGTAAGCGCCCTTACCCATTCAGTGCTCTACCCCCACGATACTATCTACGAGGCTATCCCGAAAGATATTTCGGAGAGAACCAGATATCGCCGAGTTTGATTGGCCTTTCACCCCTATCCACAGCTCATCCGAGAACTTTTCAACGTTCCCCGGTTCGGACCTCCAGAGCGTGTTACCACTCCTTCATCCTGGCCATGGATAGCTCACCCGGTTTCGGGTCTGCCCCGCGTTACTGTGCGCCCTATTAGGACTCGCTTTCGCTTCGGCTTCGTTCTGGTGAACTTAACCTCGCAACACAGGAGCAACTCGCAGGCTCATTATGCAAAAGGCACGCCGTCCCCCGACAAGTCGGGGTTCGACCGCTTGTAAACGTACGGTTTCAGGTTCTCTTTCACTCTCCGCTAGGAGTACTTTTCACCTTTCCCTCACGGTACTA
>Ga0180433_10000011_pt1:215000-306413 | contig 306413 bp, 257 predicted proteins | sample SS_ome_8_FD_132980 | JGI IMG/M metagenome (GOLD analysis project Ga0180433, IMG submission 132980) | Hypersaline lake sediment archaeal communities from the Salton Sea, California, USA - SS_1_D_1 metaG | ecosystem: Environmental > Aquatic > Non-marine Saline and Alkaline >...
GCCAGCGTTCGTCCTGAGCCAGGATCAAACTCTCCGTTGTAAAGAAAGTTTATAATTTCCTAGCAAATATTTCTCGAATCACTATTAAGACTTTTGTCTTAAGCTTACTATCTCGTATTGACGATAGTCGCACACACTCACAATTTCAAATAGCAGAGTCAACAAACCCCCACCGCAAATCGATGAGGGTTAGTATTGACAAATTTTCTACATCCTCAAAAAGCACAGTTAATATAAGTCCGATTCTCTCATCTGTCAACCCCCTTTTTCGAAATTACACGGGCATTTTCGCCGCGCTTCGTCAGGGGAAATTCGGACTCATATTTCAAAAAACATTTACTCGACAGCCTGGTAAGTATAACAACAGATAACCCCGCCTCCAAACGTTATTTTGCGAATAATCATGAATTTCCATTTTTTGTTCAAATCCGTGATCGGAAGGATTACCTGATCGGGAACGATCCGGTAAAAATGCCCGCTAAGGAATTCGGCGGGAACGCACTATATCTAGTCTGATAAGGTGGACTTCAATCTGGGATAGGAGTGCAACTTTTCTACCTGTTATTTCTGCTTCACCTGGGTAACTTTCCGGATAAATCGGTCCAGTTCCATTGATGGCGCCTTATCGGAAATATCCTGCGGTGCCATTTCATCCTGGTATTGAAATGCCTTGGAATCACCAAGAGCGTGCCGAACTTCCGTTACCCCATCATGGGTTACCACAGAGAACCGTCCTAAGGCAAACGAGTGAATTTTATACACTTCTTCTTCGGCAGTCGCACGCAGAAAAAGCACCACCTTATCCCCTTGCTCCAAATATCGGAGGCCGTTGACCCGGGCACTTACCTCACCGACCCGGCCGCCAAGCTCTCTGACAACGACAGTTTCCGGCGTATACTCCCCCTTTATGACTCGTTGAATTCTGAGCGTATTATAGGTATAGATATTCCGCTGAGCATTATCCCACTGGGACACCCGGTCAATAATTTCTCCCTGGACCACCAATGGGGACTCGTTGGTGATTTCGTCAAGGGTCGCCGATTGGATGGTCAACGCCTGGACAAGTGAAGTCCCACCGAACAAACCGACCAATCCAAGTAACATTAACTTCCTGTATAAAAACGATTTGTGTATTCTTTTCATCATTGGTACCTCTTATCGTAATAGGACCATTTTTTGTGTTCTGATTGCATATGATGTTGTCAGCGTAAGCCAGTACACCCCGCTTGCCACCCGCTGGTTATTATCGTTGATCCCACGCCATACCCACTCGTGCTGTCCGGGTTCAACCACACCGAGGTTCTTCGTGAGGATATTCTGGCCTCTGATATTAAAAACCCGCACCATCATTTCTGATGTTCTCGGCAGATTCCAGGTAATGGTCGTGCTCGGATTAAACGGATTCGGATAATTGGGTTCCATGGTGAAATTCACCGGGATATTCCGGTCGGGTTCATCATGGACACCGGTGGGCGTACTCACATCAAACCATTGGTCGACCCGTTCAAATAACTCGGCCGTACTAACCTGTAAAGTAGGGTTAAAATTCATCATATGATGTAACGAAAACGGTGCAACGACAACCTTTAAGCTTTCAGCCTCGTGATAGACCAGTCCCGGCCCCATGCCATCTTCATATTCCAGAGCAACTGTGTTCGGGTATCCCGGCAAAGTGTCCAACACCATCTGGTTAGATGTCTCCTCCGATAAGGCTACCTGTTCATACTCAAACTTCCCCCATTTTCTGGTTAACGCATTATCCACCGGGGTTTTCATATTTCGCTTCGTTGTATAGCTGCCCCCGTCAACCTGCATTCCGAGGTCGAGAAAGTTGGTATTCCAGAACAATTTAGCCCCAATATTATTTCCTGCCAGAAGAATATTGCCGATTTCCCCGGCATTATCCTGCAAATAGGTTTTCCATGCGTCGTTTAAAAATGTTCCATTCTCCATTTCGGAGATCAGGACCAGCTTCATCGGGCGTTTAAAACGCCAGAACTGGTCGGCAGGTGGGAGACTGTCTTCCCTTACGCTTACATCCCAGTGATGATAATCAAATTCCAGGGAGTCGAACAGGCTTAAATACGCGTTCCCGCTGGTGCTGTATCGATCACCTGAGACAACCAACATCCGGGCAAAAGCCAGGTCGAAATCCAAGGCAGAACCCGCAGGGGTAATTTGCACAGAATCAAACCAGGTTGCGGCATACGGATATTCCCCGATCACGTACACATCGTAAAACCCGACTGGCAGCGCGATACTTTTTTTCAACACACTATCCAGTTCAATAACTGCTGTGGGAACTGGCGCCGGGTCATCCTGTGCGTAAAATTCAGCTTTTCCGCGCACCAACGAGTGTGCTGCACTGTCCCGCATAGCCACGGTCACCTGCTGCCACTGTTTTTGCTTCAGCTGGACATCGAAGTGCTGCATCTCCGTGCCGGGGATAGCGTTTGCCGGGTTGAAATCCACTTCGACGGTATCCGGGTAGTATCCGAACGCATTGACATACACTGTGAAAGACGAGTCATTCACGGTCATCATTCGGTCGCCGAATTGATCTGTCAGGACGGAATCGGTCACGATATATCCCGGGCAATTCAATACAGACCATCCCGGAAGAGATTCTAAAGCGCCCGTAACATACCCCGAGGCTGACTCTAATCCTATTTTCGCATACGGAACCGCATTCCCGGCGGAATCACCAGTCACACTTAACGAGAGCATCCATTCCGGGTACAATTCGATTGCCCCGGCGATATCCTGTTCATGCAGTGAACGCCCCGTGGTATCTCCGTTTGCCACACCACCGGCCATAGTCGCAGTAGGATATTCTTCGCCACACCCGGGTGGACTCCCAAATTCCGTGAAATGCCCGAGCCCCATATGATGTCCCAATTCATGCGTGATAGTCGATTGTAAGTCAATCCGGTTGCTCTCGCCATTGGTCCCTGGTGGGAATTCCCTCGAGTTCCAGATTAAATCGGATTCGACTGCGTGATACCCTCCCGCTGTTGAGGTAAACGTCAGTGAGAAGGCAATTGTGTTGGTGCCTTCTTCAAAATTTCCGCCTTCTCCGTCGTCAAAATACACCAGGTTTACGTTATCCTGCCCCACAGAATTTGCTGTGGTTGTACCATCGAAATGGAACTCAAAATACGCGCCGGGAATCTTGTTCCAGGTATTGGCACCTGTCTGGATTCCGGGAAAATAGGATGTATCAGTTGAATCGTTAATTTCGTACAGGAATGGCAGGTCGGCGAGCTGGTATCTCCGGTATTCCCGGTCACTGTTGGTAAAAATGCAGAACGCGACAATGGTGCCGGTTATCCCGAAGACCAGAGTAGCAGCGAGCCAGCGATGCAATTTTGTTTTCATATGTCTATCCGTCACTTAGTTACCATGTTAATAAGGCTCAAGAAAAAATGAATATAGCAGATTCAACCCCGGGAAACAAATTCAATATCTCCTGTCTCAGGAATTGTGTGAGAAGGATCAACTGAATGAGTTCTATCTTTAGTATCGCCTTATACAGGTTATTTACTACGGCAGAACTCTTTCATTGCCTGCACCATTATTATTCTCTATTTCCGGAGAGAGCCATTCATCAAATGCAGAATATTTCTGAAAAATACTTTAGCCTTCCATTGTATGAACTCGCAATTTTTAATGCGAGTTCGATGAGATCGAACAGAAAAAGTGCCAGAAGGGACTGTCATTCTGAGCATGAGCGCTCCAAAGGAGTCCCTTCCGGGGAAGAATTTCCTTACTCGGCACTCATGAGGTTTATAGAGGAGATCCTTCGCTAGCGCTCAGGATGACACTAAGGGCATTTTTTCTGATGCAGTCTGGCTAATTACAACGGGTTTAGCAATAAAAAAAAGGGCGGGATTGCTCCCGCCCTTTTTTAGAGTTACACAACTGTCAAGTGATGAAAGTTATTTCATCAGGACCATCTTCTTGACCTGATTGTATTCTTCAGCCTGGAGGCTGTAAAAATACACACCACTTGCGAGTTTGGCACCATTGTTGGCTGCCGTCCAGTTCACAGTGTATTTGCCAGCGGTCTTATACTCGTTGACCAGTGTTGCCACTTTCTGTCCGAGCATATTGTACACTGTTAAGGTGACATGACCGTCCTTCGGCACCGCAAACGAAATGTTCGTTGTCGGGTTGAAGGGGTTCGGGTAGTTCTGATCCAGCGAAAACTCCGTAGGCTGGTTCCCTGCAACGTCTTTCACGCCGGTGTATGTGTCGGATTCTTCCGGAGCGAAGAGTCCTGTTGCGCCGGTTGCAGCACTACCATCGGCGAACCAGGTCATGGCATTATCAAGTAACGTCTGGCGATTCGTAGAATCAATAGCACCGAAGATAAACGGTACGAAGACCGTTTTGTAGGTGCCACTGTTATTGAACACACCAGTATAGGCTGTATAGTTGGTACCGTCATACTCGCCAACCGGGACCGTTCTGTCGGTGTAGTTCGCCTGACCAAGCGGGATTACCAACGAGTCTCTGGGAATTCCGTCAGTCAGAGCATTTCCACTGAGGCCTTCGACATATGCAATCTCGCTACCATCAGATTCGAGAAGCTCGACGCCAAGGTAATCGTATGCAAAATGCCCGGCTTCCAGGGTGACGAATCCCGGCCAACCGTAATAGGTGCCGGCCCATTCATCACTGGCGAAGAACAAGTTCCCGCCACCATCAAGGAATCCCTTCAAGGCATTGTCTGCGGATCCAGCATTAAGCGACCCTGATCCGGCATAATCACCAGCCCAGATAATCGTGGTATGGGCGCTGGTGTTAAAGACGGTCGCATCCGGCATACCGTAATTCGGCACGCTATACATGTCTGCATCGGCAGGCAGTACCTCGTTCCAGTGCGGTCCGAAATAGCCAAAATAGCCAGCCATATCGTCGACAAACAATACATCGTTGTCGGCAGTACCCTTCCAGAACCAGAAGGCAGAGGTATTGGCATCAGGATTCGTGCTGACCAATCCACCTGCATCTTCGGCATGGACATAATACGACACATAAGTTTCCGCAGTCTGTGCCGGAATGTCGCCAGAGAACGTTCCGCTGCCGCCATCGGTCATGGCAACATCGTTCCAGGTCGTACCGCCATCGACAGTGTATTTCAGTGTTGCGGTAATCGCATCACCGTTATAATCCACGATATCGGCAGAGACTGTCCACGGGCCATCACCATATGTTGCAGAAGTATTTCCAACAACATTGGTGATTTGCGGCGGTGAAGCCACGCCGAACTCACCAAGGACTGCATTCATCAGATCGGTAAAGGTTGCACCAGGAACAATCGCACCTTCAGCGGTTGTGTCGACATTGGCTTCTGCCATGAAACCGAGATAGATCGCTGTTCCGCCGCCACCAGTCGTATTCTGGACGCCGTAGTTCCGACTATCGTTCGAACCCAGAAAGATACCGGTTCCGTTACCTGCATCAACAGGGTCACTCCAGTTATTTCCGGCGATATCCCAGACGGTAAAACCGCCTTCAAGGCTATATTCGGAAATCGTTGATGCGACACCACCGATACCGGTAAAGACGCTGTCGGCATCTTCTGGATCGTTCGTATATGAACCGAGTCCGAAATAATCGTAGGCAAAGTCACCAGGTGAAAAATTACCCGTTGCCGGAAGACCGTGGGCATAGAAATAATCCTGATCGGTATAGAAGAGATTACCGCCGCCATCCAGGAATGTTGCATATCCAGGATCCTCTTCATCGGTTGCCGGAATAGTTCCAGCGCCCCAGCCAAAGAGGATGATGTTGTTCCATCCGTAGTTGATGACGGATGCATCGATGCCGTTTTCGGCGCCCGGATCAGCATTCCAGGTCTCGTACACGATGCCGTTTTCATCCAGCACGTCAAAATACACGGAGGACCGGTCAACACCGCCATCCATGATCACGAGCAGATCCGCATCGGGATTGGAAGGCTGTTTGACCGTGAAAGATTTCGGGTCGCTTACGGAATAGAGGTCCTGGTTGTCAGTCGCATCCACCCAGTAGGAGATTTCATTACCAACCGAGAAATCCAGACCGCTGATGTCGGCTTCATACCATCCGTTACCACTTGTTTCAACGTCATACTCTGTGAAACTGGCCTGGTCAACTTCCACCGTATCAGCGCCATCGGTCGCATAGAAGGTGATAACATCATCACCGGTAATAGCCGTGCCATCACCGTCGACATCATCAAACAATCTAAACCGTGCGGTGAACGGACCGGACGTGTTAAATGTGTTCGGGAGCTGGTTCACGGTAAATGCAATCGGAGCACCCCATGGATAGGTCACGTACACAGCCATGCTGACGTCGACAGCATCGGAATACCGTCCCCATGCACCGTCAGTCCAGGGACCGCCAAACCACGTATACGTGATTGGTGCCTGGTCGCCATCAGCCAAGGGCTGTGGTGTTTCGCCACCTTTGACAAAACCAATCACAAACGGTTCCGTGGTAAATTCGGTATCACTTCCAACCTGGAAATTCCCGATATCATCCGGCATTCGCTGATACATTCCGTAATCAGGCACATTACCAAGTGTATAGGGCGCCAGGAGTTCACCAATAGGTGATCCGTCGAAATCGCCACGGGCGATCGTACCGGCTTCGCCATCAGGCGAGATTGCCTTTGCCGCTTCCGAATACTTTGCGGCAAATGCAGTATAATTCCCGGGAGTATACCAGGACGACTCGACATATTTGACAGAGCATGGTGCTGCCGGCGTGAAGACAACCACGAAGGTGTCTCCGGCGGCGCCACTACCGAGGTAGAACTCCGCTACACCGTCGGTATGGTCCAACGTCCACAGCGTGGATGCGGAATTGGAGCTCCGGAGCATTAAATCGTTGGACTCCTGCGGTGCCTTAAATGGGATAACTTCCAGTCCATTTTTGGCTTTTTTCTGATTAATCTGTTGCACAGAAACTTCCCCCTGCGCCGGGGTTAAAACACGGTATTGGTCGCTCCTGTCAGCGGAGAGAGTTTTCTCTTTCGGGCTGGCTGCAAAGGCCACCGCGGAAAAGAGGAAAACTCCAACCACAGTCAACGACAATAACTTGGTTTTCATTCTGTTTCCTCCTGCTTTGTTGTGTAGTAGATTAAGTGTGCTATAGATAAAACTTTTCAAATGAATGAAAAGCACCTCCTTTCTTCTCGAAGAAGACTACAAAAAATTCTTATTAGAATTAGTGATTTTCCTCACGTAACCGGACAACCTCCCCTATAAGGGTATCTAAAAATTCTCCGTAATCCGGGGCATTGACATACGATACATCCAGTGTTTGTCCTGAAACCGGCAATGGATTTCCGAAAATAGTCGTCGTGGAGCCCCCCTGAACAAAATTGAGCACTTCATATGTTCTCGTGGTGCTATTCAATGTCAGTTCCACCGACTGCACCGTAACCAGCTTTTTTCCCTGTAGTTCAAACTGCGCTGTTCCGTTCGCCAAATCCCGTGTATTCGAAATTACGGTCGCATCAGTTGCTGTTTCTTCGGAAACCACTGACGAAAAGTCCGCATTGGAGTCCACCGCAAGGACATCATAATATGATTGCTCAAAATCTTTCATATGGAAGCTACCCAACGCACGAACAAGGTAAATATCCGCTATGGTCATTGAATTGTCAAACTGAAATTCAAAATTCGGCGCACTATTAATGACCGTCGTGGCGGCATCCACCGAATTCTCATATTCCTTCATGGCCAGGTATGTTACTGCCAGTCCCGCATTTGAGCTGTTCATCAGCATATCGGCGTTCTCCGGATCGAAAATAGCGTAGGCTATTGTCTTCTGGAAATTCGACACGGCTTGCTCCAGCTCACCCATCTGGAGGCTGGCATAGCCCAACCCTAAATAGATCTGCGGTACGGACGCATCGCGTTCACTGGCCTGGGTGAAATCATCATAAGCTGTGCTATAGTCTCCGTTGGTGTAACTCTCCCAGCCAGACTGCAGCAAATTCTCCACGTTAGGAGCCGGCTCTGACAGATAATCGGGCTTGGAATCGTCATCACAGGACGTCATCACAAGGAGTACGCCTATTGCCACAATCAATGTGGTCATCCGCTTAAAGTGTAGTGTATTGTGAAGTCTCATATGTGTACTTCTCCTCAACTGATTCCTAAAATATGTTTATCGTAAATACACCATTTTCTTGTGTGCCGTAAATTCCGGAGTCCGTATCCTGATAAAATAGACCCCCGAACTCACCGGGCTGCCAAAATCGTTCGTGGCATCCCAGGTTATCGTATGATATCCGGGCGACTGCGATTTGTCCACCAGGGTGGCAATCCGCTGCCCCAGTAAGTTATAGACAGAAATATTGACCGTGGTCTCCTCAGCAAGTCCATACTTAACCTGGGTGATGGGATTGAACGGATTCGGGTAGTTCTGGTACAGGGCGAATTCTGCCGGAATTTTTAATTTCTCCGGTGTATCAGGATGGGCGCCCGATTTCAGGACGAAATACCCGAGGTTCTTTGTTCTGGTTTTTATGGTATTCGTCGCGGGATCAATTTCGCCACCGATATATTCCCACTCCCCGTTGTGCAGGTAATACACACCGAGCTTTCCGGGATTTTCTATATTTTGATCATAGGCAAACGAGACTTCCGCCGGTTTGCGCAGTTCAAGATTCACCGGTCCGAAGAAATACGGATCTGAAACGGTTTCGACCTGTGTATCCTCTTCTCCGGCAGCGGGTTGCACATATTTCGCAGGGGCAAAAGAGATATCTGTCTTCATGGTCGTGGCAGTCAGGAATGTCTCTTCCGCCGCTTCACCCGGCAGGTTCATCGTTCCGGCTTCATCCGGAATATTGATGGAGACAGCACGTTGCCCGTCATATTTCATCGCCCTGATTTCCAGCGATTCTCCACCGGCGGTATTCCCAGACAGATCCTGCCCGAAAAAGCGGAAATCATAGGTGTATTCCTCATCGTAGGTAAACTCGTATGACCCCTGATACACGACAGATGTCTGGCCCTGACTGAACAGGGTATCCATCACGATGGTCTGAATGTTCCGGACTTCGCCTGCCAGTGTATCGGCATCGCTCCAGATTTCCACCCGAGGACCTTCCACGCCAAAACCGTCAAAAATACGCCGTTCGGAAATGACATACAGGTTCAGATACCGGTTATTAGTCGGGATCTGTGTTGCCATGAAGTCTGCATAAGACGGTGGCGACGTGGTATTTGAAATCACAAAATCATTAGTGCTGGCCGCCGGAGCGTCGTCGGTTTTCCCCACAATTAAAAATGCCAATGCGGCACTTTCTTCGGCGGTCACCGAGTCATCGGCTGTCTGATTGTCAAACACATATTCGTCATCACTGACCGGAACGGTTCCAACACCATCTTCCGGGGAAATGTCCATCGATGTCACGGAGTAATCCGGGTCCATCTGTTTCAGGATCGTACTCCTCAGCATGACCTTATTAACGACAAATTTGCTGTCATCCCTGCCGTTAAACTGGAAAAGACCGTCCGCGTCCAATACCTGAGATTTGGGAACAGGATTCCCCTGTAAATCCAGTGAATAAGCGATATTGGCATAAAAATGAAACGACCACGGCTGTATTCTGCGTTGCGGATACGGTCCGGGGTCCGATACGCTCCAGTTTAACGGTGTCGCATTTTTATTCGCCGGAGCATCCGCCAAATCCAAATTTTCGATTGAGTACAAACCGTCATACAAATCAACCTCATGCGGTAAATCAAGGAAACACGCTATGCTGTAATCGCCATAAATCTCCTCTACCGTCTTGGTAATACCCAAAGCGTTCAGCGCGTCACTAATAGCCTTGATACCGACGGAATCACTCTGCGCAATTTCTCCGAGGATATCGAATCCACCATATTTCTCATACAGGTACAGGTGGAATGCAAAGGCATTGATCTCATCTGACCGGGTTTTCAGTGACCCCTCGATATACGTTAACTGGTTTTGCGACGGGGTATTGACTGTTCCGCCGTATAACGTATAATTTCCATCCAGCACACCAAATTCCGCCATCGTTGCCAGTCCTTCGCGGATCCATTCGGCTTGATTAGGTTTGTTTTGCGCAAACAACATCTTGGTGAAAATATTTGTCAGAGCGTTGAGCGTTGTGGGACGTGATAAGGTATCCCCATCGGAATTAATCCACACATTTTGATTGTTAATAAACACCACTTGGGGCCTAGTGTCCAAATAAATCAAATCCGACTGGTTCGAGTATTGGTACTCGGAAAGGCTGAGAGTATCACTACTACTATAATATCCATGCACATATAAATCGGAATTGGTATCGTTCCGCCCCAGATCGTATTCATCCAGGATGTCGGAGAACAATACATTAATATACGAATCTCCATCGGTATCCTTCGGTTCCAGACCGTAGGTATTTGTGACAAAATTATAGATACCGATGTCCGCTTCGCTCTCGAATTTGGCAATAAGCGTATCTACCTCCTGTTGGGTGACATTCCCTTCGAGCCACTGGGCATTGCTCACATAGACTCGTAACTTGTCTCCGACTCCTCGGATCGATGCCGGATATAGCGAGGGTGCCGGCGCAAATGCCTCGAAACTGCGCACCCAGAATTCCCGTCCGTATCCAACGGCAATTTCCTCTCCAGCGGCATTCAACATACCTGATGTCACGGCAGTTTGGCTCTGTGCCGCCACTCCATCCAGATTTGCAAAAATCCCATCGCCGTAACTCACGGATAAATCCACCTGGGTTGCCACCGACAGATTCGAGAGGCTCAGATTCTCCGCTGTTTCGCTATTAACATACAATGCAACACTGTGTGGCTCAGGATTAGCGGTGCTATCGACGCCCGTAATTGAAACGCCCCCCACTTCCACATCACCTGCGCTCAGTTCCGATGCCAGTGCGGTTTCTTTATCGAACGTAAAATGGGCAATGGCATTCCGCATATCGTAGAAAAATTCAACGAGATTCGGTGCAGTTGTATCAGCAGTGTAAAACAGCGGCAAGGTATCATCGGCATCGACCCGGAGGTTGCCGTTTCCGTCCACCAGATCAAATGCGCTGAACTCATCGATAACCAAATGCAAACTGTTTGATTTATCCGCACTGCTGTTCGATTCCAGGGTAAATGCATCGCGGTCGTCCAGGGTAATTACAAGCGTCTGCAGGACATTTTCCCGGTCCACTTCCACAGGCTCGCTCAGTGTCAGGGTGTCACTGGTGGATGAATTGGCGATATGAAACCCTTCATAAAGGATTACTGTATTCATACGCTGTGTAAAATTCACTCTGAGTTCGTTGGTTTCCGCATCATAGCGCACAGTGTCAGTCACCATCGGTGTGCCCGCATTCAGGGTATCCACGAGAGTGCCCGTCACTTCGGAAGCATTATTCCCGTTGTCTTCCTGATCCTGGATGGTGAAGGATTGCACAGCAACGGTAAAACTGGACGTCCCCCGTAACAGGTTTTCCACGTTTCTCTGGTCTTCCCGAATCAACGTAATCGTGGCGGTGGAATCTCTATATTGCTCCGACTTGCTGCCTTTCAGGAGATACGACTCACCTCCTGCATTAAATGTCACCCTGTTTCCGATGACGGTGCCAAACTGCACCTCTCTGTTAAAGTCCATCGCCAGCGTATTTTTCTGGTTATTGTACCTGGCCGCATTGAGATCAAAGGACGCCGCGGTATCCTGGGTGGTAGTAACACTGACCCCGTCAAAAGCGGGGACAGCGCGGTAAAAGGTATCAACAAACGCCCATTTGGGGCCGTTAATGACCAGGGAGTTCAAGTCCAGCTGCTCAACTGCCTGCGCCAGCCGGGTATTCAAGTCCATCTGAATTGTATCATTGTCGCTGGTTTGAAAAATATCCACAGAACCCTGAAAGGGGACACTGCCGGTCCCATCCTCAAGGGTCAAAGTCAGCTCATCGACCATCGATACCAACACGGGACGATCAAAGACCAGGTCCACCTGGTTCAGATACGCATCGTAGGCAGCGCTTGTCAGGGTAGTACGCCCCGGATATTCGGTATAATCCACCATCACTGAATCAGCAAGGGAGACTGGATCGGAATAGGTTATGCTGTCAGCTGCAAGGAATGCCCCGCCTCCTGCAATAATCTGCAGATTTTCAGTATCCAGAGATTCAAAATCCTTCAACAGCGCAACGCTTCCGCCGGACACCAAGTCAATCACCACCTGATCGGTCACACCTTCGGTGACCACCTGTGCCGTATCCAGCCGGATATTGGCAGCTATGCCTCCGAAGTCATCGTCAATCTCCAAAAGTCCCAGCAGGGTGTGCTCTGCATAGACCTGGGAGTCAAAGGATAAGGTGATCGAATGCGTTTCGGCAGAATAACTTGCCTGCGTGATCTCTGGCGTATTTTGACCAAATGAATTATTTGCAGCCAGCATGGTAAATGAAAACACAAGCGCTGCTGCAAATATAAAACAAGTTCTGGTTTTATTCATAACGTGGCCCATAAAGTCTATATCCTCCATATAATCCAGTAATTGCACGCTGCTCAATTAATATGTCATACCAATGGTAAACTGATTGACGTTGTCCAATACCCCGAAATCGGAATACGAATAATCAACCTGGAAGTTGGCCATATTTACGCCAAGGCCCAGCGTCAATCCTGCCGTATCATGATTGGTAATAAACCCTCCGCGAACTGCTAATGTATTTAAAAAAGTGTATTCGCCACCCAGATTGATTCGTTCATAGCTGTCATTCGGGTGGACGGCATCGGCAGACAGGGTAATTTGATGTGTCGAATTCGCCTGGAAGATATCATAAGCCAACCCGACTTTAAACGTCAGGGGCATATGAAACGGTGAATACCCTTCTTTATCCGGAAGGGGTGTCCCGTTATTGTAATCGATATAGTCGCCATCAAACTCCAGATCCGGTCCGAAATTCCGAACGATCATACCGAGCCGCAGGGAGCGAAAACCAGTGTAATACAGGGTACTCAAATCAAATGCCACGGCAGACGCTTTCAAATCCGCGAGTGTCTCCTGGATATATTTGAAATTCCCTCCAAACGCAAATTTATCTGTCAATGCCCTTGAATAGGTGACTCCGATCATGACATCCGATGCTGAGAACATTTCGCCGGTGCCTTCAGGCTGATACACTGTGGTTTCTTCCATCTCTCCGGTGTTCAGGTAGGCGAAGCTTAATCCAAAGGTTCCCACATTATCGACAGGTAAGGCGACTGCGCCTGATCCATACGTAATATCAGCAAAATACTGAACATAAGTACCGACAAAATTCATCCCGTCGCCAAAGGCCATGGCCGACGGATTCCAGAATGTGGCTGTAGCATCAGTGGCACCAACGGCTGTATAGGCGTCTCCCATGGCCACACCGCGTGCCCCCATTCCGATATCGAGGAAATGAGCGCCGGAAGTCCCGACCTTGGCAAAATCCTGTCCGTTAGATATAGGGGCAGTCATCAAAATGAAGGTGACTACTCCGGTAACAATGGCTATAAACGAGAGCATTCGTTTTTTAAACATTAGTAGCGTCTCCCAGATCGTTATTGCAAACTCTAATTTTTCCACGGATATCTTTTTGTGTACCCACTCGCCTATCGCAGGACGACAAATTTACCGACGTGTTTATCGTTTTCAGTTTCGACGGCATAAACATACACCCCACTGACAACGCTCTGATTATTCCGGGATACTAAATCCCAATAAGCAAAGTCTGTCCCGTTATCATGCTGAATGGTATCGACTAAATCCCCGGCCAGTGAGAAAATCTGGATTCGACACACCGGCGGTAAATTTGAGAAACGGACACGATCTTCATACCGCTCCTCCCATAATGCCGCACCCTTGTAAGGATTGGGGACGACCTTAATCGAACTCATCGGCTTGGCGGTTTCCCCGGATTCATATAATTTGCCCGGATAGACCGGAATCGGTGCATTTGATGCCGACGTTTTATAATTACTCAGGGGCGACTCGGAAGAGGTCACACCCAATTCAGGCTTGTCCGGGTCATAGGCAGCAACCGCGTAATAATACGGAATGCCGTTCAGGGGAGCGTCAATCGTATCCCCCCAAATGTTCACGCCACCTGTGTCGACATAAGAATTTACAATATCCGGCAAATTCACAGGGGCGTCTGTAATCGTATCTCCCGCAGTATTCACAAGACTTACCGGCTCATTTACGTTGTCAAACGCGGCGATTAAACTCCAGTTACCGGGCTCATACGGGGATCGATAGATTTTGTACCCTTCAAAATCCACAGCACCGACTCGCGGATCAAAGGATTCTTCCGCCGCTTTGTCCCATGCTAATTTAATTCCGCCATCGACCGGACTGTACGAAAGATTGGGAATATTCGGTGGAATTGGCAGCACCCAGTGCGGCTCCGCGTCGAATGCGGTCGGATTATATGGATTCCCTTCAATGCTCCCCTTATAATAGGCTTCGATCATTCTGTCTGCTGTGGTCCGGGTTCCCTTCAGGCCAGATCCGATGATCGTGGCATAGACCAGTTTTACCGTATCACCGTCAGCAATATCAAACGGTCCTGTTGACAAAAGAAACCGGTAATCGAACTGCGGGAAACCGAGCATTAACGGATTGGGCAGGAATTTATATCCCAAACTGGATTCATGACGTCCCTGGATATAGTCCCATTTATCCTTGTCATAGTCAATCGGATCACTTTCCCAGTTCCACCACTGATGGGAATAGGCCCGCATAAATGTATCTTCCACCGTCGTGTTGTACGGACCCGCCGGTGTATAAATCAATTGCCCGCCGAAAAAGCCGTCGATGGGCATATTCAAGTCGCGCTCACCGTAGTCATTACCGGATGTCGCCGGATGGTCACCGTCATATATGTAAGAGAAATTGCGGGGATACAGATATCCTTTCAGCGTATCTCCATTGATAACAGCCGGCTCGCCGGCAACCGCTGTATAAACTTCATTCGAAGCATCTGCCTGCCAGTGGATGACCGGGCCCTCTTCATCCCAGAGGATTCCCCATTCGTCGAAGAATCCGTCCGGTTCGCCTTCACCGGCGCCGAAATTGGGGTTTTGTGGTTCATCTTTGTTGTAGGGAACACCGTACTCATCATAGCCGCCGGTCTCGCCATCACCGTCCAGGTCCCAATGGTCGACAAAATCGGTTTCGTCTGTTTCAGTCTCATTGCCGTCCCAGCCCTCATAATCCACCAAATCGTCGATGGCGGCTTCACTGTCATCGTTGGGGGCGGCGACATCAACATCATACCAAAACGAGAAGTATACATCCTCCAGGTTTCCGTTTAATCCGGTATTCACAATTTTGTACTCGAATACAATCGCATCACTGTATTCCGGGAGACTCCAGGTCAACGCCCGGCGAAACACCTGCAATCCCAGGGGAACGTGATTACTGCTGGGCCAATCATCCGTATCATCAAATACTACGAGGTTATCCTGGATTGAACGCGCCTGCAAGCCCCGGATAAACTCCCCGGGATAGCCCACCGTTGTATTCCACTCGGTATGAGGAGAATAGAAATATGTGGTCACCGCTTCAGTGCCACCCAGGAGTGTCCCGGCCCACAGTCCCCCATCATAGAGGTAATTGCTTTGCGACCCTCCCGGCCATTGCATGGACGGCCGACCGGTCGTTGGTTGGTTCGGATCCCCGACACTTCCGAAATTCGAAACGGTCGACCAAAGATTATTCTGCGTCATGTTGAAGTAGGCTTGTTCGGGGCGGTCAGCAGCAGTTTTCGAAAGGCCGGATTCTTCCACTGATTTGCCCTTCTCCCGCGCTAATCCCAGGGTAGCCCCACCCAGGAATACTACAGTAACAAGCAACGGAAGCCATGTCTTTCTGGATATAAAATTCCCCACTACTCTTCCTCCTCTTTGCGAGAACATAGTACTTAGTAATTCAATCTGAATTGCAAGATATATTAGAACCTGACGTCAATCCCAAGGCGGTAATGTCTTGGCGCAGAATAGACTGTAGGTGTCATTAACTCGCCGCCAGCCGGATTTACCTTATTTGCATCCGCATTTCCGTCTCCATTCTGATCCATTACGCTCAGGTATTCCTCTTTCGAAATCTCTCCATCTTCATACTGTTCCTGAGTTCTGGAATACGTGTGATACCACTGGGTATCAGCCAAACCACGAATATTCTTCCGGTTAAAAAGATTATTTACCACCAGGAAAACAGACGGCTGAATCCGACCGCCGGTATCCAGCTCATGGGTTAACCGGAGATCTGTCATCATTGTCCACGGCAGGGTCTCGGTATTTTCAATAACCAGGCGACCCTGATCAGGTTTGGTGTACCGTGTACCACTACCATATGACCATACAATATTCGCCCGGGTATCGCCGCCAGCAAGGACTCTTACAAAACCATTGCTGGACCGCATCCCGGGTACCGTGATCATTACATTTGCATTTGCCGTATGCGTCTGATCCCACGCGAGGTAACTCTCGGTTGTCGGGAGCAAGCCACCGGCCCATTCGGTCAGATACCCCTGGGTCCAGTCAGAACTTTTTCCCTTGGCCACGGAATACGTATAGTTGAATTCGCCGGAGAACATACCGCCAGCACGTCGTGACAGTACAAACTCAGCACCACGGACGTTGCCGTAATCCCGGTTAATAAAGGTAGAATACCAGTCGCGCACAGTGTGGTACACCGGACGGGTATCCGTCAACCCGGCGATGTCCTTGTAAAACCCGGTGACCTGCAAGAGCATATCCTGTGAGAACTGATGTTTGACGCCGACTTCGTAGGACGCGGTTTTTTCCGGTTCCAGCGAGGGATTACCAATAATCGGAAATCCGCCACCCAGGTTGTAATTCATATTCCGGAAGACGTAATCAAACCGCGGGATCTGAAAATACCGCCCGTAATTAAAATACAGGATATCCCGTTCAGTTATCGGGTGGGAAACACCGAGCCGCGGACTCCACACGCTGTGTGCATCCACTGGCTGCGGATGTTTGATTTCATCGAGCTTATCGTAATCGGTTCTCGGGTCAAAATCATCGTCGGTGGTTTTCCAGACCGGTTCCTCTTCATTTGCCGGTTCCACTGTATTCGGATCGTAATAATCGAACCGCATACCCGCATTCACGATGATCCCTTCGAATTCCATTTTATCCTGGATATAAAAAGCACCCTGAGTAGGCTTTACGTTATAATTCTCCCCATATCCGTACCGATCCGGGCCATCATAATTTACAAGGTCGTAATCTTTGTATTCGACCCCGGTGCCGATTTTGTGGTTGTTCGTGACCTGGTTCGTGTAGTCCAGCCGGAAGGTCGTCGTAATCTTTTGATCATAATGCCAGTTATTCCGGTTATAGGTATAACCGTTTGAGCCCGGAAAGTAATATCCATTACTGATATCTCCGGCACTCACGACCGCATCCCACGGCAACCATTTACTTAAACCTTTGGCAAGATTATTGGTCGCGGCATTCCCTGGCAGACCATAGTCGCGCAGGAAATTATAGACCTCGTCCGGCGACGGGCTTGCCCCGACCTGGTTTACAAATTCCTGGTAGGTAAGCGGATCCACGCCATTTTGGGCGAACACATCCCCAGTAGATCCCAACAAACTGTTGAACTGGGATTCCCAGCTTGACTGGTCCCAACCATTATTTTCGGATTCGTCGATAAATTGATTCCGATTATTATCAAGGAAAAGATCTGATTCACCGTCGTCAAGTTTTCCGTTTCCATTCAGGTCTTCACCGGGATCCAGTACGCCATTATAATTCCTGTCCTCGTTTATCTTTTCAAGTACGTTTCCCTTGTTTTCTGTCATGTACCGGCTGATGGTCACATCGTAATAGGACTTTTCATTCAGCGTATGCGTGAAATTAAAGGCGATTTGATTTGATTTCTGATCAAAGACGGGCAGCCTGTTCAGCATATCGTAGTTGGTTATACCACCATCCCGGTTAATATCCTCGGAATCAATCGAGCCGTTATTGTTCAGATCTTCGCCGGGATCCAGCACACCGTTCATATTTTTGTCTTCACTATCCAGCTGACCGTTCCCATACCAGCCCAGGGAATCGTCGAACAGTTCATTGTTCCTGAAAAGCGGCAGTTCGTCTTCAGACCAGATTTGGCTCCATTCGTGGTCATATCCGCCCTCCAGATCGTTTACATTATACAATCCTGAGACATTGAATTTTAAATTATCGGTTGGACGGAAGGTAATCTTCCCGTTCACACTATTCTGGATATACCCGTTATTCCGGAACCGGCCGTTGCTGTCATCCAGCTCGCCAGCCACAAAGAAGTTCAGCATGGAAGGAATAATCGGTCCGCCGAGTGAGAACTCCGTCAACCGTTTTTTATATTGATCGGTCATTCCGGACATGAATCCGGAATTCAGTGCACCATAGTCACTCGTGGTGTAACGCATCCGTCCGGAAAAATTATCGGACCCCTCTTTGGTAACGACATTGACAATACCGGACTGGGCATTGCCATATTCAGCACCAAAGCCACCGGTAATCACTGTCTGCTCATCCACGGAAAGTACCGGAATACTGCTGTCATTCGGGTTCCCCGTTAACGGATCCTGCAGGGAGACCCCATCAACCATATATACGGTCTCCTGGGAACGTCCGCCCCGGAAATGCACGGTTCCGCCATCGTTGACTGCGCCGGCCCCTATACCAGCGGCGCCCTCGATGGATTCAACCGGCATGTCAATAATATCATCAGAGGAAACGATGCGCCGGCTTGCGGTCATATCCTTTTGGATCATGGGACGTTCTGCCTCTACCACAACCTCTTCCCCGGCAATCGCCTCGGTTTCCATCTGGAAATCAATCGTCCGTGTCAAATCGGTCTGGACCCGAACATTCGTCTTGCGAATCGTTTTATATCCGATAATCTGCGCTTTGACCGTATAGGTTCCCACAGGTACCCGCAGTATAAAATACTCACCATCAGCATTCGTTGCCGCACCAAGATCAGTGCCTTCAATCACCACGTTTACGCCCGGCAATGGCTGACCGGTCTCACTGTCAGTGACTGTACCGGCGAGCTTACCGGTGCTTGCGGCGAATATACTGTACGGTACTGCGAACAACAGGAATATTGTTCCGAGCTTTTTCAGAATGCTCATTTTCTCCTCCCCAATGGGTTTAATACAAACCAAAAATGAACTTACAAATAAAGAGATATTTGCAAGTTCATACTACAATAAATGTTAGTTTTTTCGTTTGCAATTTTAAGCAATCAGAGCAATAATCAGGCACACCAATTTTACTAGGGTTGAATATGTAAGTCAAGCGTTTTGTACGATATACCGCTACTGTGTTTAAAATAACAACAGTTACTACAGGACGTGGTTTACGCTCCTTTTCGCAACGGTATTAATTCCGGTTTGGCTTCGCCCCGAACAACCTCCCCGGTCACCACACAGGTTCCCACATCCTTTTTATCGGGTAGCTCAAACATAATATCCAGCATAACATTTTCCATAACCGAGCGTAATGCCCTGGCCCCTGTCTTACGCTCCATGGATAAATCAACTATGGTTTCCAGCGCCTCGTCTTCAAACGTGAGTTCCACACCATCCATTTCAAATAACTTCTTGTATTGCTTCAGCAGGGCATTTTTCGGCTCCTGCAGGATGGTCAACAATGCATCTTTACTCAATTCCTCCAGCGGTGCGACTATCGGCAACCGTCCCACCAGTTCCGGAATGAACCCATACTGCAGTAAATCCTGTGGTTCGACATTGGCAAGCAGCTCGGAAATGGCAATATCGCCGGGGTTCTGCATGTCCACGTCAAATCCCATGGATTTTTTCCCGATGCGGCGCCGGACAATATCATCAAGGTGATCAAATGCCCCACCGCAAATAAACAGGATATTCCGGGTGTCGATATTAATCAGATGCTGTTCCGGATGTTTGCGCCCGCCTTTGGGGGGGACGCTTGCGGTGGTCCCTTCCAGCATCTTTAACAGCGCCTGCTGCACCCCTTCGCCGGAGACATCCCTGGTAATGGAAGCGTTGGCGTCCTTCCGGGCAATTTTATCGACTTCATCGATATATATGATACCACGCTCGGCCTTTTTCACGTCGTAATCGGCGGACTGCAGCAGGCGCACAAGGATATTTTCCACATCCTCCCCCACATAACCTGCTTCAGTCAGAACTGTAGCATCGGCAATGGCGAACGGCACCTCAAGGAATCGTGCCAGGGTCTGGGCGATGAGTGTTTTTCCTGTGCCGGTGGGGCCGACCATCAGGATATTACTTTTCTCCAGCTCCACCTCATCAAACGGAGAATAATGCTGGATACGCTTGTAATGGTTGTACACTGCTACAGCAATAGACCGTTTGGCACTTTCCTGACCAATGACGTACTTATCCAGTTCGTGCTTGATCTCTTGCGGCGTTGGCGTTCCCACGCGACTACTGACCTGCGAGGTTTTCAGGTCATCCTTGATAATATCTATTGCATGGAGAACACAGTGCTCACAGATAAAGACATCCGGTCCGGAGACGAGCGATTCAACCTCTGAGGCGCTCCGGCCGCAAAAGCTGCAGAAATACTGATGTTCGTTGTGGACTTCTTGTGGTGTGTCGGGATCCATCTACCTTGTATGACTACTCTTTTCCGGCTTTTTTATTGGCAACCCGTTGTTCCAGGATATTATCAACCAAGCCATAATCTTCGGCTTCGGAAGCATCCATAAAATAATTCCGATCGGTATCCTTCGCAACTTTTTCCACGTCCTGACCGGTCAATTCGGCCAGTATCCCGTTCAGTTTCTTTTTCATACCCAGGATTTCTTTCGCGTGAATCTCGATATCGCTGGCCTGACCTTCGACACCACCCCACGGCTGGTGGATCATCACCCGGCTGTTCGGCAGTGCCGACCGTTTCCCTTTCGTGCCTGCTGCCAGGAGCACTGCGCCCATGCTGGCAGCCTGTCCGACACAGGTAGTGGCGACATCCGGTTTGATATACCGCATGGTATCATAGATACCCATCCCGGCGGTCACACTGCCCCCCGGACTGTTGATGTACATATAGATATCCTTATCCGGATCGTCGGCCTCCAAAAATATCAGCTGGGCGATTATGACACTCGAGACACTATCATTAATGGGTGATCCCAAAAAGATAATTCGCTCTTTCAGCAGACGGGAATAGATATCATACGCCCGTTCCGAGCGTCCCGTCTGTTCAACGACCATTGGTACATACATTCTATTATAACTCCTCAGTCAACGGTGATTCCGACTGCTGCTGGCTGACGGCTTCCTGAGCGGCCTGCTGTGCCTGCCGCTCCTGCCGAACCTCAGCAGTGGTCTTCCGTGTTTCCTTAACATCTGCAAATGATTTAATATGCTCCATCACCGCATCGTCCAACACATCTTCTTCAACGCGCTGGCGGTATTGCGGATTCTGATACAGGTTTTTAACCGATTCGCGATTCTCTTCAGGATAGCTCTGTACCAGTTCATCGATCTTGGCTTCCACCTTTTCATCATCAGCCTCGATGTTTTCTTCATCGATGATCTGCTTTTTAATCAATTGCCATTTGAGGTTGAAGATGGCGTCCGTCCGGTAGTTTTCCTTAAAAGCGGTTTCGTCGATATTCGGTGGTTGTCCTTCCTGTTGCTGGCGCTGACGCTTCACGTCCTCGATCAGCATATCCAGGTAATTATCAATCATCGATTCCGGGACTTCCACTTCGGAATTTTGTACAAACTTATGAGCGATCCGGTGCGTCAACTGCTGGTCGGTATCGGAATCCAGCTGCCCCTGAATATTCTCCTGAATTTCTGTCCGCAGTTCATCGTAGGTCTCAGCATCTCCCTGGACCTGTTTCGCAAACTCATCGTCCAGTTCCGGCAGCGTTTGCTCTTCAACTTTTTTAATGGTGGCGTCATAGTATTCCGTTTCGCCGTCCGTATCCTCAGCCTCCAGTACAATACGCCGGGTATCACCTTTTTCGGCGCCTTCAAGCCGTTCCTGGTTTTTATCGCCGAACACACCCTCACCGACCTTGATATACCGGTCCTCTACTTTTTGTCCGATGATGGGAGTACCGTCCGGCTCAACCCGCTGCAAATCGACTAATAACAGGTGACCTTCTTCTGCCCCACTGTCCACTTCCTCGACATCAGAATGCCGTTCGCGGAGATCGTCCAGGGCCTGGTCCACATCCGCCGGCATGGCTTCATAGACGGTGTGCTCGACTTCAAATCCATCCTTGTAATTGAATATTTCGGCTTCCGGCTCGATTTCGAACCGGGCGGTAAAGGTCAGTGCCTCCCCTTCACTGAAATTCAATTCCTCGATGGCACCCCGATTGATCGGTTCATCCTCTATTTCATCCAGAGCCTTCCGGTAATAATCATCGATAGCATCGGCCGCAAACTGATACTCGATCTGCTGGCCATGCTTCTGCTTTACCATCTGTTTCGGCACTTTGCCCTTGCGGAATCCCGGCATCTCCAAATCTTTTCTGAAGTCCTGAAATGTTTGCTCGTATTCCTCGGCAATCTCCTCCCACGGGACTTCCACGGACATTACGCGTTCGAATTCTTTTTCCCCGGTTTGAACGTCGACTTTCAAGAATCAACTCCTGTGGTTATTTCACTTCCATTTTATCACGATCGGAAAAGTAGCGACACCCCCTTCCAAGATCAAGCGTTGTTAAGACAGTGTTATTGTGTTACCGTGTTACTGTTTTATAGTCTGAGTGATAATTTGTCGGTGGCCGCCGATTAAGCGCTCTTTTCGGTGAGATGTGAGTCCCGGAGGGACGGCATATTTGTAGGAATTGCGTTTCACGGTCGGGAGCCTCGTAGATGCGGCATATCTTTTCAACTCTTTTCCGAGAGGGCTCGAAAAATATTACGCTACGCGTACCCATAAATTGGCACGTTCGTTATGAAAAGACGACTAAAGTCGCCTGTAAAACTCACCAAACCGGAACTCTGACCTAATAAACTAGGGCATTTTAGGTTTCGCGGAGTTATTATGATGTGTATAATTGCATATGAAACACGTTTTTACGGCCAATCTGAGTCGCACGCAGATTCACCGGATTTGGCGTGCAGCTTATTTTGGGGATCGGACCCGCTGTCCGCAGTGTGGCTACGCCCGGAAATTGTGGACGCTGAGCGACGACCGCTGGCAGTGTCCTCGATGCGACAAGAAGTTTCGGTTGGGGACCGATACCTGGGTGGCGCGGTCGACGATATCCTGGGCGGCGATGTACGAACTGCTGCATTGGTTCGAACTGGAATTGACGGATCACGCGATTGCCGACCGGCTGCGTATGGATTATCAGCAAGTGCATCGGTTTTTCCATCGGCTGCGGGACGCGATTGTCGCCCACGAGGATCGGTCGATTCACTTGTTGGATGGCGAAGTGGAAGTGGATGAGACCTATTGTGGGGCGAAATTTGGGAACCGGAGACGGGCGGTGCGGGCGCATTTGCGGAAAACCGGGCAGGTCAAGCGTGGCCGAGGGGCCAAGGAGTTGCAACAGCCCGTCTTTGGCATCTATGAGCGCGCGGATGGGATCGTGTATGTGAAGCCAGTGGACGATGTGACAAAAAAGACATTGCAGAAGGTCCTCAAAGGTAAAGTGACGTTGGAGACCACGATTTACAGCGATACGTGGCAAGGCTATAATCAGTTGGAGGAGACCTTTGAAGCGCACCATCGCGTCAACCACAGCCAACAGGAATAGGTCCGTGGTGCCGCCTCGATCAACGGCATCGAAGGCTTCTGGGGCTACTTGAAAGAACGTGTGTTGAAATATCATGGCATCAGCCCCCGGCACTTCGTGCGCTATCTGAAAGAAGTGGAATTTCGCTTTAATCATCGGCACTTGACTCCGGAAGAATTTGTCCAGCGTTTAGTAGCGGTGTTAATGGAACCCGTAACTCCATGAAACCTAAAATGCCCTAAACTATAACACAATAACACTGTGACACGCTTTTACCCGAACACTTGAATACTTAAACACTTTCGCAACTAATATAGGTGATACAACATCACATAAATCGCCACCCCCGTCACGGAGACATATAACCAGATCGGCAGCGTCCACCGGGCGATTTTCCGGTGCCCGTCAAATCGCTCGCGGAGTGCCCTAAAAAGTGTAATGAGTGCCAGGGGAACAATTGCCGCTGCCAGGATAATGTGTGTAATCAGGATAGCAAAATACACCGGCCGCACCCAGCCTTCTCCCGGAAACGGAGTTGACCCGGCGTTGGCATGGTAAATCAGGTAGGAAAGTAAAAAAAGGACTGAAGTCCCGAACGCCGTCAGCATCACCTTTTTGTGGATACGCCATTTGCCCTTTCGTATCAGGATATATCCGATAGTGAGTAAAATCGTACTGATTCCATTGAGGGTGGCGTTCACAGCCGGGAGCATGTCATAATTCATTTTGTGTCAACTCCCCTGTTCGCGACGGTGCGTCAAAATGACAGCAGTTGTAAACGTCACCATGGCAAATCCGATGGTTACAATCCACGAGACAGCCATTGGGTGTATTTCACCGTATAGCGTACCCCGAATAATATTCATCCCGTAGGTTAAGGGATTCACCACCATAATCCACGACAGCCATGCCGGCAGGCCTTCTGCCGGGAAGAATGCCCCGGAGAGCAACCACATGGGAATTAACAGTACATTCATAATGGAATGAAATCCCTGGGTGGAATCCATCGGCCATGCGATGACATAGCCGAGTCCCGTTAATGCAAACGCAATAACTAACAATTCCGCGAACAATTCCAGAAAAGCCCACCCTGTTATCGGAATACCAAGGAACGGAATAGCCGCACAGAGTAACACAACCTGGAGCATTGCTAAAAAGGTTCCGCCGGCGATTTTACCCAGCACAATACTGCTGCGGGAAATCGGTGCCACTAACACCGATTGCAGGAATCCGGACTTGCGATCCTCAATAATGGAAATCGTCGAAAAAATGGCGGTAAACAGCACCACCAGTGCCAATATGCCGGGAAACAGATATTCCAGGTAAGTCATGTCTTCCATAGATGCCGGAAGTTGGAACATCCCCCCCAATCCGGCACCGAGCAAAAGCCAGAAAATCAGCGGTTGCCCCAGTGCGCCGAATACCCGGCTGCGCTGCCGGAGAAACCGAATGACTTCTCTCCACCACAGGGAAAACGCAGGCTTGGCAATTCCAACAGGGGATGAATTATTCAAATCGAATCGTCCTCCGGCATGTGATCGCCTTCCTCGAATCGGTGGCCGGTAAAATACACAAAAACATCATCCAGTGTTGGCTTCCGGACCGAAATCCCTTGAATATGGCCATGCAATACTTCCATAAGCTCGGGAATTAAATTATGTCCGTCCGATTGTTCAAAATATAATGCGTCATCCAAAATATTCGCATGAATATCATAGTCCTGCTCCAACATGTCTCGCACCGCCCCGGGATCAGCCGCCTGAATTTCTATCAGTTCGCCTCCCACGTCCGATTTTAGTTCTGACGGAGGGCCATATGTTAACAAATTCCCCTGGTCCAGGATACCGACTTTGTGACAATGTTCGGCTTCATCCATCAGATGGGTTGTGACAACAAATGTAATCTTTTCGTCCTGATTTAATGTGGTAATCATTTCCCAGAGATCTTTTCTCGCCCCGGGGTCCAGTCCTGTGCTTGGTTCATCCATCATGATAATATCCGGATTGGAGAGCAATCCCTTGGCAATTTCCACCTTGCGCCGCATCCCGCCGGAAAGTGTCTCCACCCGGTCCCCGGCACGTTCTGTCAGCTTGAACCGCGATAACAGGTCTTCGATTCGGTTCTGGAGCGCCTTCCCGCCTAACCCGTAGCACCATCCGTGGTGGCGCAGGTTTTCCCGGACGGTCAGTTTTTCGTCTACACTCGGGTGCTGGAAAATAACAGCGAACTGGGTGCGGGCTGCCTCCGGTGACCCCTTAACGTCGACACCACCCATCGATAACTCACCGGACGATGGAAGCATTATCGTACTCAGAATGCGGAAAAGGGTGCTCTTGCCTCCGCCATTAGGTCCGAGCAACCCGAAAATCTCCCCTGGCTGGACGAGGAAGGAGACGTCATCAAGCGCAACGACGGAATCGTATCTGTGTGTGATGTGGGATACGGCAATGATAGGTGAAGAATTCATTATCTAAGAATCTGACTGAAAAAAGTGAGACAAAAATTTATACAAGAGTTTATGGGGTGTTTCACGGCAGAGACTCCTCCCGGAGCAAGTGTTCGGGTGTTCAGGTTATACAACTTCACAACGGTATAAACGGTATAATTGAAGTCTTTATAAACTAAAATTGGCACGGAAAATTCGGAATAGATCGCAGATAAATTTTTCGTAATTAGTCGTATGTCAGTCGCTATATTCAAGGTAATTCCAAGAGAAAGATTGAACCGGAAAGAACAACACCAGAGTGGGAAAAACTTGAACACTGAAACACATGAACACCTGAATACTGTCGTTTCATAGGACAATTTTATCGACCATCATGAGAATTAACACAACTGGCAAGTATACTATCGATGCCCAGAGCGCGCGCCGGGCATTCACATTCGTCGTTGTATTCGCCATAAGGATGTTAATGCCCAGAAAGAGTAACCCGGCAGCAAATGCCCCAACGAAATACAGATTACCAGCCAGACCTATAGCTGAAGGAATCAGGCTGATCACCAGCAGCGCCGCGGAATACACCATCATCTGTCGCCCGGTGAGATTATTCGCATTTTTCAGAACTGTTAGCAAGGGGAATCCGCCGCGGGCATAATCCTTCCGACAGATCCAGGCAATAGCCAGAAAATGCGGCAGCTGCCACATGAACAGAATGAAAAAGAGCACCCATGCTTCGAAGGTGATGTGTCCGTGCGCGGCCGTCCAGCCACCCATCGGCGGCAGTGCCCCCGGAACGGCACCGACAATCGTTGCCATCGGCGATACTTTTTTCAGCGGCGTGTAGATGAGCACGTAACTGATCCAGGAGACGACAGCCAATACAGTAGTAATCGTATTGACCGTAAACCATAAATAACCAATACCGAGCAGAGAAGTCGTCGCCCCGAAAAGTATCACTTCCCATGACTGCATTCGGCCGCTGGGGAGCGGGCGATTACGGGTGCGCTGCATGAGCGCATCTTCTTTGCGCTCCAGCCAGTGGTTGAGAGCCCCACCGCCACCGGCAACCAGTCCGGTGCCAATGACAGTATGAATTAATAATGCAACGTCAATATGGCTCCCCGATCCCAGGTAAAAACCCGCCAGCGCGGTAATCATCACTAGTGTTGTAATGCCCGGTTTCAGGAGATCGATATAATCCTGGATGCGTTGTCCAACGGCAACCTTCGGGATGGAATCGGATTGAATTCCGGCTTTCATGTGTTGTGTCCTGCGTTCCTCAGTTTTCTGAATCCCTAAATTATGAGAAATATTGTCCTGTTTTCCAAATCAAAATCGGTCTTCCACTTTTGGCTTGACCCAAAATCGGTGAGCGCAAGATTGTGAGAACCAGTTGTCTGACCAAAAGTGTGAAGAAAAAATCAATCATATTGTTCCGCCAGCGCCTTGATATCCCTTTTCAACGCTTCGATACTTTCATCGTCAAGACTGCGATAGTAGCCGCGGATGGTACCATCCGGATCGATAAGGACAAACCGGGTGCTGTGTCCCATCGGGAAGTTCCCGCCAAGGCTGAACCCGTTAACGGACACATCCCTCACACTATCGATCGGGGCGCGCAGGAAATTCCACCGGTGGTCGTTCACCCCATGGCGCTTTCCGTAAGCCTTGAGCGCTTCCAGCGTGTCACGTTCCGGGTCAACCGATATGGAAACGAACTGAACCTGGTCCGTATTTGAATACTGCTGATACAATTGAGACATCTTCGAACTCATCACCGGACACGGTCCCTGGCAATTCGTAAAGATGAAGTCCAATACCGTAATTTTCCCCGTGATTTCTTCAGTCCCGAAGGGATCCCCGTCCTGGTTCACAAACTCAAAATTCGGCACCGCACCGTATTCGGGTAAATCAGCCCTGCTCTTCTCTGCCTGGTTGATCACAATCCATGCGATTACCGCCAAGAGTATGACAACACTAATCCCCCATACAAATACTTTTGGAAACGAACGTTTATCAGTCATATGTATGCTCCTTTTGTCGTAATGCTGAAAATAAAATCAATAACACTCCTACAAACAGGCTTGCCGTCCACAGATGATACAGCTGCATCAAATTCGGTAATCCAAACCCGATGAGTATGCCACCGATCACCACCTGAGCGATAACGAGAACAATCATAATTTTCGTTCCGTATTCCACCAGGGGTGACGGCTTGCTGCTTTGTTTCAAAATACGGTCTGCCACGAACCAAGTTCCCCCCGCTACAAGTACGCCGAACATTCCATGGATATAATTCAACGGGTCCGATGCCTGCAATACTCCGGTGTCGGAAAGCAAGGGAAATTTATCTGCGGCATGCTGAATGGCCGATCGAACCTGGGTCCCCAGGATTATCTGAACAATGGCGACAGCCCAGAGCATCATCACCCATTTCCACGCATTGTCCGGATAGGTTGATTCGGATTCCGCCTGCGGATTTTCCGTGTAATACGCCTGCTGGCTGACATAAATCAACAGACTCACAATTACGAATGCCAATACCATGTGGATGGTAATAATAAAGGGCTCGAGCGCCGAAGCCACCACCTGGCTGCCCTGCCATCCCTGGTAGGCGACCAAAATTGCGGCTGCCATCGATGGATACAAAATCTTCGGTTTATCGCGAAAGTTTTTGATCGCAAGAATTGCTGTCCCCAAAATCAATAATCCGATGACAACGCCAATCAGCCGGTTGATGTATTCAATCCATGCCAGAGTAAAATTGAAGAGCGCCGGATCGATTGATGCCGGCAATTGACTCGCGCTCGTCGGCGGTATCCAGCGACCGAAACACTTGGGCCAGTCCGGGCAGCCCAGTCCGGCACCGGACACACGGACAAGTCCACCGACAAAAATCAACAGATACGTGGCTATGGTTGAGGTAACGGCGACTCTGCGAAACCGGCGGATTTTTTGGTTCATATCAACCTTCTCAGTGTAAAATAATTTTCGCCTCAATTTTACAATTCGTAAGGAGAAGATTCATCCTGAATAATGCCACCCTTGCTTTGGTGCAAATGACTACCCACCTCGCAATAAAATTGCGAGGTTAGTGCCTCAAGCCTTTGAATCTCATTCAAAGGCGGACGATTCTTTCGCCTATGTGAGGCTTTTAGTTTATTTGGGATTTCTAAACCCCGCGCTCTGCCCGGCACAAATTATATTAAGTTCCGCCTCGCAATAAGATTGCGAGGCTAATGCTTTTAACTTTTGAATCTCATTCAAAGGCTGATAATACTTTCTCCCCGGTCAGGCTCTTTGGCTCAAGGACTTTGATCCCCGGGCTGAAGCCCGGGGCTATTCATCTATCACCCAATCTGGGCTAATTTTCTGCCCGTTTCTTGATGTCCCTCGTAGAAATCCCAGGTGGGACAAATATTCCACATCACCAGAGGTGGTTAAGGTGAACCCTATAAACATCATCAAAAAACAGGCAAAGGAAAAAGGAATTTATAATGGAATAGCAACGGAAATAATTCGTTGAATTAGTGCCCGGAACCTCCGGCATGTCCACTCGCAGTATCGCTGGCTGTCGTGTCACTCGCTACCTCTGCGCCGTGCCCGGCCGCGGTATCCGCCGGCGCCGACTGATAAATCTCTGCACTTTGTTTATACGGTTTACCCACTTGCTCGTAAATGTCGCCGCGACGCAAGGTATCGAACAGGGTAATAACAATGAAAATTGTCAACATTAAAATGGACATGACAAAAATGGTAAGGTATAGTTTGTTATCCCAATAGAGGTGCATGAACACGAGGGCAACCAGCGAGGCTTTGGTTGCCGCAATTGCCATGGCAATCACCATATTAAAGGCGCCGAAATCAATATAGGAAACCGCCACAGTAACCACAGTGAGGACCAGCAGGGCTCCGGCGACGCCGAAATAGATTTTCAGCGGTAAGACGTGTTCCTCGTGTGTCGATGTATCTGAAGCCATATTCTTATCCTATGAGATAAAGTAACGGGAATAAGAAAATCCAAATGATGTCAACCAGGTGCCAGTACAACCCGACCATCTCGACCGGCGTGTAGTACTCCGAGGAAAATTCGTCCTTTTTCGTACGCCACACGACCCAGCCAATCGCAAGCATTCCAAAGATGACGTGGAGTCCGTGTAACCCCGTCATAGAGAAATACACGCTGAAGAAAATATGCGGATTCATCCCCTCGATGCCGGTATAGGTGTAATATTTTCCGGGCAGCATTCCCAGATGAAATTTGTGCGAATATTCGAAGTATTTAATTACCAGGAAGACCGCGGCTAACAGTATCGTCGCAACCAGAAAATACATGGACTGTTTTTTCTTATTCAGCTGGATGCTCCGAATCGCCAGTGCGATCGTCAGCGAGCTGATAATCAGGACGACTGTGTTTGTCCCGCCCAGCAGCCGATCCAGGTGGACATGGGCGTTGTAAAACATATCAGGATTCCAGGCGCGATAGAACACATAGAACCCGAACAAGCCGCCGAACAACAGAATCTCGGTGAGCAGGAAAACCCACATGCCCAGCTTTGCGGATTCGCGTTGCTGTTCCGCATCGCTGAAATGATGTTGAAGAAATGCCGGACTCTCTGCTGAATGGCTCATGCAGGCACACCTACCTTCTCGGGCTTTACTTTGACTTTATCGTGATCATACGGGCCGTGCGTGACTTTAGGCGTTTCCTCGAAATTGTGCGGTGGCGGTGGTGAATCAATTTTCCATTCCAGTGTTAATGCTCCCCAGGGATTCTTTGGCGCCTTCGGTCCCCAGCCCATCGCGTAAATCAGTACCACAGCCATAATAACTAATCCAAGAGCCAAGACCCAAGAACCAGTGGTGGACACCACATTCAGCATCTGGTATTTATCCGGATACATAAAATACCGGCGGGGCATACCCTGCGTTCCGGCAACGAATTGCGGAAAAAATGTGAGATTGAATCCCAGAAATACCAGCAATGCAGAGATGCGTCCCCAGGCTTCGTTATACATACGCCCCCAGATTTTCGGCCACCAGTAATACAGTCCGCCGAAAAATGCCATAATGGTGCCGCCCATCATCACGTAATGAAAGTGCGCGACGATGAAATAGGTGTCCGTGAGATGCACATCTGTAGCGGTGGCGCCGAGGAAAATTCCGGTCAACCCTCCGATGGCAAATGTGAAGAAGAAGGTAAGCGTAAACAGCATCGGTGTTTCAAACGTGATGGACCCTTTGTACATGGTTGAGACCCAGTTAAACATTTTCACCCCGGAGGGGATGGCAACCAGGAATGTTAAGAACGAAAAAATCAGGGTCGCGTACTGGGATTGCCCGCTGACGAACATGTGGTGTCCCCAGACGCCGAAACTCAGAAAGGCAATCGCCACGCTGGAATATGCAATGGCTTTGTACCCGAAAATCTTTCGGTGTGAAAATGTGGAGATTAGTTCACTGATAACGCCCATGCCGGGAAGAATCATAATGTAGACCGCCGGATGCGAATAGAACCAGAAGAAGTGCTGGAACAGCACCGGGTCCCCGCCCATGGCCGGGTCAAAAATCCCGATGCCGAATGCCCGTTCAAGTATCAGCAGTACCAGCGTGATCCCGAGAACCGGCGTCGCAAGCACCTGGATAATTGCCGTCGCATATAGTCCCCACACAAACAGCGGCATCTTGTACCAGGTCATCCCGGGGGCCCTGAGCCTGTGAATTGTCGCGATGAAATTAATGCCGGTAAAAATCGAGGAAAATCCCAGGATAAAAACGGCCAACACCATAGAGATAACCGCTCCGCCGACCTGGGTGCTGTAAGGCGTGTAAAACGTCCATCCGGTATCGACCGATCCCGCGATAATTGAGTAAATCGCTAATCCGGCGCCGGCTATATAGACATACCAGCTCGCCAGATTTAGTCTCGGAAAGGCTACATCCTTGGCACCAATCTGGATCGGTAGCACAAAATTTCCGAGGATCGCGGGGACAGACGGGATAATAAAAAGAAAGATCATGATGGCGCCGTGCAGCGTGAAAATCTGGTTATAGGTATCCGCCGTCATCATATCGGCGCCGGGATTCAGCAGTTCCAGACGGATCGATAAAGCAAGGATTCCCCCAAAGAGGAACATGGCCATCACGGAAAAGAGATAAAGAATCCCAATCCGCTTGTGATCCAGCGTGAACAGCCAGGATTTAATTCCTTTTGAAACGTTCAGGTAGTTCACCTTGTCCTGTGTATCCGCTGCTGTTGTTGTTGCAGTGCTCATTCTGATTGCTCGACTTCTTTGACTTCGCTTAATGATTTCAAGTAGGCGATGACACCGTCGATCTGGCGCTCGCTCACCAGTCCCTGGAATGTGGGCATAACCGACTGGAATCCTTTCACCACCTTCGCCTTCGGTTCCAGAATCGATTCGCGAATGTAGTTTTCATCGACGGTAATCGTTGATCCATCGGATAGTTCCACTTCGTGACCATAGGCATCCTTAAAGGTCGGGCCGACATTCGGGCTGCCATCAATGGAATGACAGGTATTGCATGCCCTGCTCGTATAGACCTGTTTCCCGACCTGCTCTAACGACATACCTTCGCCGCCCTCCATGCCAGCGCCTTCCAAAAATGCCGCATATTGATCCTGCGAAACGACTTTCACCGTTGCCAGCATCTCCGAATGCCCCTTGCCACAGAATTCCGCACAGTACAGGTCGTATTTGCCGGTATTGGTCGCTTCAAACCAGGTAATCGTATATCGGCTGGGGAGCACATCCTGTTTTATCCGAAATTGCGGAATATAGAAACTGTGAATCACATCCTCCGAGGACATGGTCAATTTTACCGGTTGGTCCACCGGCACCACCAGTTCATTGATGCTGTTGGAGCCGTTGGGATAGTCGAATAACCACATCCACTGGCGTCCGGTGACCTTGATTTCTATGGCGTCACGGGGTACCACCTGCATTTTCATATAGGTGTTAAATCCCCAGAAAAATACGATAACTACCAGGATGATTGGAATCGCGGTCCAAATCACTTCCAGTTTAAGGTTGTAATCCACATGTGAGGTGGCTTCTTCCCTGCCTTCCCTGCGCCGGTATTTAATGATAAAGTAAATGGAAAGCCCCACGACCAGTAAAAAGAAAAATACCGAGGCCCAGAAGATAAAATAAAACAGCGCATCGACCTCTCCGGCAATGGAGGAGGCGCCCTGTGGCATCCAAAATGTTCCGGTGGTGTCCATAGACGTCTCTTTCTTAAAATCCCTCTTCGCTTAGGTTACCTGTTGCCTGTCACCATGTTTTTCCCGCCACCAGAAAATGCCAAGAAAAATACCAAGGACAACCACTGTGACCGCCCCGCCGAGTTTCATCACGTTCCCGGCCATCAATACATAGCCGTCTTCATCTGGATTGTACTGATAGCAATACAACAACACCTTATCTACCGTACTGCCTACTTTCCCTTCAGCGCCTTCGGTGAGCGCCAGACGCAGATCCCGCTTTGGAATTTTGATACCGTACAGGTACCGCGTAATTTTTCCCCGGTCGGTCAGGACATACGAGACTGCCGGATGGGCATAGATATCCTTGTCTTCCACGTAGTAATAATTGAAACCCAGAGCGTCTGCTAATTGTCTGGACTGGTCCTCCTCGCCGACCAAAAATGCCCAGCTATTCCCGGGGATATTTTTCTCCATGCTTTTCAGGTACATATCATGCTTCGATTTTGCCAGAGATGGCGTTTCCCTGGGATCGATGCTCACGGTGACAATCTGATAATCTTCCCCCGGCTGCCAGGAAAGGCTGTCCGCCGTGTCTCTGACCCCGTTCAACACTAACGTACAGAGCATCGGACATTCGTAATACGCCAGGGTGAGCAACACCGGTTTGTCCTGATTGAAGTAGTCACGTAACGTGACCTCATTTCCATTATGATCAACAAATTGCAAATCCAGCGGGATAGTTTCTCCGAGATGTTCATTGACATCTATTTTCTGGAGTTCCTGCGGGTTCTTTCCTGATATCTGGGCAAAAACCTGTGTACCAAAAGCAATAATTAAAATTCCGAAAAGCACAATTCGTGTGAACATGATCATTGGAGAAGTCGGTCGTCTATTCATCGTTGACCTCCTTTCTTTCTCCGTGTTCATTGCGTTCAAAGTAGTCATTTCAGTAATTTTGTCAGTTCCCGGTTGATTCGACCCGTCGCTGAAAAGCCTCTTCAGCTTCCAACTTCATCGCCCGGTCAATCGGGATTCGATATACGTTATTCGCCGAGTCAACCACCCCGTAACTATACAGGATTTCCGCCTCCCGTTCATGGAGCGCCTGCAGTTTTTTCGACCCGGGCTTCAACACCTGTTCATACATCAACGCTTCCCGGCTCTTGATAAAAAATCCGTTCAGGACGATAAACGCCACCACGAGAAACAGTGCAATGCTAACGACAATCGTCAGAATACGCTTGACGTTGACATCACTTTTTTCGTATCCGGCTTCCAGATCAGCCTGTGTCGAGTGTTTCTCTTCAGTCATATATCCAACAAAAGTGTTATTGTGTTATAGTAAAAAACCGTCAGGTTTCATGTGTCCCCGGTCCCGGGTCTACATGAATATTCCATTCATCACTATTTATCATTTTTTAATTTTCTTTGTTCTTATTATCAGTGTTTTCGGAGTTTTTCAGTGTTCATTCTTTTCGTTTTTCTCTGCTGTGAATTTTTTCTTGGTTCATGGCTCTTTAATCTTGGCTCTTGACTCTTTCTTCCATTTTTATTGATTCACAAAGTCAATCGATGCCTGCAATTTCGGATCCTTCACCGGAATTAACGGATGCGCTGTCATCGCTTTCCACACATACCAGAGGAAAATGCCCCCGATTCCGATAAGCGTGGTCACATCCATCCACGAGAAGTGTAGTTCGTGCCCGAAGTTCGGCAGCACCAACCAGTACATATCCACCCAGTGCATCAGCAGAATCCATATCGATGCCGCTTTCAACATCTTTAGATTGCGTTTAGCTGCGCGTGTTACAAGTGCCAGGAATGGGACTACAAAATGGCCGAATAGCACCATCAGACTCACGATCCGCCACGACATTTCTTCCCAGCGATGTTTATAGAAAATAGTCTCCTCCGGGATATTCCCGTACCAGATCAGCATAAACTGGGAGAACGCGATATACGCCCAGAAGATCGTAAATGCGAACATCAGTTTTCCGAGATCGTGGTAATGCTCTACCGTGATCGTTTCGGTCAGTGCGCCATTATTCTGCAGGTAGATAGTCATGAGCGTCAACACAGCCAGTATGGCCAACAAACTCCCGGAGAAAACATACACACCGAAAATTGTAGAGTACCAATGCGCATCGAGCGACATCAGCCAGTCGAATGAAGCAAGGGTCAGCGTCAGTGCAAAAAGCAGCATCCCCGGTGCGCTGATTTTTTTCATTCGCGCCGTCACTGATTCGCTCGCCTCAGCATCCTGTTTCAGAGATGCTTTATACAACATACGTCCCAGAATTGTCCAAATGATGAAATAAAGGGCAGCCCGGAGCAGAAAAAATGCGGTGTTCAGGTACGGCGCCTTCTGCTGTAAGATCGCATCGTCGGCGATGGCGCTTTCATGCGTCCAGTGGAACAGGTCGTGGAGCCCAAGAATCAACGGGAGAAAAAAGATGGCGAGTATCGGCACCGACACCATAAAATTTTCTGTGATACGACGCAGGACCACACTCCATTTGGCGCTCGTCAGATGATGGAGCATGACAAAAAAGAGTCCGCCGAGGCCGATGGTCACCCAAAAAACAAATGAAGTCAGGTAGGAATAGAAAAACCGCTCGGCATCCAGAAAATATCCCAGGGCACTTAACAGGATCCCAAAGGCGCCTATCAGCAGCGCCCGGTTTCCGAACTTGCCGGCGTCCGTCAGTGTAAATGTGTCTGCGTTAAATTTCATAGAACAGCAGTGTTCAAGTGTTCACGTGTTAAGGTGTTATAGTTGTTAGCCTTTTTGCACATTGAATTTCCGACCTGTTCCTTTAATTCTTATACCTGCTTTACTTTAACTTATCCTGCATATCCTGTGGTACATCGGACAGCGACGCATTCTGGCTCCGTTGTAATGCCCGGACATACGCCACAATTGCCCAGCGATCTTCCGGCGGAATCTGGTGCGCATAGCTCGGCATATTGCGAATGCCGTTAGTGATAACATCAAAAATATGCCCGTCAGACACATTCAATAACCGTTCGTCATGGAATGAAGCGGGTGGTACGTAATTGTATTGCACCATAATACCGCGCCCATCGCCTACCTTGCTGTGGCATGGTGAACAATAGATGTTGAATTCTTTCTGCCCGCGCTCCAATACTTGCATATCTACTTTCAGGGGATTGTGCTGTACCAGGTTCCCATTGGCAGCGCGTCCGCGGTAAAATTCGTCATCTGCATTCAGATGCCCCCGGGCAACGGTACCATATACCGGTGGACGCATCGCCATACTGTCTGGAAAAAATTGGCTCGCCCCCTGGGCTGTGTACCGGGGCTGTGTGTCCATATCGGGGATCGGATGAATCGGGGGTTGCTTCTTCGGCTGGCCGCGAAAACATCCCGTCAGAAAAACCGCCATAACGGCAAAGACAACAACTTTTTTAGCCGCAAAGCCACGCGAAGAAAATGCGAATGGAACGGCAAGAAAAAACAAAAATTTAGCAAAAACAGCGACAGCCTGTTTTACCGGAGAATTGCTTTCTGAAAGTTTTTGATATTTGAAATATTTATACATTTAGCTTTTTATATTTTTTTGTTCTTCGCTTTCTTCGTGTATCTTTGCAGCTAATTCTTTCTTTGCCTTGTATTCCTCACTTCATTTCCGGAAAATATAAATCGTTTCCATGCGAGTTTTGGATAACTGTCGAAATTAATAAGCAATCCCAATTTGAGTTTTGTTGCCTTCAAATAATTAATGATTTGCGCTTCATCAGTATTTGTTAATCTGGGTATGCTCTTTAATTCAGCGAGTATTTTATCATAGAGTAAAAAATCAGCCCTGAAATCTTTATCAAGCGGGTCCCCTTTGTATTCGACAGACACATTCACCTGGGTTTCGAATGGGATGTTTCGAATCTTACATTCTCTAGCTAACGCCTCTTCATACACGGATTCTAGGAAACCAGGCCCCAATTCACTATGCACTTCCATCGCCGCTCCAATGATTTTATATACCTCATCTCTATAAATAATTTCATTTTCTTTTGTCGTTTCTTTCGGCATTATTTATTTTTCGTTGTTCTTCGCTTTCTTCGCGTGGCTTCGCGGCTAAATGTCTTTTCAGTGGCCTGATTTTTCCGCCGGTTCTTCCTCAATTTTTTCTTCCAGTACTTCCGTATACGTGGCGCCGATCGATTCAAGAAACTGGCGGTTCTTCTCCGGATCGAACTGGGGATCTTCGGCCTCGATGCTCACGAAAAACCCGTCGTCTGTTACCTTGGCAAACCGATCGGAAAAGAACAGCGGATGAAACCACTGCGGCATCTTGTTCAGAGCAAACATCCCGAACACCGCTCCGAACGCTGCCAGCAGAATGGTCAGCTCAAAAGTCACCGGAATAAACGCAGGCAGACTAAAAAACGGTTTCCCGGAAATGACGAGAGGGTAATCCACCGCACTGGTCCACCACTGTAATAACAATGCTCCACCGCCGCCCAGCAATCCCATAATACCGACAATCCATCCGAGCGGAGACCGCTTTTCGCCCATGGCTTCGTCCATCCCGTGAATCGGGAAGGGCGAATGACAATCGAACCGGATAAAGCCGTTGTCCCGCACCTGCTCTGCGGCGTGCAGCAGTTGCTGGGGACCTTCAAATTCAGCGATCATTCCGTGGATTTTTATGCTCTGCGAATTCATAGTCTTTTCGTCTGCTTAATGTTCCACTCTGGCTTGCGGCAACACGCCCTTGATTTCGCTGGTGGCGATCATCGGCAGCCAGCGGAGGAATAACAGGAAGAGTGTAAAAAACAACCCAAAGGTACCCAGGTAAATCGCCACGTCCCAGAATGTTGGCGTGTAATAATCCCAGCTGGAGGGCAGGTAATCCTGTGCCAGTGAGGTGATGACAATGACAAACCGCTCAAACCACATTCCGACATTAATCAGGATGGATGCCACAAACATCACCGGCACATTTCTGCGCAACTTCTTAAACCAGAAAATCTGGGGCACGGCCACGTTACAGATAATCATAATCCAGTAGCCCCACGAATACGGGCCCAAAGCACGATTCATCAGTGTAAATGCTTCATACATGTTCCCACTATACCATGCGACAAAAAACTCCGTCGCATATGCGTATCCCACCATCAAACTGGTGACCAGCATGATAATATTCATGCGTTCCAGGTGTTTGATGGTGATGAAATCTTCCAGGCTGTAGATCTTCCGGGCGATAATCGCCAGGGTCATTACCATGGCAAAGCCGGAGAAAATAGCACCCGCAACGAAATACGGCGGGAAAATGGTCGTGTGCCACCCGGGAATGACGCTGACGGCAAAATCAAAGCTTACCACACTGTGGACCGAAAGAACCAACGGAGTTGACAGTCCTGCCAGGATCAGATACGACAGTTCATAATGTTTCCACTGCTTGTTGCTTCCGCGCCACCCCAGCGAAAAGATCCCGTAAACCATTTTCCGAATTCTTGATTTGGCGCGGTCCCTGAGTGTCGCCAGATCGGGAATCAGTCCTACGTACCAGAACAACAGTGACACGGTAAAGTACGTCCCGACGGCAAACACATCCCAGAGCAGCGGACTGCGAAAATTCGGCCACATGGACATCTGGTTAGGAATCGGGAAGACCCAGTATAACACCCAGACGCGCCCGACGTGAATCGCCGGGAAGACTAACGCGCACATCACGGCGAAAATCGTCATCGCCTCTGCAAACCGGTTAATGGATGTTCGCCACTCCTGCCGAAACAAATAGAGAATCGCAGAGATCAACGTACCGGCATGTCCAATACCGACCCACCAGACGAAATTGATAATCGCCCAGCCCCAGCCGGCAGGAATATTCAGTCCCCAAATTCCGGTACCCTTGTAAATGAGATATCCAATAGACCCCAGCAGTAACAGCAGAAAAGAAAACGCAATACTAAACGCCAGGTACCAGAGTTTCGGCGTCTTCTGCTCGGAAATGCGGCTTATCGCATCTGTCACCGAATGGAAGGTCTGATCCCCTTTAATCAGTTCTTCGTGTGTTTCCGCTATGGTTTGTGAATCTGTCAAAAGTGATACCGTGTTATAGTGTTAAAGTGTTCTAGTGTTCAGGTGTTCGAGTTCCTATTCCCAAACCTTTTCGGAGGCCTTGGGTTGTCTATTACTCTTTATTATTTCGTTTGTAATTAGTTGTCATTTCTATTCGTGTTTTTCGCGTATCTTCGCGGCTTCTGATTTGTGTTTTTCTTTGCTCCAGAAGGAGTCCCTTCCGGGACGTCTCTGCGGTGCATCTTTTTGCATCTAACGGTTTTCCAATGCCGGGTTCGGATTCCGAATCTTCGCCTGATAGGTGGTCCGCGGCTGCGTATTCAGATGTGCCAGCATACCGTAGTCACGATTCTGCTTTTTCACCCGGCTGACCAGGCTTTCCGGATCATTAATATCGCCGAAGACGATTGCATCCGTGGGGCACGTCTGTTGGCATGCCGAGACCACCTCATCCGTATACAGACTCCGATCTTCCCGCTTTGCCCGGATTTTCTTCTTCTGGATCCGCTGCGTGCAATACGTACACTTTTCCATCACGCCGCGAGACCGGACCGTGACATCCGGATTTTTACCCATCTGCTCCACTTCCGGGGTATCCGAGGTATAATTAAAGAAATTGAACCGCCGCACTTTATACGGACAGTTGTTGGAACAATACCGTGTTCCGATACACCGGTTATAGATTTGGACATTCAATCCCTCATCATCGTGTACGGTCGCGTTGACCGGGCAGACCGTTTCGCACGGCGCATTCTCGCAATGCATGCATGTGACCGGCTGTACTACCATCTCTGGATCTTCAATGTCCCCGGAGAAGTATCGGTCCATGCGAATCCAGTGCATTTCACGCCCGTTACCCACCTGTTCTTTTCCAACGATGGGAATATTGTTTTCGCTCTGACAGGCGATGGTGCACGCATTACACCCGGTACACACGCTCAGATCGATCGCCATGCCCCACTGGTAACCCTCCTCATAGGAATGCTCTTCCCAGAGATTCTCGTTCGGCGGGGCTTCTTTATGATATTCGTGCACGAATTCCGGGTGTGCTTCATAGTCTTCCTTGGTGGTTTCCCGGTAAATTGCACGCCCTTCGAGACTCCAGTGATCCTGGGTCCCTGCGATGGTGTATTTTTCGCCGGACTTCTTCAGCGTCAAGCCGAGGCCGAAATTCAGCGCATCGGATGTGCGGAGTTTGTACGTGTTAAATCCTGTATTATCGCCGACCCGACCAGCGGATTCGCGTCCGTATCCCAGCTCGAGCATCACCGTGTTATCCGCGAAGCCCGGCACTATCCAGACCGGCATTTCAAGAACATTGCCCTGGTAACTCAACTCCACTATGTCTTCCATCTCCAGATCCAGCGCTTCGGCTGTGGCCGGGCTCATGACAGCCGCATTGTCCCAGGAGATTTTCGTAATGGGATCGGGCAATTCCTGCAGCCAGCCGTTATTGGCGTACCGCCCGTCAAATACGGACGGCGATGCCTGGAAAACCACCTCGAGGTTGGACGGACTCGTCAGATCTGCGGGAGGGGTGTATCTTTTCAGTGCCCGAGAGATATTTTGCGTACGGGCGGCAGGTGCAGACAATCCAGCGCCGCTATCTTCATAAATTCCATCATGGACCACCTTGCGCCACTTTGACTCGAAATTCGCGCCGCCCAGAATACTGTTCCACGTCTGACGGACAATGTCATAATCTTTGGTCTCCTTACCCGTCACTAACAGATTAGCCATTTCAACGGTGCTCTTGCCGTTGAATAGCGGAGCAATCAACGGCTGAATGACACTCGTAGTACCATCGGCGGACTTCGCATCACCCCACGCCTCCAGAAAATGGGCAGCCGGGATATGCCATTCCGCGGACTTTGAAGTTTCGTCGAAATATGAACTCAGGTGTACCGAATGCTGCACCTTGTCCAGCGCACCTTCAAAATCCACATCACCGGGCGCATTATACACCGGATTGGTTCCCAGCATCCAGAGGGTTTCCACATCACCGCTGTTCATACGAGAGACAAGATCCATAAAAGCCTCAAAGTCCGGGGTCGTCTCTCCATCAATGGAACGATAGGAAACCGCGTTGCCGATGTTTCCGAGCGCATCATTGATCGCATAGACCAGCGCATGGACAACCGGCGGCTGATTCCGACCGGCAACAATTAATCCCTGGCCGCGGTTTTTCGCCAGATCTTTTGCCAGCTCGGTAATCCACTTAATATCAAATTCATAAGAGCCCGTTCGCCCGCCATGGACGACGGGAATATCCACGCCCTCGTTCCGGAGTGCATTTGCCAGTGCCAGCGCAAACACACCGATCTGCCGACTCTGGACACGCATCCGGTGATCCGCCATGCCGCCAGTGAGCGTATAACTGCTCTCCACGGCGTACAGGCGATTCATCTCATCATCTTCGGAAGTAACCCGACGGGCGTCAGCGAATTTCTTGGCGTTGACTATATTCTCGTTTTCGAGCATGACGAAGTCGGCATCGAGGGTCAGCACTACGTTTGCCTGCTCGTAATCATAGACCGGCTGGTAATATTCGCCGGTGGCAAGTTCTAGACCTTTATAAATGTTCTCATTGCTTACCGGCTCATAGACCACCCAATCCGCATTCGGGAACTGGCGCTTGAATTCTCTTTGCAATCGCCGTAATGTCGGCGAGGAAAAGGATTCGCTCAGCACAGCCAGTCCGTCGCCGCCGGTTTGTAGATACTTCGTGTACAAGTCCCGCCAGAACGTGACAAATTCCGAATACTGTTTTACACTTCCGTTCCGCCGCACTTCGGTTGACCGATCCGGATCATATAACGAGAGTATTTCCGCCTGACTGAACACATTGGATTTCCCCAGGGAAGACGGATGCAACTCGTTCCCCTCAATTTTGGTCGGACGACCTTCGTGGCTTTCGACCACCAGCCCATAGGCGCTGTTCTGAAATGGCATCGTCGTCGCATAATGATTCGATACCCCCGGGATCACCTCTTCCGGCTGGTTGACATACGGGATAATCTTTTGAACCGGTTTTCGGCAGCTCACCAGCCCTGCCAGCGCCATGGAAGCTCCCATCAGCGACATAAATTTCCGGCGGGACATATTATCATTCAGTTCCGAGGCTCCTTCCGGAAATTCGCGATGGAGAAATTCCCTGAATTCGTCGGTGTCTGCCAGCTCGTTGAAGCTGCGCCAGTATGATTTACCTTGTCCGTCCATGTCAAATTTCATCGGTGACACCCTGAACAATCTGTTGGCGGATTAATATTACGCTCTTTGATGACACGCTGCGCGTACTCAACCTGATTGGTTGGCGGCTTATATCCCATGGCGGTGACTTCATCCAGCGGCCGGATCTCCGGTGCCGGATCCCGGTGGCAATCCAGACACCATCCCATACTCAGCGGTTCTTTCTGCTCTACCACTTCCATCTCGGCAACATTGCCGTGGCAGCTTTCGCATCCGACACCGGCTGTCACATGGGCGCTGTGGTTAAAATAGGCGTAATTGGGAAGCAGATGTACTCTGTTCCATTGTACCGGCGTGCCGTTCTTCCAGCTTTTCCGGATCGGCGCCAGCTTTTTGCTTTCCTTTTTAATAACGGAATGACAGTTCATACAGGTTTGGGTCGGAGGCACATTCGCCACCCCGGACTTTTCGACATTTGTATGGCAATACCGGCAGTCTATTCCCAGATCACCGGCGTGCAACTTGTGGCTGTAATCCACCGGTTGTTCAGGGCGGTATCCCACATCCGTATATTTGGGAGAACCGAAATACCAAAAGAAAAAGATAATACCTATAACGGCAATGACTACTCCGACTGCCAGTTGAATCGGGATTTTATTCGTCCACTTCGGGAATATTTGTGCCAACCGCTCGCTCTTTTCGTACGCTTAACGTCTAAAATTGCTTCATCTATTATCAATGCGGTATATGTGCCGCTCAAATAGTCGAAAAAAATAATCGAAACGTCTGTCGGTATCAAGTAAAAATATGACTCTTTCCGTCACCATTTGTTCATTAGCAAAACGAGACTCACCAGAAATGCTATTCACTAGCTTAAATTAAGATTAATGTTCCTCGCGGGTTAGGAGTGGTGGGCGGGGGGGGATTTGAACCCCCACTTCTTTTCAGAAACTAGATCCTAAATCTAGCGCGTCTGCCAATTCCGCCACCCGCCCGGAATCAGAGACAAAAGATAGATTTCATGATGATGAATTACAATCAGATTATAGCGATCCCGGGTGAAATTCAGTTCGCCTTGATATCCCGGGTTGTAGAGTTTCTCAACGATTTTGTGGGGAACCAATGGTGGTGAGATGGAATGCGCTTCTCTTGAAAAAAAGAAGGTAAAGGGATCTCCGTGCTCAATCCCTATTCAAAAGAATTATACGATTACTATTTCAAGAGCACCATCTTTTTAGTCTGGACGAAATTTCCGGCGATGACCTGATAGAAGTACATCCCGGATTCCACATGCAGACCGGATGCGCTCGTTCCATCCCAGCGCACTGAATGTACTCCCGGCTGCAATTCGCCCAGACGAAAGGTTTTTACCTCCTGGCCTAACAGATTATAGATCGTGAGTTTGACTGAAGTTGCCTTTGGCAGGGCAAAGGGGATATTCGTAGAGGCATTGAACGGATTGGGATAATTCTGGTTCAACTCAAAATTGAGGGGCAATTCTGTAATGTCGTCTGGCGTTCCGGTCGTCAAATCAACCATATACCCGCCAGTGCCCTCGCCTTCAATCCCGTTCCCACTCATGTCCGAAAGGATTATCTCGGCAAAGGACAGGGCGATGGAATCCACAGAGGTCTCTTCGGTCTTGGTAAAGTCTACTTCAAACAGATCGCCGCTGCCGGAATCGATCTGGGTGGGTACGGTGGAGACCTCCGTATCCACAAAGGCGAGTACCCTCAGATCCCCATTCGGCAATTCAATATAATGTGCCTTCCAGGTTTCTGCCCGGTCGGAAATACGGATGGTATCAACCGCAAGCAGGTTCTCCGTATCATTCAAATCTAACTGGATCCCGGCGACCGGAATATCGTTTTCCAGTGCAATTGTGACGGTACCGGTCTCTGTCGTTAACTTACTGTTGATGATGGAAAAATGGACTTCAGCGTTCACTGATTGGTGAGAAAGCAGAATCGCAAGTACTGCAACTGTCGCTTTTACCCTTAAAGTATGCATGGTGATACTCAGCTATATATGCCTTCTGTAATATTCTGTATTTTATTGCTGAGATCCAATCCTTTTTACAGAGCCACCAGTGCCTGGTCCAGGTCTTCCAGCAGGTCTTCGGTATCTTCACATCCGACAGACAATCGTACCAAGCCGTCGGTCAATCCGAATTGTAACCGTTCCTCTTTTGGCACGGAAGCATGGGTCATACTTGCCGGATGACTGATGAGACTTTCCACGCCGCCCAAACTCTCAGCCAGTGTGAATACCTTGACATTTCTGAGGAAATTTTTACCGTGTTCGATGGATCCGGTCTCAATGGAAATCATGCCACCGAAGGATGCATTACCTTCCGGATCTCGCTGCTGTCGCTTGGCCAGTTCATGCTGAGGATGATCCGGCAATCCGGGATAATACACCTTTTGCACCTTCGGATGGCCCTTCAACATCTCAGCAATCGCACGGGCATTTTTTTCGTGCTGGCGCATCCGTAATCCCAGTGTCTTTGTGGAGCGGAGCACCAACCAGGAATCAAACGGTCCGGGAATAGCCCCCACCGTCTTTTGGATAAATTTTAGTTGCTCCTGAATATCCGGATCGCTGGTCACCGTAATTCCAAGTACCACATCGCTGTGACCGTTCAGATATTTTGTTGCACTGTGGAGCACGAGATCCGCACCGAACTCCAGCGGGCGTTGAAAGTACGGTGATAAAAAGGTATTGTCGACGACCAAAATCCAATTATTGGCATGAGCCAGTTCCGCAGCAGCCTTCAAATCCGTGAGTGTCAACATCGGATTGGTGGGTGTCTCCACGTACAGCATTTTCGTGGACTCCTTCGCCACGTCTTCCACATTGGACAAATCCGCTGTATCGACGAAGTCGAATTTCACACCGGTACGTGTCACAATATTATCGATATAGCGATAGGTACCGCCATACACATTACTGGAAATAACCATATGGTCTCCGGATGAAAGCATCTGCACAACCGAAGAGATCGCCGCCATTCCGGAGCCGAAGGCACACCCGAATTTTCCGCCTTCGAGCGCCGCCACATTGCCTTCCAGCGCTTCCCGAGTCGGATTCTCCACCCGGGCATAATCGTATTTGATTTCCCCGCCCAGTTCTTTTTGCGCATAGGTTGACGTCTGAAAAATCGGAGTTATCACTGCTCCGGTGTGCGGCTCTGGTTCTTGTCCTGCGTGAATACTGTCAGTTAAAAATCCCATGATTATTGTACCAATATCTATTTTAAGTTCGACTTACCAATAATCTTTGTGTATCTACCGGAAAATGCCATATCTCTCAAATCCCGGCGGCGAAAGGTTACAAAAAGTGATCTTTTGAAGCAATCGGTATCAGGAGGTTGTTATTCCCGGTCATTGACCAGGGAACGGAGTCCGGACCTGAATTCGGGGGCGCCGCCGAATGAAGGGTGGCGCAATTTGGTATGACTCACATCAAGCGCCGTTAACGCATTTGATGAATGATTTCCCAGCGCCACAACCTCCGTCCCCGGAAATAATTCCAGAAATGCCCGAAGATACGGACCGGCATATTCCAATTCTGCGCCGGTTGGCGTCCGGTTGGCCAGGAGTCCTCCTTCCGGATCGTATGGATGCCAGGGAAAAGCATTCCATAACACCACCTCATAAGGATCCATTTCGAACTGGACGAATGTTTTCCAGACGGTGGTTGCCGTGTTCTCCGAAAACCCTTTCTGCTTTATGGAAGGTTTGCTTGTCCGTTGCGGAGTAACACCGTTGAAAACATGATCAGGCATGACGCCGTCCACGGATTTATGTCCTAACAGAATTCGTTCGGAGGTCATCGCCATTCCGGAAAAATGCCCGCCCTGGTATCCGAGTGCTTCGGCAACGAAAAGCCAGCGGGCTGATTCCTGGCGTTCCAGGAAATAGTGTTGCAACTGGGTTTTGCGGACCTCGGGTGAATTTGGCGACTTGTCATGGTCGGGATCCACAGCGTACCATGGATTAAAAACCGGACCGTCCGGGGTATTTTTCAGTGAAGTAATAAATCGTTCAAGTCCGGAGGAAAAGGACATCGCACCTGCCATTATTCCGGCGTGTGCACGTCATGGGAGTCTACCACGTCATCGATCCACCAGAGCAAATACTCAGACAAACTGGAATCATCAAATACGTCGCGCCCCTCTTCTGAATAATCAAGGATTTTACGTTGGATGACCGCTTTGAGCATTCCGATATCATCTTCATACAGATCACTCAAACTTTCGAACTCCTGGACCTGCTCCCGGCGTTCCCGGTCACTCAGTTGATTTTGTGCCTGTACCTGTTCAGCCATCTGTTCATGCGAATACCCAATGGCGAGATGGTACAGCGCCCAAAATATGGTCTCAAACCCCTGCTCATCCGTATACGGACGTACTTCCTCCCATAAATCATCGCGGAAATCAAAAATCGAATATTCGATTTCCCCGGTAATAACTGCCTCTGGTCTGAAATCCCATTCCATGGTTTCCCCGTATATTCAATTGGCTCCAAAATAAAAACTGCCCCCCAGTGGTATTGAGAGGCAGTTCACAAAGATACCTTTAATTCGGTGTTATTCCATACCCAGCTGTTTACGTCCTTCCTGGCTGATCATTTGTGGATTCCAGCGCGGTTCCCACACGATATCTACATTGGCATTGTTTATTTCGTCCAGTGCTTCAAGGGTATCGGTCACCTGCTGGTCGATCATATCACTCATCGGACATCCCTGAGCCGTTAATGTCATGGTGACGTTCACGTTGGATTCGTCATCGATATCCACATCGTATACCAGTCCGAGATCCACGATATTCACCGGAATTTCCGGATCATAACATTCATGGAGTGCTTCCATGACCTTATCTTTTAATTCAACAGTTGCTGTTGCCATATATCCTCCAAATTGGTTTGTGCTAGTGTAATAAATTCCGTTCCACAATCCAAATCCAATACAATCGGTCCACTTAACAACAGAAATTTAGAGAAGTTTCACACTTTGTCAATATACCTATGGGGTTTGCAATAGCTGACGTAGCTGCCGGTAATGTTTCGACAGTTTCGCATACTCAATCTGATCGCCTGTTGAAGACGGTGCGATGAACACCAGGGCATCTGCTATTTTCTCCTTCTGGATCCCAAAATCTCCCTGCCGGTCAAAGAAATCCCGGAAGACTTGCTTCCCCTCACAACAGACAATTTCCGGTGAATTTTCAAACACAAGGCGTATAAGCCTGCCGATAGAAAAATCCACGGGCTCCAGTTCCTCCGCATCATGAACGGATTTCGTTTTGGAGAGTGTCGTCAGTCCGATCCCGTGATCCAGAAGCGTAACGTCTGCAGAAGGTGCAATTCGGTCTGCAGTTAAACCAGCAACCTCCAATAATTCGTAGAACCGGTCGCCATTCCCAACGTGGTAATGTCCGCTCTCCACCCAGGAATGAAGCGGCGCAGGACTCACAAAAAGCAGATTCATCCGCCTATCGATAATATCCGGTAAAAGGTCTTCTGTTGGTAATTTTGTTGGCATTATCTATCGTCACGTTTTTTTCGAGATGAAAGGTAAAATATTTTCGGGAGTATTGCGTTGGGAAATATTAGAGACACGATGGCTGAAACTCGAAACTTGATACTCGTAAACTGTATCGGACTATATTGTTTTTTGCTCAATCCCCGGTCGTCTCTGGCGGGACTCCGACAAGGGTCGGATCCTCCTGATCCACCAATAAATTGGTGGGCTAGCAGCGGTCGCCCCGATGGGGCTTGAAACCCGGCTTTTGATGGACATCCACCGTAAGGTATCCATTCGTGGGTATGCGTTCGTTGAAGTTGTTTCACGTTTCACTTCTCACTTTTCACGTCTCACGGTTTCTAACATATGCCGCCTCTACGAGACTTACTGTTTTTTAACGATGTTTTTCTACAAATATGGCGCCCCTCTGGGGCTCATTCGATTGCCATTTCCGTTGTTTCATTCGTTGATAACTGAAATACTGTCTCTCACAGAGGGGGTGAAGTCATAGATTCACCGCTCAACACAACTCTTTCCCCTTGTTCCTCTTTCTCTTTGAAGTCGTACCGCTGGGGCTAATCTCACTGCATTTTTTGTTGGATTTTTATTTCACTGTAAACTGATCACTGGTAACTGAAAATATGCCGCCCCAACGGGGCTCACAATTCACCTTTTATGCTAACTGGCTATTGCGTACTGCGGCTCCACTGTCTCAAATTTCACTGGTTGCGACCGAAGACTGGCGACCGGAAGACCGTAGACCGGCACTACTTATATTTTGGTCTATGCTCGGGAGTTTTCGTCTTATGATTGACAAACCGGGCCTGCAAAAATAACAGATCGGATAACCGATTGAGGTAGGTGATAACATTCGCATCCACATCATATTGATCCATTGCGCCGATTGCCCGACGCTCAGCTCTTCTGCAAATTGTTCTTGCCAGATGTAAATAACTCGCGCTCGGATTCCCGCCGGGCAAAATAAAATGTTGTAACGGCTGGCATTGGTCGGTGTAATAATCGCATCGTTCCTCAATTCCCTGAATGTGTCGCGCTTTTATTCCGGGCTGGTCTTCTTCCGGTTTCGTGTTTGCCAGTCTGGCACATATGACATGCAAATGATCCTGTATAGCAAGTATTTCCGCCTTGAGTTCAGCGAAATCGGGGGAGAGCTGGCTGTGCACGACACCGAGCGTTGAATTGAGTTCATCCACAGTGCCGTAGGCTTCAATCAGGGGATCAGTCTTTGGAACCCGTTCCCCACTGAAGAGATCAGTCCTGCCTTTATCGCCGCGTTTAGTATAGATTTTCATAGACTGCCCTACGGGTTAGTTCTGGTAAAATTACGAGACACTAATGGGGAAGTAAAGCAGCATCGTCGTTCCTTCTCCCGGCGTACTTTCAACTTTGATGCTGCCATTGTGCTGGTTGACAATACCATAGACTTCGGATAATCCGAGTCCGTTCCCTTCGTCACCTTTGGTCGTAAAGAACGGATCGAAGATCTTCTCACGGACATCTTTCGTCATCCCGATACCGGTATCGGCGATCCCGATCTCCAACTGGGTTCCAATCTGCTGCGTCCAAATTGTAATCACGCCACCGATTTCCATGGCATCGATGGCATTCAGGACAACGTTCAGCAGCGCGCTCCGGAGTTGTGGTTTGTTTCCTTCAACCTTCGCAACATCCCTGAGCTGGGTTTCCATCTCAATTCTGATTCCCTTTTGCTTGCGCAACCGATCGACTCGGGTCTGCACGTAACTCATAACATCCTCGATGATCGGATTAACATCCAGGCGCTCAAATACATTGGATTCCTCCTGGGTCCGTTGCCGGGTGAAATCCTGCAGACGCTGAATAATGTCCGTACTGTCAAAGGCCGCTTTCTCTATCGTTGACAGCGTATTTCTGATAGAGGGATCCTCGATCCGGGATTTTAGCAGCTGGACTCGTCCCAAAATTATGGTGAGCATATTATTAAAATCGTGCGCCAGCCCTGAGGCCATTTGTCCCAGTGCCTGCAGCTTCTTATTCTGGGCAGTTTCGCCTTCCAGTTCCCGCCGCTGGGATATCACCCTATTGAGAATCGTAAAATCCGTCCAATACCCCTCGTCATCAATATGGGGATAGGTCCGGGTTTCCAAAAATTCCTTCAGATTGGAATCATAATACTCCAGCGGAGCCATTTTCCCGGTATTGAGCGTTTTGGGCAGCGGGCAATCTTGGCAGGGGCTGGTTCTGCCACGCAGTACTTCGTAGCACTTCCGCCCCTCGATGACCTCGACACCCCCATAGACTGCCTTCGCTGCCCTATTTGCTCGTTTAATGGTATAATCGGGTGCAACAACCATCAAAAAATCCGTGATAATATCAAATAATTGCGGCGGCGGATCTTCCAGTTCCGGCTCAATGTCATCCCGTGGTGGACGGTGGGGATAGATCGACAACATAAGTGCATCGTCGCTCACTGCATCTCGGCTATCGACAAAAAAGATCATCCGCCGGGCTTTGAATTTTTCGAAACGGGGGACGACATTGACATAATGGAACGGCGCTTTCTCTATCCGCGTCTGGATCTCTTCAAACACGGATGCACCTTCCACCGAGGTGAAGTAGTTATCAATATGGACATCATCAAAGTCCTCGGTAGCGATCCAATCCCTGAAGGTCGCATCGGATTTTGTAACGTACCCCGTACTCCGTTCAATCAAAATTTGTGCTGATTGCATGTCCCCTCAACAAAAGCGTATCAACGGTTCCCAGAAATAAATATCATTTAGCCAAGTGCTGCCAGCTCCCCTTGTAGCTGCTCCACCCGCTTCGTTGCCTGCATTGTCTCACAGAGCGCGAGTGCTTTTTTCAGACACTCGCGCTGCCGGGCAATATCTCCCCGAATTTTGGCCAGCTTACTATAGGCTTTGTAGGCCTCTGCCAGGTTTGGAATGTTCCCATTTTCATTGTTGATCCTCAAACTGATTTGGATTTCCGACTCTGCCAATTCATATTGCCCACGCTCAATATGGACTAAACCGAAAACCCGATAGGTATCCGCGATGAAATTCCTGTTATAAATTTTTGAAAATATCTTAAACGCATCCACCAATTCATTTTCGCATTTATCTAATTCATCGAGAAAAATCAATGTTTCCGCATGGCCGTGTTTTGACAATGCAAGCAGTCGCTGGTTTTTTACCTCTACAGATAACTTTTTTGCGGCCGACAATATTTTTATTGCCTGCGCATAATTGCCTGCATCCCGTGCGCTGATTCCCTGATTGATCATCAGATGCAGTTTAATACCAGGATTTGTATCCTCTGTCTTATTCTCAAGCAATGATTCAAAAATCCGAAAGGCTTTTTCATAATATCCCTGCAATATGTTCACAATGCCGAGATTCATCCGGATAAACATTTTCGTGTAAGTATCATCATGTTTTGGGGATTGCTCGTTTGCCTTTTCAAAATACATCTTCCCGGTTTCAGCCTGCCACTGTTCATGTGCAATAATCCCCAAGTTGTTGTACGCACTCGCAATTCCACGGAAGTTTTGTAATCGGTCGTGTATACTTAATGCCCTTTTATAGTATTCAGTGCTCTGTTCATATTCGTTGCGAAGCAACGCAACCTTTCCCAAAAGCATCAGGACTTTCGCTTGTTTCGTGTTGGAGACTACTTTGTCCAACAACGCGTTTAATATCGCCTGGGCCTTCTCATATCCGCTGAACTGAATACACGCCTTGACTAATGCGATATTGAACTGGAAATACTGATCAGGTTCACTATCCAAATGGTTGTACAGCAGGACCCGCAGATGCTCAAAATCCACATCCCGAAAAAATGCTGGTCCCTCATCACCGGTGATTTGTTCCTTCCATTGTTCCCGGAGATACTTCTCACGCTCGGACTTTACATGCCTGAAACGATCGATGATCTCCTCGTTCCCGTACTCCCTGGAAATTTCCAGAAGCCGTTCCAGGAATTGATTTTTCTGGGTATTACTCAGATTCATACAAATCTACATACGCAGATCGTAGTCCTGCGTCGAATGATTGATGACGGACCAGCATTGTAATTCAGTTCCTGTTTCCCAAAGGATAGCAATTAATCAGTCAACATCCAATCTCTGCAGGTGTTCTCTGAATGATAGGTGCTGTATTCTTTAGTGAAGTTCATGTCATTTCCTTCGGTTTGATTGATTTGTTGTTTTCTCTCAGTTTGGAAATCGAGTACCGGGAACGAATCAATCAGTTGAGTTAACAACTGTTCCTCTGGTTGAGTTGTGACATTCCCGCTTCTGTTTGATTCGAAATACATAAATTTTTTCCCGGTTGGAATTAATCAGTGATACCCCACGCATACAAGGTAAAATGCGGTAATTCCACGAGATAGCTCTTATCAGTTTCGACCACATCATACCGTTCATCAGTATCGATATTCACAGCCACATTCGGTTCGGAGACCAACCAGTCTTTATTCACGGCCATAGTTGCAGTTTTCCCATCGGTAAAATAAATATGTTCACCCTCCGGGACACCGGCACCTTCAACAGAAAAGAGTAACACCCCGTCGTCGGTTACTTCGATGGTGAAAGTCATGGACATATTCTCGTCGAGCGCTCCACCGGGAATCGACACATAATTGCCTTCCATCGATGGTCCACCCAGATACGCCCCGTTACTCACTGTTACCGTTTTAGTAATACTCAATTCCCCTTTTGCCAATCCCAGTATTTGCGGATTCGCTTTAATATATTCCACGGAGGAATTAGCTGAGGTTTGTGGTTCCATGAGACTGTTCTGGCAACTCACCAACAGCGCAAGCGCACCAATAATAAGTGCAGCAACAGCTTTGTGCGAAAATAACTTCATAACAGTTCTCCCTGTGTTTTGATTGATGGATTCACATTCACTACTGCACCTTCAAAACCTGTGCCATGACAATATATACATATAATAAGGAGGGTTAAGTCGCTGTTATTATGCTATTTGTGACTTATATCACAAAAAGCGTAAAATAGTGTAAAACCGACCAATTTTAACCGATTTTTTAATCGATGTGGCTAAATTCAACCAATTCGGCAGGAATTACGGGAGGTATGTTGCGGTATCGCAGGGCAACTTAGCGGTGAAAATGGTAAATTCGTCCGGATCATTCCAGGGATATAGCACTGCAGGTACAATTCATTTTGGGAATCAGAGCCCTTTTGTTAATAAACAGGTAGCCAGGATCATCGGCCGTGACACTTTTTATATTTTTTACCACTGCCGCACCAACACGGATCGTTACGGCCCGGCTCGTCTTCCACGGTTCGCGGTTGCATTTTTCCGCCCTGCTGCTGTCCACCGGCCTGCTGGGCTGCCTGCTGCTCGGCAGGCACTCCCTGAAAACCCATCCCCGTGGATTCTTCGTGCTGGATACCGGTAATCTTGGTCTTCATTTCGGGACGGAAGCCGTCACGCTGCTCTTCTTCACGGGTAATCTGCGCGCGGAATAGCGTCTGGAGTGTCTGCTTGTTAATCCGATCCAGTAATTCCATAAACATGTCCAGACCAGCTTTTTTATACTCAATGAGTGGATCTTTTTGTCCATAGGCCCGGAGGTTAATCCCCTCTTTCATCTGATCCATCTCATACAGATGGTCTTTCCAGGCATCATCGATCACCCGGAGATAGATAAACCGCTCAATCTGGCGTAATACTTCGTCAGGAACGATTTCCTCTTTCTGAGTGTAAGTCTTCTCAGCTTGGGAAATAATCCGTTCCCGCATCTGCTCAATGTCAAATGTCTCAAAATCCTCCAATGTCAGATCAATGGTGAGCACGCTGATGAGCTCCCGGCGAATCGCTTCCCAGTCCCATTCCTCAGGATAGTCACTCACCGTGGTATAGCGCTCGATAAAGCCGTCCACATAATCTTCGATCATGTTCATGATTTCCTGCCGGAGATTCTCACCCCGCAACGCATGATTTCGCCGGCTGTAGATCACTTCGCGCTGCTGGTTCATCACATCATCGTACTCCAGCAGATGTTTCCGGATACTAAAGTTCCGGGCTTCCACCTTCTTCTGCGCTCGCTCAATCGATTTGGTGATCATCCGGTGCTGAATGACTTCCCCTTCTTCCAATCCGAGGCGGTCCATGACACGCATGACCCGCTCCGGACTAAAGAGTCGCATTAAATCATCTTCCAGGGAGAGATAAAACTGCGAGGAACCCGGATCCCCCTGTCGTCCCGCACGTCCTTTCAACTGAAGGTCAATCCGGCGGGCTTCGTGGCGCTCGGTTCCAATGATGTGTAGACCGCCAACGTCTACCACACCTTCGCCCAGTTTAATATCTGTCCCCCGACCAGCCATGTTCGTGGCGATGGTCACGGCGCCTTTTTGCCCGGCGCGCTGTACAACTTCCGCCTCGCGCTTGTGATGCTTGGCATTGAGCACATTATGAGTAATGCCGGTCCGCTTGAGCATCCGGCTCAACTTCTCGGAGACCTCGACCGAGACCGTACCGACCAGGACCGGTTGCCCCTGATTGTTGGATTCAACAATATCCTCAATGACCGCGTTATATTTTTCGCGGAGCGTCTTGTAAATTTTATCCTCGCGATCATCGCGAATGACCGGTTCATTTGTGGGTATGACCGTGACATCCAGATCATAGATCTCCTTGAACTCACCGGCTTCCGTGGCAGCCGTACCGGTCATACCGGCTAACTTGCTGTACAGACGAAAAAAATTCTGCAGGGTAATTGTTGCCAGGGTCTGGGTTTCACGCTCCACCTGCACCCGTTCCTTGGCTTCCAGCGCCTGATGCAAACCATCGCTGAACCGTCGCCCCGGCATCACCCGACCGGTAAATTCATCCACGATCATGACTTTACCGTCCTGAACCACATATTCCACGTCTTGTTCAAAAAGGGTATAGGCTCGTAACAATTGGGTAATATTATGAATCTGTTCCGACCGCTCGCTGTGCTCCCGGTGGATTTCCTCGCGCCGCTCTATTTTTTCCTGCTCTGGCAGATCCTCTTCCTCTAGCTTGGACAGTTCTTCACCCAGATCCGGGATAACAAACATCTCCGGGTCATCCGGGGAAATCGCTTCCCGCCCTTTTTCGGTCAAATCGATAACGTTACTTTTCTCATCGATACTGAAGTACAACTCGTCATCGATTTCATCCATCTTTTTGTCGCGCATGAAATCATTTTCCACGCGGCGCGCCAATTTCTGCAGCGACGGCTCCTCAAACATCTTCATGACCTGACGGTGCTTGGGGAGACCCCGGGATGCCCGCAGCAATTGAATTCCGGCTTCGTATTCTTCATCCTCATCAAGAAGTTGCTTTGCATCACTGACTAATTGGCTTACCAGCTGGCGCTGTTTCCGCATCAGGCGTTCCACTATGGGACGAATATCTGAGAATTTGTCCCGCTGATCCTGCTCCACCACACCGGAAATAATCAGCGGCGTCCGCGCTTCATCGATGAGAACACTATCCACCTCATCGACTATGGCATAGTGATATCCGCGGTGCACCTGATCTTCCTTACGGATGGCCATGTTGTCGCGGAGATAATCGAATCCAAATTCGTTATTCGTCCCGTAAACAATATCCTTGTCATACACTTCTTTACGCTGCTGAGGGTTCATTTCATTCTGAATAAACCCGACAGTGAGTCCGAGCCGCTCGTAAATTTTACCCATCCATTCGGCATCACGTCTCGCCAGGTAGTCGTTTACCGTCACCAAATGCACTCCCCGACCGGTCAGCGCATTCAGGTAAATCGGCATAGTGGCGGCCAGGGTTTTTCCTTCACCGGTTTTCATTTCGGCGATCTTCCCCTGATGCAGGATAATGCCACCGATGATCTGGACATCATACGGGATCATATTCCATTCGATATCCTGCCCGGAGACCTTCCAGGATTGGCCCACCAGCCGCCGGCAGGTCTCCTTCACCATGGCGAAGGCCTCATTCATGTGTCCGTCGAGGATAGGCTGCTGCGCGTTATGGATTTCTTCCTCTAACTCCTCATAATCCAGTTCATCCGCAAATTCCTCTTTGACCTGTGCCGTTGCCTCCTCCAACTCCGCACGGAATTCCTGCGTCCGCTGGACTAATTCTTCATCGGTTTTATCGTGAAGGGTCTCATAAATCTCGTTGATTTCATCCACGATCGGCTGGAGTTTTTTCACTTCCCGGTCGGATTTTGTGCCGAATATTTTCGTCAGAATTTCAAACATTGGTGTTAGGTTTCCTCACTTAGAGTGTTGCAATTATTGAGTGCTATAAAATGTTCAATCGTAATATCTTTTTTAGACGAATTATTGCGTACTGCGTAATGCGTATTTGCAGCACAATTATATTTCTTTACGTACTGCGGCTTGCGTGGAACACCTGGACATCAAACACGCAATACTCGGTGCAAATATCTCCGTATCCTACTCATTTTACAATCATAATTAATTCTGATTCCCGTCGAGCATATCAATTTATGAGAAAATTACGGGGATTCAACCTTTAAAGTCCACTTTTGCACATCTCCATTTTTGCAAATACCACATCAACGAACACATCAGTCCGGCTCTTGTTCCGTATTTGAATTACGTTGGAAAAGCATGGAAAAGTATAAGGGAAAAAGGTGACAGCAAAATCCACTGCTTCAGGTCAACGAAGCGGGTGGTGTATACTTATGTTTAGACCAAATTCATCGTTCAGTTACTGAAATCCGCCGTAGCGCTCTGCGTCGGGAATAATTCTACGGAAATGATCACCAGAAGAGAGAAAAGCAGCAGGTGTTTTGTGTGAAAGTTTGCATGACTCTCTCCATTGTTTTGATTTGTTGATTAGGGTGTGATTGTCCAGGCGACGAATATCGACCCTTCACCCAGCGCTGATCCGGCGATGGCAACCGTTTGCCGGGACACCGCCAACCCGTACCAGCGGACACCCGACTCCCACACCGACTGGAAACGGGGCAGCAGCGCCCAGAATTCACCGTTAAAATGAAGCACTTCACTGCCGTCTCCGGTGGCCCACAGGTTGTTATAGGCGGTCCCACGGATGCGATGGGAAATGTACCTCCCGGGATCCCGTCCATTTCTGGAGAGTATCGCTGAGGAGGTCATACCACCATCGTCGGGCCCCAATACTTCCATGTCCCATAAGTGATATCGCTCCCAATGCTGCCCATTCCAATGATAGAGAATACCGGTAGCCACCCACACATCATTGCTTGAAAAATACCAGATGCCTTCACCAATCACTCCTTCTGCCCCAATGAGTGACAGTTGCCACTCATTGCCATCCCATCCCGCTAAATTAAATCGTCCGCTATCTGTCTGAATATCCCCCACAACCCAGATATTGTCTGCATCCACGATCGCCACGTCCGACACGGTGCTGTATTGATCCGGGGCGCCCAGGGTATCAATCGTCCAGATGAACTGGTTGGAAGTCAACGGGAGGGTAGTGACATTGAGAGTGTTGCTGGGACTGCTCTCCTCGTCGTATGTCGTCCTTATGGTGTGGTAGGCGTGGGTCGTGTTCGGGGTGAGCCCGGTATCAATCACCACCGTATCGGTTGGGGGGGGCAGGACTGGAGGAGCAGGCTGCTCACGACTAAAAGAAAGCGTCGTGTAAATATGATTACCTCTACTCGAGACGCATATAATTGCCTAGTTTTTGAGAGTACAACTTAGAAAAACCAACGATCGATAAAAATTAACGTATCAGAGCCGTACCGATTCAGTAGTTCTTAATCACAAGTAGGTCATATTCGAGACCCGTTAACTGAAACTGGAAACGGAGAAAAATAGTATCCAGATGGAGAAAGAGACTGCAGATGACCACTGAATAAAACTATTTTTCGCCATGTTTTTTTTGCAACTGTGCAAGCGGCATTAATTTACGCCCCTCCTCCGGTGCTTTTTTAGACATCAGTAACCAGTAATCAGTTATCAATAAACCGTCTTAAAGCGTTAACGAACTTTACGGTTTGGCGACTTGGCGAGAGGGGATTGGAAACTGCCAATTACCGATTGCAGGCTGCCGACTAATTCCCTATTCCATTTTTTTATCTGAACTAATCTGTGTAATCTGCGGACAATATTATTCATTGATCTGTAAAACTCACTGCAAAATACGGAAATACGATCGGTACGGTCACCGCCCCCGATACAGCCGATCGCCAAGAAAGTCCGGGAGGTTGGCGTGGTACACAGCGTTCGCCGCCGCATCGATATCGTACTCTCCGCGCAGCAATTCGATGGCATTCGCGCCGGTATCGTACACGGCACAACCCCAGCGCGGGTCGCCGTCTCTGGGCTGGCCTGTACTGCCGGGATTCACCAGGTACTGCACCCCATCTTTCAACTCCACAAACGAATCGAAGTACACACCGCCGTCAGAGTCATAGATCACCTGCACGTGGGTATGGCCAAAAATGCAGACTTGTTCGGAAAACAGATCAAAGAAATGCAGGGCATGTGACGGGCTCATGATATACGTCCAGTCCCCGGGTGTGTCCGGCGAGGCATGTACAAGCCGAATACCATCGATCACTTCAATGTACGGAAGTCCGGCGAGCCATTCTTTCTGTTTATCAGTAATCTGCTCCTGAGTAAAGGGGATAGCCTCTTTCGCATACTTATTGAAATAGCGGGCCGATTCTTTCCCCACCACAACCGCATCGTGGTTGCCCAGCACCGAATGTTCAATGTTCTCCATCGCCCAATCGAGAACATAACCAGGGTCGGCGCCGTAATCCACAAAATCACCGGGACTCCAAATTGTATCTACATTGTTGGACTGAAGCGCCTGTACTGCGGCATCGAGTCCCTGACGATTACCGTGCATATCTGATAAGAGCGCAATTCTCATTGGGATTATTCGAGGAAAATCCGCCCTTCGTTTTTCAGATCATTTAATATCGAATCCAGAATGCCGTTGACGAAGCTGCCACTGTTGTCCGTACTGTACTCCTTGGCAATTTCGATGGCCTCGGAAATACTGACCTTCGGCGGGATGTCATCGAAATGCAGCATCTCGCAGATAGCCATACGCAGGACAAGCCGGTCGATCACCGCAATCCGCTTAAATTCCCAGTGTTCGGATTTTTCCTTTATCATGGCATCAAGCTTATCCGCATTGACATGGGTTTTGAGCGTAAGGTCCCGGCAAAACGCGTATAAATCGCCAGAGAGTTCCTCCCGCTCCATGGTATTCTCCACCACGGTCTCCATTTGCTCTTCCGTGAACTCCTGTGCATACAACGCTTTCAGCACACATTCGCGTGCCTGCCGACGACCCCGCATATTTTTACTCACTACTTTCCATAAATGTTGTTACCGGCGGTTATCCAGATTGACGGTAGTTTGATGACCAACGTAAATATTTTTTATCCGCCCGATGTTATTGATACGATCTTCCGCCACCCGGTTCGAGGCATAATGCGTTGGAATATCTTCCTGTTCAGCCCGGTCGAAGATATCCATGAGTATGTCGTAAATGCCTTCGGCCTGGCGCAACGCCCGCTCCCGGTTGTACCCTTCGAGCTCATTAGACACATTGATCAGCCCGCCGGCGTTAATCGCATAATCCGGGGCGTATAAAATCCCGTTATCCTTGAGGACATGTCCGTGTTTTGACTCATCTTCCAGCTGATTGTTCGCGCCGCCAGCGACGATATCGCACTTGAGTTGCGGAATAGTATCATCGTTAATGATGGCACCAAGCGCACACGGCGAAAAAATATCCACATCCAACCCATAAATCTCCTCGGTTGAAACCGCTTCAACTCCGAATTCATCGACTACCGCAGAAATTTTTTCATCATCAATATCTGTGACATATACTTCCGCCCCGTCCTTTACCAATCGTTCCACCAGATTATGGCCCACATGCCCCAAACCCTGGACACTCACTTGTTTCCCGGACAGGGAATCGGAGCCGTATACCCGTTTTGCACATGCTTTCATTCCGGTAAACACACCGAGGCCGGTAACCGGAGAGGGATCACCGCTACCGCCATGAGCCTGTGCTATCCCGGTGACATACTTGGTTTCCATCCTGACCCATTCCATATCTTTTACTGAAGTACCAACATCCTCTGCCGTAATATATCGTCCACCAAGACCTTCTATGAACCGTCCATAGGACCGGAAGAGCAGCTCGTTTTTATCAGTTTTGGAATTACCGATGATAACGGCTTTTCCGCCACCTAGATTCAATCCGGCAATGGAGGCCTTATACGTCATACCACGGGACAAGCGCAATACATCCCGGAGTGCCTCCTCTTCACTGGCATAATTCCACATGCGGCATCCGCCAAGGGATGGCCCAAGGGTCGTATCATGGATGCTGATGATGGCCCGTAAACCCGATTCCTTGTCACTGCAAAATACGACTTGTTCGTGGTCCCGTTTCTCAATGTCGGCGAAAACTCCCATAGATATCCCCTTCAGTTAACCAGTTCTCATTTTTAATTCCGGGTGTAAGCCACACCGGCTATTCTCGCAGCAAATTGCGGGCAATGACCACCCGCTGGATTTCGTTGGTTCCCTCGTAAATTTGCGTAATTTTCGCGTCGCGCATTAATCGTTCCACCTCATATTCGGTAATATAACCATAACCACCATGGATTTGCACCGCTTCATTTGCCGCCCGCATCGCGGTGTCGCTGGCAAAATACTTGGCCATTGATGCCTCCTTGCCCACAGGCTCTCCCCTGTCTTTCTTCCGGGCGGCGCGATAGGTCAGTAACCTTGCCGCATCGATTTCCGTTGCCATTTCCGCCAGCTTAAACTGAATTGCCTGAAAATCGGAGATCGGACGGTTAAACTGTTCCCGCTCCCTGGAGTATTGCAGCGATTTATCCAACGCAGCCTGGGCAATACCCAGCGCCTGTGCGGCAATCCCGATTCTGCCGCTATCCAGGGTTCCCATGGCAATCTTAAATCCCTTGCCCGCTTCCCAGAGCAGATTTTCCGCCGGGACTTCACAGTCCTTGAAGATCAGTTCGCAGGTATCCGAGCTGCGGATGCCGAGTTTGTCCTCTTTTTTTCCGGTGGCAAATCCATCGAAATCCCGCTCCACAATAAATGCGGACACCCCCTTATGCCGGACCCCCTTTTCGGTGAGAGCAAAGACGATATACGTGTCGGCACTTTTACCGTTGGTAACCCAGTTCTTGGTCCCGTTCAACACGTAGTGGTCGCCCTTCTTTTCGGCAAATGCCCGCATATTTGACGCATCCGAACCGGACTGGGGCTCACTTAATGCATATGCACCCAGTTTTTCTCCCTTTGCCAGTGGTACGAGATATTTTTGCTTCTGTTCTTCCGTGCCCCAAGTCGTGATTACAAATTGGCAGAGAGAGTTTGTGACAGACATAATTACACACGTGGCTGCATCCACCCGCGCAATTTCCTCCAGTGCCAATACGTAACTCAGCATATCAAACCCGGCGCCGCCGTATTTTTCCGGCGTGATCATGCCCAAAAAGCCCATTTCACCCAATTTTGCCACCGCCTTTTTCGGGAAAATGGCTTTCGCATCGCGCTCCAAGGCATCATGACGCAACTCGGCTTCTGCAAAGTCGCGGGCTGTCTTTTGAATCATTTGGTGCTCTTCGGAAAGTGTAAAATCCATAACGAATTCCTTTAAAAAAGTGTTAGAGTGTTCGGGTGTTCAAGTGTTATAGTTGTCACGGGTCATAAGTCCAGTGTCCACGGTCTCCGGTCCTACAGACGCCGCAGAGTCAATTTTTATTTCATATACCTTATACCGTATTTCCAGTTTTAACCTCTGTAATCATAGAATCCACGCCCGGACTTCCGTCCCAGGCGCCCGGAGGCTACCATCTTTTTCAAAAGTGGACATGGGCGGTATTTATCGTCGCCCAATCCGTCATGCAGAACTTCCAAAATGGAGAGACAGACATCCAGTCCGATGAAGTCCGCCAATTGAATTGGTCCCATCGGATGCCCCATTCCCAGTTTCATAATTTCGTCTATCGCCTCTTTCTCCGCCACGCCTTCCATCAGCGTGTATATGGCTTCATTGATCATCGGCATCAGCACCCGGTTGGAGATAAATCCCGGATAATCCTGCACGCTCACCGGTGATTTTCCCAGAGACTCCGCCAGCTGTGTCACCGTCTTCATTGTTGATTCCGAGGTCGCCAGCCCGCTGATAATCTCCACCAGTTTCATCACCGGAACCGGGTTCATAAAGTGCATCCCGATGACCTTGTCCGGGCGGGTTGTATGCGCGGCTATCTCGGTAATGGAAATCGAGGAAGTATTGGTCGCCAGTATTACTTCATCCGCTGTAATCTCGTCGGTTTGGTCAAAAATATCAAATTTAATATCTTCCCGCTCACTCGCGGCTTCCACGACGAAATCCACGGGATCCAATGTCCGCAGATCAGTTGACATTGTGATTCGACCGAGTGTCCCGGATTTTTCCTCTTCGGTGATCTTTGTCTTTTGCACCTGCCGGCCGAGGTTTTTTTCAATTGTGGCCAGCGCTCGGTCCAGATATTCCTGTTTCACATCAATCAACTGCACATTATATCCGTACTGGGCAAATACATGCGCGATGCCATTGCCCATGGTACCTGCGCCAATCACGCCGACAGTTTTAATATCAGTCATAATTGCACTCTCCCTGTCCCAAACTAATTTTTATATCTCGCAAAGGCGGTCCGGAAGGGGCTCTTACCGGAGCAAAGACGCCAAGAATTACAAGCTATTTACTATTCTTGTAATTCCATCTTTGATTAGTTCTTCATATACTGATTCAAGAAGACCGGGGTCAAGCATTTTATGAACATAACACGCCGTATTGACAACTATTTTTGCTATTTTGTTATCAGCTAACATCTTAGCGTCTTGGCGACTTTGCGAGAGCTATTTTTTGTTATCCCTCAACGCTCCACAACCACCGCCGAAGCCTCACCACCGCCAATGCACAATGTCGCCAGACCAGTTTTCAGATTGCGCTGCTGCAGAGCATACAGCAAGGTGGTTAATATACGGGCACCGCTGGCACCAATTGGATGCCCGAGTGCCACCGCTCCGCCGTTGACGTTGACCTTCTCCAGTGGGATATTCATTTTCTGGTTCGCTACAAGTGTAACCACGGAAAAGGCTTCGTTTATCTCGAACAGGTCAATAGAATCCTGTTTGTATCCGGTTTTTGCGAGCACCTTATTAATGGCATCGATTGGCGCAGTAGTAAACCATTCCGGTGCTTTGGCTGCTGATGCCTGTCCCAACAATCGTGCTAAGACGGGTACCCCCATGTCTTTGGCAACGTCGGCCGCCATGACCACCAACGCCGCGGCGCCATCGTTGATTTTCGAGGCATTCGCCGCAGTAACGGTACCTTCTTTATCAAAGGCAGGCCGCAATTTTGGCATCTTATCAAAGTTGGCTTTTTTCGGCTCTTCATCCTCGTCCACAATGACGGGGTCACCTTTGCGTTGCGGAACTTCCACCGGCACGATCTCGTCTTTGAATCGCCCGTTTTTTTGCGCATCGATAGCCCGCTCGTAACTCATCTTGGCGAATTCGTCCTGTTCTTCGCGACCAATGTTATGTTCCCGCGCGCAGAGTTCGGCTGCACTCCCCATATGGAAATCGTTGTACACATCCCAGAGGCCGTCATAGATCATCCCATCGATGACCTGTTTGTGTCCCATGCGATATCCATCTCTGGCCTTGGGAAGGTAATACGGCACGTTGCTCATACTTTCCATACCGCCCGCCACCACGATATCCGCGTCGCCGACCTGTATAGCTTGCATGGCGAGCATGACAGACTTCAACCCGGATCCGCAGACTTTGTTTATGGTCATGCATTCTGTGCGCTTCGGTAATCCGGCGCCGAGCGCAGCTTGCCGTGCCGGTGCCTGTCCCGTTCCCGCCGGGAGTACGTTTCCCATAATCACTTCGTTCACGTCTTCCGGCCGGATGTTCGCCCGGTGTATGGCGTTTTTAATAACAATACTTCCCAATTTGGTCGCCTCTACACTACTAAGCACCCCCTGAAATGCCCCGACGGGCGTCCGTACGGCACTGGCAATTACAACATCACGAATTGTATCCATAGATAATACTCCTTTTATCCTTTGCCTAAGTTAAAAATCGTCGGATGGAAAACATGGAAAAATCAGGATGTGTCCCTTCAGTTACAAGGGTGCTTACGATTTCAGCAATTTTGGTGGCGATACTCATCCCGTGCCCGGTGAATCCGCCGGCTACATAAATATTTTTTGCATAGGGTAATCGTCCGACTATTGGAAGACCGTCTCTGGCGAAGCCCATGATGCCGGCCCAGCGATGGGTGATTTCTGGAAGCTTATCCAAATTGAGCAAATCCAGTAGATATGCGTCCAATCCCTCCTGGATTTTCTCGTTTGGAGTCTGGTCGAAACCTATTTCGCCATCGGGGTCGCGATCCCGGCTACCGCCGAGGATGATTCGGCCATCAGATGTCTGCCGGAAATAGTCAAAACCGAAATTCGCATAGCAGGGAACCGATATCTTCTTCTCCATGGGTGCCGTCGCCAGCATCTGCCCACGGATCGGTATTATCTTGCCATCCAGGGTCCCCCGCAATTGTGGAATATATGCGTTGGCAGCTATCAGGACTATTTGAGATTCAACAGTCGCCTCCGGTGTGGTCAGGGTAACATGGTTTTGGCCCGATTCCGTGAAATCGAGCAGCGGTGTATTTTCATAGATGGTGGCACCCAGGGCCTCTGCGGCAGCTGCTAATCCCCGGATACATTGGACCGGATTGATGCTACCGTCATCACTGCAGAAATAGCCTCCGAGGAATTTTGTCAGTGGAGCGCCCCAGCGGGACAACTCATCACTGTGCACTCTTTCGGCATTAAACCCGTCATCTGAAAGCCGTGTGGCTGCTTCTTTGATTTCGTTCCATTCTTCTGGCGTAGTAGCCAACACCAGGCTTCCGTGGTTTGCATAATCACAATTGATCTCAAACTCTGTAATCCATTTGTGTAGTATCCGATGACTGTCCAGCGATAATTCCCAGAGCCGTCTGGCCTTTTGGTGCCCAATGAAATCCACGGCCCGGTGATAGAATTCCACACTTCCCGCAATCAGGAACCCGGCATTCCGGCCGCTGGCTCCTCTCGCGATAGTCGATTGTTCCAGCACAACCGAGGTGTAGCCCATTTTTGCAAGATGAATCGCAGCGCTTATTCCGGTAATTCCGCCGCCCACAATCGCTATGTCCGTATGGATTGCATCCGACAGGGCAGGGCGCTCCTGATAGGGATAATCCAGCCAAAGCGGGGGGGATGAATTCATTTATAATTCCTGGATCTGTAATCGGACCTTCCGCTACTACTCAGGCAGTATTCTGGCGTTCGGTCCCGTATTCATCGTACGCACGGATAATATCTTTAACCAATCGATGGCGCACCACATCTCTTGGCGACAGATATACGAATTTTATCCCTTCAACATCGGTTAAAATCTCCTGGCATTGCACTAATCCGGACTCCTGATGTCCCGGTAAATCAATTTGGGTTACATCACCGGTAATGATTGCCTTGGAATTCACTCCGAGGCGTGTAAGGAACATTTTCATTTGAAGTGTAGTGGTATTTTGTGCTTCATCGAGTATCACAAACGCGTTATTCAATGTTCTGCCACGCATGTAGGCCAGCGGGACAATTTCTATTATTTTCTGGTCCATAAGCGCCCGTAATTTTTCAACCGGGAGCATCTCGTATAACGCATCGTACAACGGGGTTAAGTACGGATCAACTTTTTCTTTGAGATCCCCCGGTAAAAACCCCAGGCTTTCTCCAGCCTCCACTGCCGGACGACAGAGGACAATTTTCGAGACTTCCCTGTTTTTAAAAGCTGCCACAGCGATAGCGACAGCCATATAGGTCTTTCCGGTACCGGCGGGACCAACGGAAAACACAATATCGTTTTCCCGGGCTAATTTCCAGTATCGTTCCTGGCCTTCGGTCCGTGGCTTTATTACGTCGCTTTTGGTGAACAGGATAACCGAATCCAGACCCTCTTCCCGGTGTTCCATCGAACCGGATTTTTCCAGGCGCACCAGCGTTTCAACATCCTGCTCATCCAGGCTGCCTTTTTTCTTCAGGGTGTACACCATTTCGGTAACCACATTCTCAATCTGGGCAACCTCATCGGCGTTTCCCTTCACCTGAATGGTGTTGCCCCGCACCATAATGGACGAGTCAAAGTTGTGAGTAAGCACCTTTAAATTGGAGTCATTAATCCCGAGAAGAGCCAGCGGCTCGACCCCAACAATTGGAATTTCCAGACTTTCTGCCATTTATCTAATTATCTATCCCCGATTATTCACTTTCAATACAAAATAAAAAAGCCTTCGGTCAGCATTCAACCGAAGGCTTTTATGGATATCTTATCTAATTGTAGTCACAAAGACCGAAACACCCGTGTTAGTTTTTCGGTACGGTAATAATCTGGTGCGGATAAATCACGTTCGGATCAGAGATGATCTTTTTATTGGCATTGTACAGTTTCTGCCACTCAAACGGATTACCGTATACTTCTCCGTAAGAAGCGATTTTAGACAGATTCTCTCCCCGGACCACCAGGTGTTCATTATTCTGCAGTTGACGCGGGATGTCAAATTTCTGATCCGGATATATAAGATCAGGATCATTGATTTGATCCCGATTAGCCGACCAGACTTTGACCCACTGGTACGGATCGTCGTAGATGTCGTCTTTACCGGAAATCTTCCAGAGATAATCGCCGCGCAAGACGGTATAAACATCGTTTACAGGTTCAGGCATTTTGGCGTCAATCCGTTCAAGCAGGTTCTCGATTTCCTTGAACTTTTCTTTTGCTTCATTCAGGTGTGCGAAATTGCTTTCTTTTAATTCAGCGAGCTTCTTTTTCGCTGCTTCAACTTCATCCTGACTCTGGTAGAGTTCTTCAGGAGACAGGGCAAGTAAACCCTCCAGCTGGTCAATCAGCTCATCCAAATCATTGTAATACTGTTGCAAGGCTTCTTCAACAGAACCTTCCACATCACCCTGCTGGCTTAACAGGTCCATTGTTTCCTGGCGAACCTGGGCAATCTGATCTTCAAGGGACGCTATCTGCTCCTTCAAATCGGCGATATCCTGCTGCAGCTGTTTAATTTTTGCGTTCGCTGCTTCTTCACGACCCTGCCATTTTTCCAGCTCCGCATTGTATTCTTCCATCGACATTTCGCTGGTATAGCCGTAATCCTGTGCGGACAGCGGGGCAACCATGATCAATCCTAGGAGTAAAACGAGCGTACTGACAAATATTGTCCGTTTCATTATTCCATCCCCCCTTCCATCTGGTCGCCGGAATCGCTCACAGCTTTTTCAACCCGGGCCTTTTCGGCTTTTGCCCGACTGAGTTCCTGCTGCTTTGTTTCAAGTTCTGCCTGGAGACTGCGTTTTTCCTTTTCAAGTTCCTTCACCTGTTGTTCGGCGGCCTCAGCTGCCTGCCTGGTTTCCCGTAAGGTGTTTAACTGCTCATCAGAGGGGCCTGAACTGCATGCCGTTGCGAGGAGGGATATCCCCACAAGCCCGCCGATAACTAACTTCTTAAAATTCTTCATTAGGTTTTTCCTCCATCAGATTGGAAATAATTGTTTTGCCCCTTCCAAAACATATCGAAATTACAATTACGTTCTAAACTTGTCAAGCCGATATTATATGGGTCTGCAGCCTTTTATTTTTTGGCTTTACGAATTTTCAAACCGAGTTCCTCCAACTGATCTTCACTCACTTCACTTGGAGACCCATCCATCAGCGAAAGCGCAGAAGTCGTTTTCGGAAAGGCAATGACATCCCGTATGGATTTCATCCCCGCCAGTAAGGCCACCAGCCGATCGAACCCGAATGCAATGCCACCATGCGGCGGGGCACCATACTCCAGGGCATCCAGCAGGAATCCGAACTTTTCCCGCTGCTCTGTCTTATCCATATTCAACAGGTCAAACACTTTCTGTTGTATATCCGACTGGAAGTTACGAATACTTCCACCGCCGATCTCATGGCCGTCAATTACCAGATCATACGCCCGCGCACGCACAACTCCGGGATTTGAATCCATTTTATCCAGATCCTCAGGCAGGGGAGCGGTAAACGGGTGATGCATGGCATCCCAGCGATCCTCGTTCTCATTATATTCCACTATTGGAAAATTTACAATCCAGACGGGGGCTGTCTTCTCTGTGTCAATCAAGTCAAGTGAGTGTCCCAGAAATAACCGCAATTTTCCCAGCGAGGGATAGGCGACTTCCGCAATATCCGCCACGAACAACAGTAAATCACCGGGTTCCGCTTCTGTCTTTTGAAACAACTGGTTAATCTGTTTCGCAGAAAAGAACCGGCTTATGCCGCTTTCTGCGCCATCCACCGTGGCTTTCATGAACGCAACCCCTTTTGCACCAGTGGGTTCCACTACCTCAGACAACTGGTCAATCTGTTTCCGGCTCAGGTCGGCATCTTTGACACATAAAGCCCCGATGATGCCGCCAGCTTCCTTTACCGAAGTAAAAATTTGAAAATCGGAGTCACCGAGAATATCTGTCACATCGGTTATTGGCAAGTCAAACCGCAGGTCAGGCTTATCTACACCATAGGTCTCGATAGCCTCCTGATAAGGCATCCGGGGAAAGGGTTGCTGTAATACCTTGTCTATTACATCCCTATAGGCGTTCGCTGTGATGATCTCCGCCACGTCCATCACCTTTTCTTCGTTCACAAAAGACATTTCCAGATCAATCTGGGTGAATTCCGGCTGCCGGTCGGCCCGCAAATCCTCATCCCGAAAACATTTCACTATCTGGAAGTACCGGTCATACCCGCTGATCATCAGTAGTTGTTTATAGGTCTGCGGAGATTGAGGTAATGCATAGAACTTTCCCTTGTGCAACCGGCTCGGGACCAAAAAATCCCGTGCCCCTTCAGGTGTGGACTTCATTAAGAAAGGTGTTTCAATTTCGAGAAAATCCAGTGATGACAGCGTATTCCGGACACTCTGATACGCTGTGTGGCGGACAGCCAGATTTTTCTGGAGTTTGTCTGTGCGCAGATCAAGATACCGGTATTTTAATCGCACCTCCTCGGTCGCCGAGGTCGGATCCGTGATTAGAAACGGCATGGCATTCGCTTTATTCAGAATTTCCAGGGATGCAGCCAGCACCTCAATTTCACCGGTGGCCATGTCATCGTTGACATTTGCCGGATCCCGTGCTGTTACCGTCCCTGAAACCGAGATCACCCATTCGGTTCCGATGCTTTTGGTTTTCTTCGCCAAATCCTCAGAATCTTCAAGATTGACGACAATTTGCACACGCCCATACCGGTCCCGGAGATTCAGAAATATTACCCCCCCGTGATCGCGCTGGGTTTCCACCCATCCATTCAGGATCACGCTGGTCCCGGCGTGTTCCTTCCGCAATTCCCCGCATTTGTGTGTCCGTTGTGGTACACGCATTATTGTATCTCCTGTGATCCTGTGATAAAAAAAACCGCCTGTCTCGTATTTTCGAGAGAGACGGTTTGTCAAAGTTATGCCTCTAAATTTTTAACCGCGCTTTGCCACCGTCAATCTGTTGTTCGCTCGCCTTAATGACGATTTGGCACGTTCGATATCAAGGTCGGAGTTTTCCTTATCTTTCAGGCGTTCCAGGGCTCTTTCGCGGGATGCCTCCGCTCGTTCTGTATCAATTTTTCCCGATTCTTCAGCAGTCTCAACCAGCAGGACCACTTTCTCATTATGGATCTCCGCATATCCCCCGCTGGTTGCGAAATACCGGCGTTCTCCCCGTTGTTCAACCGCAAACTCACCGATATCGAGCGCAATTAACGCAGGGATGTGCCCCGGCATTACACCAAACAGTCCGTCGGCACCTGGTGCCCGCAGATAATCTACCTGCTGCTCTTCCTGCAGCGAGGTTGGAGTTACAATTTCCACTGAAAGATGCTCAGGAATCATGATTGCATTTTTTTGGCATTTTCAACGGCTTCATCAATCGTACCGACAAACAGAAAAGCCCGCTCCGGGAGATCATCGAATTCACCGTTCACCAGGCGCTCAAATCCTTCGATTGTGTCTTCCAGTTTGACATATCGGCCGGGGGTCCCGGTAAACTGCTCGGCAACAAAAAACGGCTGGCTCAGGAACCGCTGAATTCGCCGGGCTCTGGACACCGTTATCTTATCTTCTTCTGACAATTCGTCCATACCGAGGATGGCGATGATATCCTGCAAATCCTTGTACTTCTGGAGGATTTCCTGTACCTGGCGCGCCACGTTGAAGTGCCGCTCACCGATAACCTGAGGATCAAGAATCCTAGAGGTAGAATCCAGCGGATCGACTGCGGGATAAATCCCGAGCTCGGAGATTGAACGATCCAGCACCGTCGAGGCATCCAGGTGGGCAAACGTGGTAGCCGGGGCCGGATCAGTTAAATCATCTGCCGGCACGTAAACAGCCTGCACCGAGGTAATGGACCCCTTGTCAGTCGAGGTAATCCGTTCCTGCAGTTCCCCCATATCTGTTGCCAGCGTAGGCTGGTAGCCAACGGCTGATGGGACACGTCCCAACAGTGCCGAGACCTCGGAACCGGCCTGGGTAAACCGAAATATGTTATCGATAAAGAGAAGGACGTCGCGTTCTTCTACATCCCGGAAATATTCCGCGGCAGTCAAGGCAGTCAAACCGACCCGCATCCGGGCGCCCGGCGGTTCGTTCATCTGGCCGAAGACCAGGGTGGTTTTATCAATCACGCCGGACTCGGTCATCTCGAGCATTAAATCGTTTCCCTCACGGCTCCGTTCTCCCACACCGCCAAAGACCGAATACCCGCCGTGTTCGGCTGCAATATTCCGGATCAATTCCTGGATAAGCACTGTTTTACCGACGCCAGCGCCCCCAAATAACCCTGTCTTACCGCCTTTGGTATAGGGTTCCAGTAAATCGATAACTTTTATGCCGGTTTCAAACATCTCTGTCGTTGTGGAGAGATCTTCGTGTTTCGGAGCGGAGCGATGGATTGGAAAACTTTTTTCGGTCTCCGGTGCCGGTTTTTCATCGATAGGATTTCCGGTGACATCAAACATGCGTCCGAGAATTTCCTGTCCTACAGGAATGGAAATGGGCTGCCCGGTATCAACGACTGTCTGGCCCCTGACCAACCCGTCAGTCGAATCCATTGCGATGGTACGCACAGTATCTTCTCCGAGATGATGAGCAACTTCCAGAACAAGCGTTCCGTCCTCGCCACGATCGATTTCCAGAGCATTCAAAATATGAGGGATCTCCCCGTCCTCGAATATCACATCCACTACTGGCCCCAAAATCTGGGTAACTCGGCCTTCATTCATATGATTCTGTACCTCGTATTGATTTGCTTCAAATTTAACTTATTCTTCTTTCATGGCTTCGGCACCGCCAACAATCTCTGAGATCTCTCTCGTAATAGCAGCCTGCCGTGCCTTATTATACTGCATTTGCAAGTCATCAATCATTTCTTCAGCGTTGGATGTTGCATTGTCCATTGCTGTCCGACGGGCTCCTTGTTCGGCCGCGTTTGATTCAAGCAACATTCTCCACATCTGTACATTTAAATGCCTCGGAACCAACGACTTTACAATTTCCTCCTCATTGGGCTCGAAGAGGAACTCATCAATCGATTCTTCCTCGTCGGACTCCTGCACCACGAGCGGCAGGAACTGTTCGACAACAACATCCTGCTGAATAACATTTTTAAATTCGTTATACAAGACATCAACCCGGTCCAACCCTTCTGAAACGAAGGCATCAATAATCACATTCACAATCGAGGTCGCGTTCGTAAAATCAAGGTCTCCGAAAAAATCCGTGTACTGGGCAATAATCCGATAATCCCGTCGCTGAAAATGCCGCAATCCCTTTTTTCCGATGCAGATTAACTGGACATCCTCCTGATCATACTTCGCGATTTCCTTTTCAGCCTGACGTATTATCCGGGAATTAAACGCCCCACACAGTCCCCGGTCCGCAGTAATAACCACAAGCCCGACATTTTCAGGCTCCCGCACTTCCAGCAATGGGCTGAGAGCCCGGTCAATCTGGGGCAACAGCTGGGTTAGCACATTATTGATTTTATAGGCGTACGGTCGTGCCTTTTCGATCGCCTGCTGCGCCTTCTTGAGTTTGGCCGCGGCAACCATCTTCATGGCACGGGTCACCTGTTTAATATTCTTAACAGATGATATTCGATTTTTTACTTCTCGGAGCGTAGCCATAGGTGATGTTAATTTATGTGGTTATGCCGTTTCCTCTTCCTCGACCTTGAATGTCTCGAGGAAGTGTTCGACTGCTTTTGCCAGTTCATCCTTAAGATTGTCCGACAGGACTTTTTCCTCCCTGATCCGCTCCAGGATATCGGCATGCTGCGCTTCAATATACTGAAGAAATTCCGGTTCAAAGTTCCTCACCTGCTCTATCGACAGTTCGTCCAGGTATCCTTCCGTCCCGGCAAAAATGGCAACAACCTGTTTTTCCAGTGGAAGCGGTGAGTACTGTTTTTGTTTCAGAATCTCATAGAGGCGTTCACCGCGGGTCAACTGCTGACGGGTTGATTTATCCAGGTCGGACCCGAATTGCGCAAAGGATTCAAGTTCCCGGTACTGCGCCAGATCCAGTTTCAGTGACCCGGAGACCTGACGCATAGCTTTCACCTGGGCGTTCCCCCCGACACGCGAGACCGAAATCCCCACATCAATGGCAGGCCGCTGGCCGGCATAAAACAGGTCCGGGATCAGGTAAATCTGGCCATCAGTAATGGAAATGACGTTTGTCGGGATATAAGCAGAAACATCGCCCTGCTGTGTTTCAATAATCGGAAGCGCCGTTAACGACCCCCCGGATTTCGGCAGCTTAAGAACGTCATGGGATTCTTTCCCTATGTCCTCAAGATCCTTTTCCAGTTCTTCAGCGCTGTCCTCGATATGCTTTCGGTACTCTTTTTCGTTGACACGGTCCTCGGTATTCTCGCTTCCCTTCGGGACGATGACAAATTTCTCTTCCAGCTTGGAGGCGCGTTCCAGCAGACGGCTGTGGAGATAAAAAATATCGCCCGGGTAGGCTTCGCGTCCCGGCGGCCGGCGCAGCAGCAACGACAACTGCCGATACGCCCAGGCATGCTTGGTTAAATCGTCATATACGATGAGCGCATGTTTGCCGTTATCCCGGAAGTATTCGCCCAGGGTTGCACCGGCAAATGGGGCCAGATACTGGAGAGGAGCCGGCTCAGAGGCACTAGCTGAAATCACGGTGGTATAGTCCATAGCGCCGTTGTCTTCCAGTACTTTCACGACCTGTGCCACAGTTGAGGCTTTCTGGCCAATCGCCACGTAAAAGCAATAGACATCCGTATCACGCTGGTTGATAATGGTATCCACACCAATCGCGGTTTTTCCCGTCTGTCGGTCACCGATAATCAGCTCACGCTGCCCCCGGCCGATAGGAATCATGGAGTCGACGGCTTTCAAACCTGTCATAAGCGGTTCTTTCACCGGCTGCCGGTACATTACCCCGGGGGCTTTCCGTTCCACCGCCCGGCGTTCGGTATATTCGATTTCGCCTTTCCCATCCAGTGGTCGTCCGATTGGGCTGATAACCCGACCGGCCACTTCTTCGCCAACACCAATTTCAACCACGCGCCCGGTTCGTTTGACGGTATCACCTTCGTTTACCTTCCGGCTTTCCCCGAATAGAACCACCCCCACATTGTCCTCTTCCAGGTTCAGCGCCATTCCCACCACATCATTGGGGAACTGGACCAGCTCACTGGCCATCACATTTTCGAGCCCATACACGCGGGCAATACCATCCCCCACGCTGATGACCTCACCGACTTCATCAACATCCATGCTCACATCGAATGACTCGATCTGCTGCTTGAGCAACGAAGTGATTTCGTCTGCTTTAATCTCCATCGACTTTTGTGCCTCCTTTATCAGTCGTCACGGGTCTGAATAGTCCTAACTCAATTGTTCTCGTAATTTCGCCAATTGATGAGTGATTGTCCCATCATAGACCGTATTTTTTATTCGCAATTTAATGCCGCCCTGCAATGACTCATCGACCGATTCGATGAGATCCACCTGTTTCTCCAATACGTTTTCCAGCGCCGTTTTTACCTGTGCCCGGATATCATCATCCATGGGATGAGCGGTGTACGCATAGACGTCGATAATATTTTGATGCGTTTTTATCTTCTCCGTAAACGCCCGGCGTAATTCCGGTATAATGGCAGCTCGCTGATGTTGCAGCATCAGTGCAATGGTATTCAGAACATATTGATTCATTTGTTCGGAAAACACCTTCCGAAAGACACGCACTTTGTCGGCAGCCGTTACCCGAAAGGATCGCAGGAAACGATTCAACTGATCCGATTCTTCATATACAGCAGTAAACTGCTCCAGGTCCTGTTGCACTTCTTCCAGGGATTTATGTGCCAGAGCAGTTTCGAACAGGGCATCAGCATACCGTTCAACGGCGGGATCGTTCTGCATTAATTCGAATCCTTAAATTGGTTCAGCGATCGTTCGATGATATCCATATGGGTTTCAGCACTCAACTGCTGATTAATGATCTTCGAAGCTGCCGAAATCGCAATTTCAGCGACAGAATCCTGGATATCGTGCATTGCCTTTTCCCGCTCCGCCTCAATCTGCGTTCGGGCTTCATCAATCATTTTTTTCTTCTGTTGCTCTGCCTCACTGACAATTTCACTTTTGATCTTCTCAGCAGAATCCTTGCTCTCCTCGATAATCTGTCTGGCCTCTTTCCGGGCTTCTTTGAGTTTCTGCTGGTATTCTTCCATCTTCGCTTCGGCCTCTACCCGGGCCTCTTCCGCCTGTTCCAGGGATTTCCGGACAGTCTCCTCCCGCTCATCGATCATTGCCAATATCGGCTTCCAAGCGCTTTTCCGGAGTAATATCAACAGGACAATAAACGTCACGAGTGTCCAGATTATTAATCCGGGATCTATATCAAGTAAACCCATGATTATCCTTTACAATGTCTGCTGCTTATTTCAGGGCAAGAATAATACAGACCACTTCACCAAAGAATGCCACACCTTCAATTAATGCGGCGGAAATGATCATACTGGTACGAATATCGCCAGCAGCTTCTGGCTGGCGGGCGGTGCCTTCCATGGCGGCCGCAGCCAATTTGCCAATACCGAAACCAGCACCAAATATTCCGAGTCCCGCACCTAATCCGGCTGCGAGAAACCCTAATCCAAGATCTCCCATCTTATCCTCCTTTGTTGTTCATATGTCTCTGTATTCCACATCGTTGTTATAATTCATCATTTAGTGTTCAGGATGTGCTGCCATTCCGATAAACAGCGCCGACAACATGGTAAAAATGTACGCCTGGATAAATGCAACCAGTATCTCCAGGAGATAAATAAACAAGGCAAATCCCACAGATATCGGAGCGATGAATATTGTTCCGAAGGTAAAAATCAGCATGATCAGTGAAAGAATAACCACGTGCCCGGCAATCATGTTGGCAAAAAGTCGCATACACAGGGCAAACGGTTTGGTAAATAATCCAAGGAACTCCACCGGTATCATTATTGGAACAAGAAATATCGGTACTCCGCTCGGAACAAGACTTTTCCAGTATCCCAACACTCCGTTTTCCTTCATTCCCTGAACCTGGATAACAATAAAAGTGACAAACGCCAGTGCCGCCGTAACGTTAATATTTCCCGTGGCAGTAGACATAAACGGAACAAGCCCAAGTAAATTGCAAAACAGGATAAAAAAGAAAAAAGTCAGAAGTAACGGGGTCATACGGCGTCCTAACCGTTTCCCCATGGTGGTATACGCTATTTCATCCCGGACAAACAGCACCATCATTTCCAGCAGCGCAAACGGTCCTGTTGGGACCAGTGAATTTTGTTTTCGCATTGATTTCGCCATCCGGCGAAATAGGAAAAACACGAGCAATGCGGCAACCCACATCATAACCACGTGCAAGGAAATCGAAAAGTCAATGCCCAGGATATGTAATTCGGGAAGATGGATCTCGTACTCTTTGAAGAAGTGCCAGACGTTAGAATCCGTTACATGGTGTATCAGGACTTCCCCGGTCGATTCCTCGTGCCCCCCGCCGTGCGCCCCTTGTTCAGCTGCCTTCGCAGCACTCTCAGCCAACATCTAAATTAACCTTCGGACTCCTGCGTTTTTGTCGGTGCATCCATATCATTTTTTAAATGTATATTTACATAGAGTATTTCTAATAGCATAAGCACAAAGTAATATGCCAATAGCGCTATCAAAAATGTCAAAAAATGTAATGGAGTTGAGGTATAGATCAAAGCAATAATTGCTCCCAGAACCAGCAACCGTATTCCCATGCCACCAAAGACAATCTTCAGGAAAGTCGTCTGGGAGGAATTGAATCCTTTGCGAAGCAAGTACACACCAATAATTGCATTGGTCACAGCAATAATTGGCGCGAGGATTAATGCCCAGGTTACAGCGGAGTCCTGACCCCGTATTGCGACTATGAGCGAGATTATCGCACCCGAAAAAACCGTGATGCCAACCCAGCGTAAGTATTTATTCAGAGTTGTCGTCCTTTTTGTTAGAATTGGTGTGATTAAGCTGAATGACTGTATAATAGAGGTGGAAGAAGCCCAGTATCATCCCCACGAAAGCTCCGGATATCAGTAACCACGGTGACGTTCCCCATTTGGAATCAAGCCACCGTCCAAGAAAGAGAAACGCCAGAATGGTAACAGTGAACGTAATCCCAAGACCGAGATACGGGGACAGTTTTTGGTAGGTTTCCAGCAGAGAGTTGAATTCGTCACGTTCCGGAGATTCGGGTTTGTTGTTTTGATAATTCCGTGGATTCATTGGCAGGCACCTCGTCATGTTTCTCCGCAACAGGCATCTCACTCTTCCCGGTAAAGACGGCGCCTTCTTCTATGACAAGCCGGGCTGCCTTCAGGTCACCCAGCAGCGAAGCTTTTTTACCGAGTTGGACCTTTGTTTCGCATCGCACATTTCCCTCAACCCGTCCGGCAATAATTGCACTTTTTGCCGTTAAGTTACCTGTGATAGTTGCCGATTCCACCACACGTACAAAATCATCGGAATCGACATCACCATCCACCCTGCCAGCCACCAACAGACTACCTTCGACTTTTATATCGCCGTTCACCTGGGTGGCGGCTCCGACTATCGTATCAATTTTAGATTCGTTTGCGTTTGCCATTGTGTTCGCTAATCCAATTTCTGACGTTCAACAGAGACATCATTATCTTCATAGATAAAAATATAATTTTTGGGGTTCTCCGGCTGCCCGTTTTTCCAGATTTCAAAATGCAGATGGGGTCCGCGGCTTTTCCCGGTATTCCCGAGAAATGCAATCGGCTCCCCCCGCTCAACCCATTCCCGTTCAAGCACTATATTCCGCTGATTATGGCTGTACACGGTAATATACCCATCTCCGTGATACAGAATAATCGTGTTCCCGTACTGGTACGTCCAGTTGGAAAAGACCACAAGCCCGGAAGCCGCGGCTTTTATCACTTCTCCCTGCCGGGCAATAATATCCAGGCCAAAATGATTGTCATCATGGAATACCGCCTCGTTGTAAAAATCCTGGGTGACGTACCCGTCAACCGGCGGTAGCGAGGGCACATTCTCCAGCAGATCGATTGCGGAATGAGGTAATTCAGGGATGGCCCGGGTAACCCGGGTTCGCTGGAGTGAATCCAGGGTCATTGTACCGGAATCTCCCCCGTCAATCTTTTCCGGAGATATTTTGGCTCCAAGGACTTCCCTGATATAAGAATCCATATTCCGGATCCGGTTATAGTCTTCCAGAATCCGCATTACCTGAAAGCGTTCCGCCATCAGGCGTTCATTCTTTGCCTGCAGATTGTTGTAATTCAGCGCTCGCGGCACGTAGTAGTAGAGTCCAACTCCGACCACAACCAGCACAAGAAATCCGAGAGCAAGCAGCCACAATAAGGTTTTGCGCTTCAGGGAAAAATTCCGGCTGGTTCCGGCGGTGTCCGGGACCACCATTATTGTGTACCGTTCCGGTTTCATGGTCAGAGTCCAATCTCCTCAAACAGATCGAGCAACCGCTCAAGTTCATCATTGGAATAAAACCGGATTTCGATGCTTCCACCCTCCTTTTTTGTCTTCACGCTCACCTTCGTTCCCAGACGATGCTGGAGCTGTTCTTCGATTTCCGCCAGGTAAGGTGACTTTCGTGACTCTGCAGATGACGGTGTGGCGGTTTTTGACGATGGTGTACGCTTTTTTTCACCGTTCGTATGGATCTCCTGAACCTTCCGCTCCACTTCCCGCACGCTTAATTCTTCTTCAACGATTTGCGTCCAGACCTCCTCCTGCGTATCCTCATCCTCGATGGCCAGGAGCGCGCGGGCATGGCCGGCCGATATTTCATTATTCCGGACACTTTGCTGCAGATATGACGGCAGGTTTAACAACCGTATAAAATTCGTAATGGCGCTCCGGCTTTTCCCAACCCGCTGGGCTACCTCTTCCTGGGATAATCCGTGTTGTTCGACCAGCGCATTATACGCATGGGCCAATTCCATAGCATTGAGATCCCTGCGTTGCACATTTTCAATAAGCGCATATTCCATCATCTCCGTATCGGATTCCACATCCAGGATATAGGCAGGGATTTGTTCGAGGTCGATATTTCTGGAAGCGCGCCAGCGACGCTCGCCAACGATCAGTTCGAATCCGTCGCCCATCTTCCGCACAGTAACAGGTTGTACCACTCCCTTCTGTGCAATGGACTGTTCTAACTCGCGCATCCCGGTCTCATCGAATTCTTTCCGCGGCTGGGTCGGATTCGGGCGAATTTTTTCGGTGGGGATTAGGGCGATTCCGCCAGGAGCCGGATCCGCCTCCTCCGGAATAAGTGCTCCAATTCCTCGGCCCAGGCGTCTACTCTTCATCCTTCAACATCTCTTCAACTAAATCCATATAATTTTTTGCTCCCGTCGAGATTGCATCATACAATATTATCGGCTTTCCAAAAGAGGGAGCCTCCCCGAGCCGTACATTCCGGTTTATCACGGTGTTGTACACTTTATCTTTAAAATAACTTCGGACTTCTTCCGCCACCTGCTTTGAAAGGTTCAGCCGGCTGTCAAACATTGTAATCACGACACCTTCAATTTCCAATTCCTTATTCAAATTCTTCTGAACCAGCCGAATAGTATTCAGGAGCTGGCTTAAACCTTCCAGTGCATAATACTCACACTGAATGGGTATCAGAACGCTGTCAGCGGCAGTCAAACTGTTTATCGTAAGTAATCCAAGTGAGGGCGGACAATCAATAAAAATGTACTCATATTGATCCCGCAGGCCATCGAGAGCGGTATCCAGGATTTTCTCCCGGGTTAACATGCTGACCAATTCCACCTCCGCGCCAACGAGGCGCGGATTGGAGGGTACTAACTCCAGGTACGATATTTCGGTATCCGTGATCGCCTCTTTCACTGCCAACTTATTGATCAACACTTCGTATATCGTGTGTTCAACATTGGCAACGTCCACCCCCAATCCCGAGGAGGCGTTTGCCTGGGGATCAATATCAATTAACAGGGTGCTTACTTCCGTCACACCCATTCCGGCCGCGACGTTAATAGCTGTGGTTGTTTTACCAACCCCCCCTTTTTGGTTGGCAATAGCGATCACTTTTCCCATAAACTTTTCGTTACCTGATCATAAAAAGTACATTAATTAAATCCATAATTTACAAGGCCATATCACACACCAAACCGGCACATGTAATTCAGATGAATTTAGACCGCAACCGCTGTAATTGCAAGTGAAAAGGGTCGCGAAACCCCTTCTGAAAAGTCCCGCTTTTACCGGGGAAACAACCATCGATACTGGCACTTCGTACCAGAAATAAATACCATGACATCTCAGATTTCTGGCTGTCATTTCATTATTCCTGTCCTAAATTATCTTTGAAAAGTAACAGAGGAAAAATTGAGTCAAATTATGAGTGTCAATGTCGCTATTCATACAACCCGCCGATATGAAAAGTTTACCTCAATTGTTGACATTATTAAAAATGAACTCGCCAGACCGGAAGAAGTCAATTTTATTCATACGCCGTATCCGTCAGATGTCCTGGAAGTGGCAAAAAAGATAGATGTGCTGGCCTGTTATACCATTCCCCGGGAAGCCTTCGAGACGGCAGATCGGCTGAGTTGGGTGCATATCGGAACTGCTGGTATAGATCATACCGTTTTTCCCGAGCTCATGAAGAGCGATGTGATTGTCACGAACTCCAGCGGCATTCACGCAGGACCGGCCAGCGAATTTGTGATGGCGCAGATCCTCCATTTCTCCAAGCATCTGGATGATTTTCGAAAATTCAGAGAATCCAAACAATGGAGTCAATGGGAACTGGCGGCGAAAATTACACTGCTCCACAACAAAACGATTGGCATCGTTGGCCTTGGCGCTATTGGAAAACAAATCGCCAGAAAAGCCCAGGCGTTTGACATGCAGGTCATTGCCACAAAATATTCTGTCCGGCCGGAGGATCAGTATGCGTTCGTGGATATGCTTTTATCACAGAAAAAATTGCCAACACTTCTCCGGGAATCTGATTTTGTGGTATTGACGGTACCTCTGACGTCCCAGACCAAAGGCTTAATCACGACCCGTTCGTTTAATCAGATGAAGAGCTCGGCCTACCTCATCAATATCGCCCGGGGGGTAATTGTTGATGAAACCGCTCTTGTGAATGCCCTTCGGCAAAAGAAGATCGCCGGCGCTGCCCTGGACGTTTTTTCCGAGGAACCTCTGCCGATCAACTCCCCGCTATTTCAACTGGATAATGTGTTATTAAGCCCCCATATTTCCGGGAATTTTCCTGAATATATTGAATGGGCATCCCGGGATTTCGGACAAAATCTGAACCGGTATCTTACGGGAGAACGACTGAAGAACATTGTAAATAAAGAGCGTGGTTATTAGGTTTAGAAGTTGTTCTCGCTGAGGATAAAAGCATTGACATTCCCTCAGGGAGCGGATAAATTCGAAGGCTTTTTTCGAATAAATTAATGCCCTGAAGGCAATGTAGGAGGAAAGGATTCGATGTTTAAACGGTTAACACCGCGATTGATCATCATTGTTATTGCGATTGCAATCGCCGGGATTCTCTTGTATCCCTCGGTTCGATACGAAACAATGAGTTCACAGGAAAAAGAACAACTTCGCCAGGAAGGCCAACTTGCTGATCTGGAATCAAAAATAATACGCCGCGGTTTGGACCTTCAGGGTGGAATTCACCTGGTACTGGAAGTGGATGTTCCGACGCTCGTCTATAATATCGCCAAAAACAAGAGCCAGTTATTTGAAGATGTCTTCCAGAGTTCAAAATCACAGGTGTCTGCTGAGGTGCGTTTTCTGGAGGTCTTTGAAAATGAAGCGGATGCCCGGGAACTGCGGCTCGTCCGGTATTTTCCGGACCGGGGCATCCAGAATTCGGAGATCGTCTCCTCTCTCCAGGATGAAGCAAACGATGCGGTCAGGCGTGCATTGGAAATTATCCGAAACCGCGTCGATCAATTTGGCGTCAGTGAGCCGACCATTCAGAAAGTGGGCAACCGGCGAATCATCGTGGAACTTGCTGGCATCGAAGATCCATCCCGTGCCAGAGACCTTATTCAAACGACTGCATTACTTGAGTTTAAAATGCTGAAGACCCCGGAAGTTACCGACGCAACCATCCGAAAAATTGACCAGGTACTCAGGCGGGACAAAGGCGAACTGGCCGAGGCGATCAGTGCAGAGGATACTGCTGGAGCATCTGAAGATACGGTCATTACCGAAGGTGAGGTCGCGGAGGATGAAGCTGTTTCGGTCAACCAACTATTCGGTGATGTCGAAGAGACCGACACCGCTGACACTGAAGACAGTACCGTCGTCGTTGACAAACAGGTATTCGAGGAAAAACCATTTACCGCGATGCTGAGAAATGTTCAGGGGCAAATCGGCGTCCCCAAGAAAAATAAAAATGCCGTGGAGCGCATCCTGAAGATGAAAAAAGTCCAGGAAGTGATTCCTCCGGATGCCGAATTTCTCTGGTCAGCCGGGACGGAAATCCTCCCAACACAAGGGGGCGGAGCGAGTGAATTTCATCTGCTCTATCTTGTCAATAAAGAGGCTGGCTTGACGGGCGGTGTGGTCACCGACGCGCAGGCGACACTGGGCGGTGCAGGCGGACAGGCTGCAGGGCAACCGGTGGTTTACGTCGATATGAATGCGGCTGGTTCCAAAACATGGTCGCGCCTTACCGGTGCCAACATCGGCCGCCGGGTAGCCATAGTGCTGGATAATAAGATCCACATGGCTCCAACTATTCGGTCGAAGATATCCCAGGGCAGCACGATGATCGAGGGAATGGCCAACCTGGAAGAGGCCAAAGATATCGCGATCGTGCTCCGTGCCGGGGCGCTGCCGGCGCCGGTAGACATCATCGAAGAGCGGACCGTTGGACCATCGCTAGGAAGTGACTCAATTCAAAAAGGTACGACGGCAACAATTATTGGATTAATTCTGGTGCTCATTTTTATGGCGTTTTACTATAAACTCTCAGGGTTGATTGCCGATTTCGCACTGGTACTGAACCTAGTGTTTATCCTGGCGATCCTCGCTGCATTACATGCGACATTAACGCTGCCGGGTATTGCTGGTTTGATCCTGACTGTCGGTTTATCGGTGGATGCAAACGTACTGATCTTTGACCGAATACGGGAAGAATTACGCAAGGGCAAAACAGTCCGCGCCGCCATTGATAGTGGCTATGGTAACGCCCTACGCACAATTATCGATGCCAATGTTACCACTATCCTGGCCGCATTGGTGCTGATGCAGTTCGGGACCGGGCCGATTAAAGGGTTTGCGGTGGTCTTGTTCTGGGGTATCGTGTCGAGTATGTTTACAGCCATTTTTGTAACCCGGACCGTCTACCAGATGTTTACCGAGAACAAAACTGTGCAGAAATTAAGTATATAATTCAAGAGTAAGCGAGACAGAAGATAATGGAATTATTTGCGGAAGCGAATTATAAGATTCTTGAAAAACGAAAAATTACGACAATCGTTTCACTCGTGCTGATTTTCCTCGGACTGGTGTCGATTATTTTTCACAACGGACTACGGCTCGGGATAGATTTTGAGGGTGGAACGTTGATGCAACTCCAGTTTGAAAACCAGGTGGAGGTCTCTGACGTCCGTTCCGCACTGCAAAACGTTGGCCATGGCAATGCATCAATCCAGCAATTCGGTGCCCCGAATGAGATTATTATCCGGGTGCTGCGGCTGGAAGAACAGGAAGGTATCGAAGCGTCTGAAGAAATTAAATCCTCATTAAGCCAATACTTCCCGGAGAACCCATTTGAGGTCCGGCGGCTTGAGCAGGTCGGTCCGAAAATCGGAAGTGAGTTGCGCGGCGCGGCTGTGCTGGCAATCTTATCCGCGTTATTGGGAATCGTCTTATATATTTCGATTCGTTTTGAGTTCAAATTCGCCATTGCCGCAATTATCGCCCTCATCCATGATATTCTGATTACCCTGGGCGTTTTTTCCGTACTCAATCTCGAGATTACTCTGTCGATTATTGCGGCGTTCCTGACCATTGTCGGGTATTCGCTGAATGACACGATTGTGGTTTTCGACAGGGTGCGTGAAAATTTGAAATCCCTGCGACGCGAAAAATATTTTAATATCGTAAACCTCAGTATCAACCAATCGCTGAGCCGAACGGTTGTGACGTCAGTAACTACATTTATTGTCGTGTTTATTCTGTGGTTGGGTGGTGGCGAAGTAATTCAAGACTTTGCCTTTGCATTGATCATCGGAGTGGTCATCGGGACGTATTCTTCCATCTATGTTGCCAGTCCGGTTATTGTTGAATGGGAAGCCCGGTCCGAGGGAAAGGGCAGATTAGCCAAAAAGCGTTAAGCGGGTAATGAAATCACACCAAATCACACAGTCATTCGAAACCATACAATTTATCGAGTAAAATAATTACAGCCCCGATTCGTCGGGGCTTTTTTATGTAAAAACGAGGATATTTATGGGTATTCATGTCATAGTTGGCGGACAGTGGGGTGATGAAGGCAAGGGCAAAATCGTTGATTATTTTAGCGAGAGCGCCGATATCGTCGCCCGGTACCAGGGAGGTGCCAACGCAGGGCACACCGTATTTATTGGAGAAAACCAGTTTGTGCTTCACCAGGTTCCCAGCGGAATCCTTCGACAGAACACCCGGTGTCTTCTCGGAACCGGAATGGTCATCGATCCAATTGAGATGTCCCGCGAAATACGCGAACTGGAGGAAAAGGGAATCCAGTGTACCAGTCAAATTGGTGTAGCATACAATGCACACCTGGTTATGCCCATCCATCGTATTTTGGATGGTATTTCCGAGGATGCCAGCGATGAACAATTCATTGGGACCACCCGCCGCGGTATAGGCCCCACCTACGCGGATCGCCATGCCAGAATTGGTATTCCTGCCCACATGCTGCTCGACCGGACCGAATTTGAACAAGCTGTTCAACTCCATCTGACTCATGCCAATAAAATGATTACCGAAATCTATGGTCAGCCCCCATACCAATATGAGGAATTTGCCGAACAGCTGGAGGAAGCCCAGGAAAAAATCAGTCCGCTGGTGACGGACGTTTCTGACGAAATATTACAGGCGCTCCATGGGCAACAAACCATTATTGCAGAAGGTGCCCAGGGTGTCATGCTCGATCTTGACTACGGTTCCTATCCGTACGTCACTTCTTCCCATCCGGGTACAGCCGGTGTGTCTGTGGGACTGGGGATCCCACCTGATGCCATCACTCGCAGTACGGGCATTTTTAAAGCGTATTGTACCCGCGTTGGCGAGGGTCCGTTTCCTACAGAAATCGCTGATCAGGACCATGCTGTCCGGCTCCGGGAAGCCGGCGGGGAATATGGTGCCACAACCGGACGGCCACGCCGTTGTGGATGGTTCGACGGTGTGCTGGCAAAATACAGCGCGGACCTGAACGGATTTACGGATATCTGCATTACAAAAGCGGATGTGCTGAGCGAATTCGACGAAATTCCGGTCGCGGAAAATTATGAAACAAACGATCCCTTTCTGAATGTCCAGAAGTTAGATAAAGTGAATCCTGCCTATACTTACTATCCGGGATGGAAAACAGATCTTACGGGTATTACCGATCCCAACGACTTTCCTGAAACTTTTCAACGGTATCTAATGGTAATCGAGCGAATATCCGGTGCTCCGGTGTCAATGGTTTCGGTCGGTCCCGAACGGAATCAGATTGTGAAACGATAATATCGCTCATTTGGGTTAATACTTAATTTGTACCCTTATCGTAATATGTAAAGTCCGGTAATCCGCTTATCTCTGCCGGAAGCAATCTATTTATCCCCGGTGCAAGAAGATTTTCTCGTTGAACACTTATCAATAGTAACCGGAATTCTCTTTTCCCATCGATAAAATATTCCATAAAACAAAAGGGCCCAGCGGGGAGAACCGGGCCCTTCATGGGGGTGTCGTTGAGGGTACATCTTTTTTGGAACCACTTAGTCAGGAATAATATTTTTTCTGCTGTTCATGTATATACTATTGCCAAATTTCCGCCATGCAGAAAAATATTTTCAATAAAATCAATTTATTAGCAATTCACCCTGTTTTTCCGAATTTCCCTGGCAATATGAAAATCAATTGTCCGGCGTTTTCCGTTTCCCTACTTTTGTGGCATTGTGAACCGACTGAAAACATACGGACTCATTATATTGATTACCTTTATCTGGGGCACGACCTGGTTGGTTATCAAAGTCGGGCTCGATGGTATTTCGCCGCTTTTTGGTGCCGGACTCCGGTTTTTGCTGGCCGGATCCGTTTTATTAATGATAGCAAATATCCGGGGAGAAAATATGCCCCATTCAGTCCAGCATCTTCGGCATATATTGGTGTTTGGTATCTTCATGTTTTCTTTACCGTACGGACTCGTGTACTGGGGGGAACAACATATTCCCAGCAATCTTGCGTCCATCCTGTTCAGTGCGATGCCGTTTTGGGTGATTTTATTTGCCCATCTGATGGTGGCGGAAGAACGGTTCCGATGGGAACAGGCCGTAGGTTCGGTTATCGGGTTCACCGGCGTACTGATTATCTTCAGTGAAGGCAAATTTGACCTATCCAGCCTGTTTACAATTGGTATGCTTGCCGTTCTCGGCAGCAGTGCGTGTTCCGGATTTGCATCGGTCTGGGGCAAACGGTTCACTGATGAGATCAACCACTTTCAAACAACGGCATACGGCATGCTGACCGGGGCGCTGTTATTATTGCTCTTCAGCCGGTTCGAGCCTGACCGGTTCTTCAATCCGGATTGGCTCACCATCGGGTCAATTGTCTACCTTGGGCTCTTCGGTTCGGCCGTCACCTTTTCGGTATACTTTTGGCTGATGAAACACGTAAGAGTCGTGAAACTGAGTTTCATCACCTATCTTTCACCAATCGTGGCGATTATCGCCGGCTGGTTTTTCCTCGATGAAATATTGAGCATCCGGGTTTTTATAGGAACAGCCATCGTTTTCGCAGGCATTTTTATCGCCGATATCAAGAAATATACAAGACGATTCTGGAGGATGTCCGCATGATTATCGATTGCACGCACCAACTTTCTACCGATCTTCCGGGATATCCCGGTGATCCTGCAACGCTGGAAATTCATCAGAGGATCAGTGACCATAACAGCCTCGGCTCAACACTTCATCTCAGCACGCACTTTGGAACCCATATCGACTCACCCCAGCATTTTTATCCGGAAAAGCCGGGAATGGACTCCAGGGATGTCACCACCTTGTCCGGAAAAGCAATCTGGTTGTTTTGCGAACCGGCTACGCGTGGTTATACCCTGGCTCCGTCAATTGATTTATGGAGCTTACCCAAAACTGACTGGATCTTTTTCTTTACTGGATGGTCAACGCGCTGGGGCTCGGACGCATACTACCAGGAATTCCCCGGGATAGAACCCGCAATTATCGAAGACCTCACTGACCTTGATATCAGGGGGATCGGGCTGGACGCTCCGAGTATCGATCCCATCCCGGATGATTCGTACCAAAACCATCTACTCTGGCTCGGCTCCGACCGATTTCTGCTTGAAAATCTTCGTTGGAGTGAACGGATACAGGATATGGAAATTTACCAAACTTATGTTGCCCCGTTGCCTATACCAGCGCTTGAAGCCGCACCGTGCCTCGTTTTCCATGAAACCCCATGAAACTCTCCAATAAAAATCCAATCACGATTGAACCACTCCAGCCGTACGATTTCTCCCTATTACTTCAGGACCTGCAACAATATCCGCTGGATGTTACCGAAAGGGTTGTGGGAGATAAACTCCTCCGGGGATTTTGGGCTAAGGGTGGCGTCCCGGTTCAATCAATCATCAAAGCGCAAGGTAACGCACTTGCCGTCGATATCTATGCAGCCAATGACGTTACACCTTCGATTATTGAAACGAAAATCACCCATATCCTGAATTTGGATCTCGATCTGAATCAATGGTACAAAACCATTCCAAAAGAAGATCCGATGCTGAAAATTATCACCGCATTCCGCGGCGCCAAGCCGACTGCCAAACCGACAGTATTCGAAAGCATGGTGACCGCCATCCTCGAACAGCAACTCAACGTCACTTTCGCGTGCACGCTTGAGACCAGGCTGATTAAGAAATACGGGATGAAACTGGTCACGGATGCCGGCACCTCCTGGATTTTTCCAACACCGAAGCGGATCGCTCAACTGGATTATGATGCGCTGAGGCCAATGCAGATCAGCGGATCAAAATCCCGTTATATCATCGATATTGCCCGGCATATTGTCGATGAAGAAATCGATCCGGAGGCCTGGACATCTCTGGATGATGACGAATTAATGAAACAGTTAATGGCTATACGCGGCATTGGCCGGTGGTCCGCTGAGTATATTATGTTGATTGGCTACCGGCGATTCGACCATGCCCCAGCAGCGGATATCGGTCTCCGCAATGCTGTCACTAAATTAACCGGAAGTGCTGAACAGCTTTCGGAAAAAGCCACCCGCGAGTATATGGATCGGTTCGCCGGTTACCGCGGGCTTGCAACAGCCTATATCTGGAGTGCGTTTAGCGCTGGAATCCTGGACAAATATTGAAAAATTATAGAACGACTGTCATCCTGAGCCTGTCGTAGGGTAGACAGTCGTTCTACATTCATGCTATCAGATGAAAGATTTTCCACAGGAAAGGACAAACCAATGATATTCTGGACGCGCATTGAGACGCCTGTCCATCCGATGGTGCTAGTGGAGGAGGATGGAAAACTCGTCGAGATCAAACTCTCCGATGCGGAACTGCCGGACGAGGTCATTCAGGAGGAACTGGAACAGCACGATCCTGACGCATATCAGCAGGATTCCCCGTTTCTGAACAGAGTAGAGGCAGAGATCAAAGAATACTTTAACGGGAAACGAACCGCCTTTAACGTGGATTACATTTTTCAGGGCACCGAATTTCATCGGAAGGTCTGGACTGTCATCGCATCGATTCCGTATGGCGAAACGCTTACTTACGGTGAAATCGCCGAGATAATAGACAAGCCGAACGCAGCCCGCGCTGTGGGCAATGCCTGTGGAAAAAATCCGATTCCAGTGATTGTACCCTGCCATCGGGTGCTGGCTGCGAATGGGAAACTCGGCGGCTATGGCGGTGGTTTGGAAGTGAAGCGAGCGTTGCTTGAATTGGAAGGCATTACATTTAAGCAAAAAAATTCGTAAAGTTTATTATTACAGGGTGTGTATCAATCTACCTAATTCCAATACTAGGACTTTGCAAAATCGGTATTTTCGGTTTCAGAGAAATAATGGGAACAAAAGTTCCCTTCCTCTTGACAAGAGGAAGGGGCAGGGATGGAGTTGGATATTGACCGTGAATGGAAAAATCCAACGCAACTCACCCCTTGGTCCCCTCTCTTTTAAGAGGGGGAAAATCATTGAGAACAATAATCCGTGCCTGCAGGACCGAGCTAGTCCGGTCAATTTCATTACCACCTTTTCAAGGCCCTCAGAATGTCAATACCCAAAAAATTATTTAAACTAATTGGAAAGTACTATGAAACGTTCCGTACTCTACTGGTTACTGGCATTCATCTTTACCGTTGGAATAGCTGTATTTCAGCGGATGACCGGCCCAACGTATCCGGTCGATCTTTCCTTGACTGTGGATTCCCACGAAATAGAGTTCGAACTACCGCGAAGTCACGGGGGAGCTGGTGATGCAAAAATATCGATCGACATCCCTGATACATCGATCACAGGTAAAATTGAGTACCGGCGACTGAACAGTACCGATCCCTGGATGACCAAAAAGTTAAAACGCACAGGACACACGCTTACCGGGTTCATTCCTCATCAGCCACCTGCGGGAAAAGTTGTATATTCCCTGCACTTGGCTACCCAGGAGGAGACTACTGCGACCGAAGAAGTGGTAATCCGCTTCAAAGGAGCCGTACCAGCCGGGATATTGATCCCGCATATTATCGCGATGTTTCTGGCGATGCTCTTTTCCACCCGCACCGGCATAGAAGCCCTCATCAAAGGGGAGAAAACGTACCTCTATACTCTCTGGACAATCGGATTTTTGTTCATCGGGGGAATAATTCTGGGACCAGTCGTTCAGAAATACGCCTTTGGCGCATTTTGGACGGGTTTTCCGCTTGGGTATGATCTGACTGATAACAAAACAGCCATTGCATTTCTTGCGTGGCTTGTCGCCGCTTGGAAATTACGGAAAAACCGTAATGCACATGGCTGGGCGCTGGGAGCTTCGATAATACTTCTGGTGATGTATCTGATACCTCACAGCGTACTCGGGTCAGAACTTGATTACACGGAACCCAATGCCTGACCGGAGAACGAATCCTTGGAAATAATCCAATTCCTGCAATCATTGCGGCATCCGATACTGGACGTCATCTTTCAAGTGCTCACCTTTTTTGGCAATGAGGAGTTTTTCCTACTGTTTTTACCAATCGCCTTCTGGACATGGCGCAAGCGCGAGATGCAGCGGTTGACCTTCCTCATACTCATTTCATTCGCCATAAATGCGCTGCTGAAAAACGCCTTCGGATTACCGCGTCCTCCGGAGAGTCTCCACCTGGTGCATGCCGAAGGATTCGGCCTCCCCAGCGGGCATGCCCAGGGGGCTATCGTGCTATGGGGCTATTTGGCACTCCTCACCAAGAAACGTTGGCTCCGGATACTCTTCGGCGTGCTTATCGCAGGTATTGCGGTCAGTCGTTTGTATCTGGGCGTACATTTTCCCAGTGATGTTTTGGCAGGGCTGGCGATTGGTGGCATCTGGCTCTGGATCTTTTTTCAGTCTGCGCCGAAACTGGAATCGCACTGGCGCAGTCCGCTGCTTTCAACCATTATCATGATTATTGTACTCAGTGTGGTATTTATGAATTTCACCCCCACTGAACTGGGCGGAACGGTCGGCGGAATTCTGATGGGAATGCTACCGGGCATTCTGCTCGAACATCGCTTTATGAAATTAACGACTGGGAACACACTGTTTCGCCAGATCGCAAAAGTCATCATTGGAATAACCGGGATTTTGGCGCTGTATATCGGACTAAAACTGTGGCTCCCGGAGATGTTCGTGTTCAGGGTAACCCGGTACGCAATTATCGGGATATGGATTAGTCTGATTGCGCCGTGGGTATTTGTGCGAATGGGATTGTCGGAAGGCAGAAACAACACATCAGAATAGACGGACGCCTTGGAATGAGATTCCAAGGCTCCGAACTGAACATTTTTTAGGATGCCTTTTTACGAGGGTTTAACGGAAGCAATTAGCACCGCATTTGAATAAAGTTCAAAAGCTATCAGACGTACTAGCCTCGCAATCTTATTGCGAGGATAATTTTGTGTCCGTGACTGCCTTGAAATAAAATTTCAAGGCTCGAAACCGAGCACTCAGTTCGACATCTTCTTTCGAAGGTTTACTAGAAGTAAGCAGCACTGCCTTGGAATGAAATTCCAAGGCTTGGGACA